>Ga0123337_10000750_pt1 | contig 49612 bp, 44 predicted proteins | sample frozenSSSSmetaG_FD_89792 | JGI IMG/M metagenome (GOLD analysis project Ga0123337, IMG submission 89792) | Glacier valley bacterial and archeal communities from Borup Fiord, Nunavut, Canada, to study Microbial Dark Matter (Phase II) -... | ecosystem: Environmental > Aquatic > Freshwater > Ice >... | reverse complement strand
GGATGGCGTTCTGGTATTTGGGGTAGAAGGTGGCCCAGACAGTGTACCGCTTCAGGCGCAGTGCCTGGAGTTTGGTTGTAATGACTGTGCATTCGGCGGTGCCGGATCGGGTATTCTGCTGCCACCGCTGGAAGGTGTCGATGCGCTGATCGATGAGGTCGATCAGGTGCCAGCGTTCAGATTTGGTGAGGCTGGCCACGCCGTCGAGGTTGATCAGATCGTCGGCAGTGGGGCCGAGGAGGGCGTACACCGAGGGTACGGCAAGTGAAACGGGTTGGGTGTTTGGGTGCATGGTATAGGGGGTTTTATTGGTTGCGGAGGTGTTTGTCGGCATTACGGATGTCGAGGTTGAGCGACAGCACGAGCCAGGTGCCGAGGGCGATGGCGGTCAGCATCAGCACACCGGCCACAGCGGGCCAAATGGGGAAGGGAGCCATCAACTCCATAGTGCGGTCGATGGGGTTCATTATTCTTTGAGGGTTTGGGTATAGTATCCCTGTATGATCTTACGTATCTCTTCGTCCTGGGCCGGTTTCGGGTTAATGAAGAAATTAGTGCTGAGACCGAGATGCCGTTGCAGGATCACCGCAGTCCGGATGTTGGTTTTGCCAATATCCCGCCCTGGCTTGCTGATATTCTGCCGGTAATGCTCCCACATACCCGCTTCGATTAGTTCGTTCTGAATGGTCAGTCGCTTCTCGTTCGCAATGGCGGAAGGCAGCGCATCCAGTAGTTTTCCGATTGGGTTCTGTTCCACTAGTTTCGGCCCCTTTGTCGCTCCTTGTCTCATAGATGTGTCACCTCCAGAGTGAATAATTTTTTACCGTTCACACAGATTCTAGATGTCTTTTTGCGCTCCATTGATAGAAAAATCTATATTTGGTCCGCGTATCTGGTGGCAATACTAAAAAATTATTCATATAGTATAAAAATTATTTGAATTAATTTTTTGATTAAATTATCTTTTCTCCTGAAAATCAATCCTTTATGACCGAAAAAAATTTCAACGAAACATTCATTGCATTCGGCATAAGGCAGGGTGGTATCCAACATGACCGGATTGCCGAGCTGAATGTGGTCGATGTCGAGAAGGGAGAAATAAAGGAGGTGTATTGGTATAAAACCAGTCCCGACAACCTATCTGATATCTGGGTTGATTTGGCCGATCTGTTCGCGCACCGGGAGTACGCCATTGCCTATAATCTGACCACACACCGATCTAACCTGGAGAAGAGTTTGCAGGCGGTTGGGGTAGAGCCACCTGCCATCAAATACCTATGCGCCTACAATTGGGGCAGTCATATTCTGGGCCTGACCGATAGTGGCGAAATTCAGAGAGAACTCGGCTTTCATTATTCTGGTGCAGAGTCTGTCGTAGATATAGTACGGAGACTGACCCAACTATCGGGTCTGACTATCGCCGAGCGATATGAACAGATACACCGCAATCACAGGGGCGGTACCGTCAATTACTTTAAGGGAATGTCAGAAGATGCTGATCTGGCTGGCCTAGTCTGGGCCGAAGGGTTGGTCGACCCGGCTACGTACTGGGCCGAAAAGACGGTGGTTATCACTGGCGATCTGGCTGGTTATCCCAACCGTACCCAACTCGCCGAGGTACTGACCCAGCTCGGAGCCAAAGTAGTGAGTGCCATATCAGGCAAGACCACCACTGTTATTGTCGGTGCTGGAGCCGGACCTTCCAAACTCAATAAAGTGCGTGACCTCCTGGGCGCAGGTAAACCCATTGTCTGCTTAGACGAAGAATTTCTTAAACTAATATTGGAACCATAACCCCTGAGCGAATGAATACGACCATTGGAGAACGCTTCGCCCAACTTATCGAAGCGAAGAAGATAACAACCAACGCTTTTGCCAACTCGCTGGGCAAGCCGTACACGTCCCTTAAAGTCATCATCGACGGGAGCAGTAAGCCCGGCTATGATTTGCTGGAGAAAGTTCTACAAACCTACCCGGAGATTAATACGGTCTGGTTGATGAGTGGCGAAGGCGAAATGTTCAGACCGGCTGATAAGCCATTAGTAGATGCTATGCCGAGATTAACATCCAAGTCAGTAGACGGTGGTGCATTCGGAGAGCAGGTACTGATTGATATGGCAAAAGGTCTGGACGAGATTAGGCACGTCTTCGAAGAAGAGCTGCGGGCCAAGAATCGGCAGATCGACAACCTCCAGGAGATGCTGAAGATGGCGATGGGCAGCAAGACCCCAGAGCGGTCTTTTAGTCCGGGTGTATCCTGCGAAGGTCGGATTGTGCCACTCTATTCTACGATTGAAAAAGCCGTTGCATAGGCTTTTTTTTGTAGGTTTGGGGTACAATTTGGGGTACACCTACCACTTGCGGAGTGGTAAACGGCTGAAAGTAAATGTGTTGTTGCGCTAACGGGGAATCCCTACAAGTGCACTTAATAATCAGCCGGTTAGCCTTTCAAATGACTAACCGGCCTTTTTATTTGTGTACAGGCAAGAACTGTTTTGACTGTATGCATCGAATTATCAGACAGAAAACAGCCCACCAGCAAACGTATAATTCCGCTTGCTGGTGGGCTGTTTTCTTGCGCGTCGATACGTAACAGGATGACAATACCTGTGCTGATGATTAGACAACCACACCTTACTTTTGAGCCAATGAATCAGCAACCCAAAAACACTACCTTCAAGACGCCATTCGGCACGGCGGAGTTGTTTTTTCAGATCGTCAACCTGGATCATTACTTGGCCAACTACGTAAATGACCTCGAGAAGCCTGGCGACAAACGCTTCCATGATGTTCGATTCTCCGACATCATTACCCGGCTAAAAGGTCGGGTGTTGATCGAGCAGATAGAAGGACCAAAAAACAAATTCTATGCGTTGTCGATGGTAGAAGGGCGTTATTATTACACCGTGTTTTATCTCAACCGGCGCACCGACTCAAAAACACGTTACGCCGTAATCGTCACCTGCTATGCCACTAACAAAAAAGACATCAAACAACGCTACGACCATTAGCTCCAGGAAGAAAAGCAACGCCTTGGCCAATGACCGGCTTGGTATTGACCCGCAGCACCCTTACCTGAATCCTGACCCCAACAAGGGATACTGGCAGTCGGAAGGCAAGTGGTACACCCGCGATGCTAATGGCAAATTGATTCGGCACTTCCCTGGCAAGGCAAAACTGCCTGATTGACGAGCTATTTTGAGGTACGTGAAACGGCTGCTTATATCGTGTTTCACGTACATGTCATATTCGTTTCAGAAGCAAAAAACCCGCTTTGCAGATTACAAATCGGGTTTTTTGTTGATTTGACAGGAAGTAGCGGGTTCGATTCGGTGATTTTTGTAAATTTGATAAATAGACCTTTTCCTGGTAATGACCGCTACGAAGCTCAATTCCATCCAACTGCACTTGTTGCAACTGTTCGCCCACGACCTCGGCCCTGACGAGTTGGACGACATCAAAACGTTGCTGGCTAACTACTTTGTCAGTAAGGCCGATGAGGAAATGCACCGGCTCCAACAGCAACGCCCTACTACTCAGGCCGATCTCGACGCACTGCTGACCACCCACCTGCGTACCTCCTACAAACCGCAATGAGGGTACTGCTCGATACCAACATCATGCTGGTTATCACGCCATACTTCTCCGCGTATCGCTGGGTGTATGATGCCCTGCGCGATGGTAAGTTTGAACTGGTTGTTTCGACCGAAATTCTGGACGAATACGCCGAACTGCTTGAACGGCAATTTTCAGTCGATTTTGCCGACCGCACACTATTGGCTCTTGACAATTTTCCCACGCTTGTCCGGGTCGAGCCAGCCTTCCGGTTGTTGCTGATCCCGAACGATCCTGACGACAATAAATTTACCGATGCGGCAGTAGTTGGCAATGCTGATTACATTGTCACGAACGATGGGCATTTTAAGCATTTGCCCGACGTGCCATTTCCGAAAATCGGCTTGTTGACGTTTGATGCTTTCTGTGATCTGCTGAAACAACCAACAAACCAGTAGCGACTCTCAAACAGGCGGCATTTTGCTACAATTATGATACAGCTATGGGAATTATAGTGTAAAAATCCGACAATCAGGTTGGTGCAGCAGTCCCTACAAATAGACTTGATAATCAGATGATTAGCCTTTCAAATAGCTAACCGGCCTTTTTATTTGTGTACAGGCAAGAACTATTTTGACTGTATGCATCGAATTATCAGACAGAAAACAGCCCACCAGCAAACGTATAATTCCGCTTGCTGGTGGGCTGTTTTCTGTCTTTCAAATAGGTACCTACGAAATGGGTTCGGCACGGAAGCCTGCCTGCTGAACGGCCTGCACCACCGCGCCGGACGTAACGCCGTTGGTCGTAACGGTCAGGATTTTGTTGGGATCCTGCGTATCCACACGCCAGTTTCCCTCGCCAGCGGTCTGGTTCAGAAAGGGCGTTACGGTGGCTATACAGCCTCCGCATTTTATGTTAGTCTTTAATTTGATCGTTTCCATAATTCAGCTTGTGTTCTTGTTAAGCGAACAAATATCGACCGAAAGTATCTCCAATATGTACACAATTGCCGGTCAAATTGTCAATATTGCAACCGCAAGCCAATCCGTCCCTTCCTCATAAGTCCGATGAACGCCAAAATCGCTCTTTCTCTTTTGTTGTTATCGTTGTACGCAACAGTAGCTCCTGCTCAACCTAAAAAGAAAGCTTCCCGGCGTAGTAGTCAGCGCGAATGGGTATCGCTTTTCAATGGCAAAGACCTGACCGGCTGGGACATCAAAATTGCCGGTCAACCGCTCAACGACAATTACAAAAACACGTTCCGGGTCGATAGCAACATGATCCGAATTGTGTATGACCAGTATGATACATTCAGTGGTAAGTACGGTCACCTGTATTATAACAAGCCCTATTCGCATTATATGCTGCGGTTTACGTACCGGTTTACGGGTCAACAAACGAAAGGTGGGGCCTCATGGAACGTCAGGAATAGTGGCGTCATGGTCCATTCGCAGTCAGCAGCCAGTCTAACTATGGGGCAGGATTTCCCGGTCTCGCTGGAAGTACAGACGCTTGGCGGCCTGAGCGACGGAAAAACACGACATACAGCTAATCTCTGCACACCCGGCACGCAAGTCTATCTGAAAGACAAACTCACGCCCGACCATTGCATTGACTCCAAATCGAAAACCTACAACGCCGATCAGTGGGTAACCATCACCACCGTTGTGCTGGGCGACTCCATCGTGCATCACATCATGGAAGGCGACACAGTACTAACTTACCAACGCCCGCAGATCAGCGCGTACTTCATTGCCAATGGCCGCAACGACTGGAAAGCCGCGCACGTCGATAACGCCGATTACTGGATCAGCCGGGCCGGGCAACCCCTTGGTACTGGCTACATTGCCCTCCAGGCCGAAAGCCATCCCATAGACTTCAAGAACATTGAACTCCTCGACCTCAAAGGCTGCACCGACCCCAAAGCCAGTAATTACAAGTCGTACTACGTCAAATCTGACAATACGCAGTGCCGATACGGTAAGAAGTAGTGTAGCACATTACCGCTAAACTACCCTGCACCCTACTTCATTGTTACAATCGTGACGCCCGCACCACCCCGGTCGGCGTTTTCGTCACGCATCGCGCCGACCTGCTTGTAGCTGCGGAGGTGATTGCGTACCAGCGTGCGGAGAATACCGTCACCTTTGCCGTGAATGATGCGGAGTTCGGGGTAGCCCAGCATCAGCGCGTCGTCCAGGAAACGGTCCACTTCGCCGAGGGCTTCTTCACCCCGGCGGCCCCGTATGTCGAGATTGAAGCTGAAGTTCTGCATCTTCTCGTTCATGTCTACGCCCTGCGTCCGGGGCCGGTCGTCGCGGGTTTCGGTGGCGGCAGCAAAAGTTTTCTTGCTTACTTTTTCGAGCCGGTTCAGTTTCACCGTCGTCTTCAAATCGCCGATGCGGACTTCGGCGTCTTTGCCACGCATTGACATCACCTGCCCGATAGCATTCTGCCCCTGGATACGGACGTAGCTGTCCACGCCAATGACTCCGCTGTCTGTGGCAAATTCGTCTTCGGCAGGTTTGGGTTTCTCGACCACGACGGGTTCAGGCGTCAGTGACTTCTGCTCAAAGCGTTCGAGTTCCTGCCGCACCTGCCTGGTGGGTTCGCGCTCGGCTTTGTGTTCCTTAATTTCCCGAATCGTGTTTTCAATACGCTGATTAGCCTCCTTAACTAACGCTTTAGCCTTTTGTTTGGCATCGTTCAGCAGTTGCTTCTGCTCGTTATCCAAACGCGTTTTCAGGGCGGTGTACTCGGCAAGTTGCTGAGCTACTTTGCGCTGATTGATGCTGATATCGAGGTTCTTCTCCGCAAAAACGCGCTTCTCGATGTCGAGTTCTTTGAGCAGCTTCTCAAAATTGACCTGCTGATTGCCCAGTTTCTCTTTGGCCCGGTCAATGATACCCTTGGGTAAGCCAATTTTCTGAGCAATCTCGAACGCAAACGACGAGCCGGGCCGCCCGATTTCAAGTTCGTAAAGCGGTTCCAGATGTTCACCGTCGAAGCGCATAGCCCCGTTGACCAGGCCCGGCGTTTTGTCGGCAAAGACCTTCAAGTTAGTGTAGTGCGTGTTGATGACGCCAAACGCGCCCGAGGTATTCAGGTCTTCCAGGATCGACTCGGCAATAGCCCCGCCCAGACCCGGCTCGGTGCCGGTGCCAAACTCGTCTATGAGAAACAGCGTTTTTTTATTGGCTCCAATTGCAAACTGTTTCATGGCCGTCAGGTGCGACGAGTACGTACTCAAATCGTTCTCTAACGATTGCTCATCGCCGATATCGATGAATAGATTCTGGAATACACCCATTTCCGAAAAATCGGCCATCGGCACCAGCAGCCCGCATTGCAACATATACTGCACCAGCCCGATGGTCTTCAGCGCAACGGATTTACCCCCCGCGTTTGGTCCAGAAATGATCAGAATTCGCTCTTTTTCGTCCAGTCGAACACTCAGCGGCACCACGCTTTTCTGCTGTTTTTTGAACGACAGGTATAACAGCGGGTGGCGGGTATTCGTCCAGTTTACCAATGGTCGGTCGTGGAGTTTACCGGGCAGTACGGCGTCGAGCTGAATGGCGAGTTTCGCTTTGGCGCGGATAAAGTCGACCTGCGCCAGGAAGTTAACCGCCCGTTTCAGATCGTCGAGATGCGGACGTACCTGATCGGTCAGGGCCAGCAGGATGCGGTAGACTTCGCGCCGTTCTTCGTATTCGAGTTCGCGGATTTCGTTGTTGGCGTCGAAGACCTCGGCGGGCTCGAGAAACACCGTTTGCCCCGTCTGCGACTCATCATGGATAAAACCCTTGATTTTTCGCTTGTGTTCGGCGGCAACCGGAATCACGAGCCGCCCCCCGCGAATGGTCAGGTTGAGGTCGTCGGGAATCCAGCCGTTTTGCCGGGCGTTGCGCAGAATGCTGTCGAGCCGTTTGCGCAGGTTAGCCTGTTCGCCAATGATGCGCCGACGAATGCTGGCCAGTTCGGGCGAGGCCGAATCACGCACCAAACCCCGGTCGTCAATGACCCGGTCGAGCGCGTCGGTCAGGATTTTGTTGACGCTGATGGGTCCGGCAAGTTCGCGCAGGAAAGGGAAGGCGTTATTTTCTTCGCGTCCCGCCGGTTGAGGCCGGGCCTGAACTGGTTTATTAAGAAACCGCAGACAATCCTGCACAGTACGCAGGGCCAGCTTGAGATCGTAGAGCTCGGATTCGGTCAGAGCCAGGCCTTCTACGCGGACACGACTGAGGTGAGGCCGGACGTCAATGTAGTTGCTGCTGGGGAAGTCAGGCTCAAACTGGACAATCTGCCGAAATTCTTCGGTTTGGCGCAGCAGTTTGTCGATGAGCGGGAGGTTATCGGTAAAGCGGATTTTCTCGACGTAATCCTGTCCCAGTGGGCTGATGCAGGCGTCTTTAAGATGTTGCCGGATGGTATCGAAACCTAACTTGTGTTCTAATGATGGGGGATAAAGCATTTACGCAGTGAGCAGGAAACGGGGATCAATTGAGGTATTAGTCCGTCGCCGGCAGATAACGTTTGGGGCGGGCCGTGGGTTCGGGCAATCGGCGGCCTGTCAGCGTGTTTACGCACCTCCTATCGGAATAAATCATATACCGGGATGGCAAACAATCAGATACGAGTCAGCTACGGGTTGACCGTTAAGAAGGACGATCCATAGGCTGTATATCTAAAAAAATTAGCCGCCTTTCTAATTATATTATCAGCAATATATACTCACATAAACGATATAGTTTTACAAATCTGGGCTATTTCACAGCTTTTCAATTTATCAGTCTGCAAAAACACGCTACCATTGCTGACCACCACCGTCAGGAAGTGGACTGCACACGGCAGCGTGTTTTTAGTGTGGTCTGAATTAATTCAGACTACGGGTATATCAGTTATTCTGGCGTCTCCTGAATCTTGGGCTTACGTCCTCTTTGTTTGCCGGTGTATGGTTTTTTAGGAGCGTTATCTTCTTTGGTAAGTTTCAGTTCGAGCGCGGTTGTTTCCTTATAATCGAATGGATTTACCGTGAATGTGTATTTTGCCTTCGTGTAATCGACTCCGTTGTTTTGCAGAATTATCGGCAACAGCATGGTAGAGCTTTTTGCCGCTTTCGTAAACCGAAAAGTCTCACTCTGATCATCGCTTTCAGGCACCATATACAGCGACTTTGCCTTACGTTTACCCTTTTGCTTGCCCACTTTGAAAGCAGTATTATCGATGTCAAAGTCCAGCTGCGCAATGGTTCGGGCTGGCAGGACCAGTTTGCCCGAGGGAGAGACATACCCGGTCAGAACGGGCATTTCGGCTTTATTCGACTTCTCTTTCTTCTCTACCACCGGTTTGTTTTCCTGAACCGAGAAAAAATCAATTTCAATATTTTTCATAGTATTGGGATTAAATAATGATTGTCGCTGTAAATCTAAGTAATTACGTACTTTGTTTCCTGAAAAATAACTCATTAGTCAAAACATCTGCCTGAATATTGGTTTAACTGTAAATAATTTATCAGAATCACCACCTAAGTCTGCTATGAAAAAGAAAGACAAATTAGCCCTGGTTCGTCAATATTACCCCAACGCCAGTACCACCAGCGACACTGTTGAGTGGATCGTTGATTTTATTGAAGAAGAACTAAATATTGAGGCCCAGCATGTTATGCTGGCCGACAGTATTTGTAGCGATGACGTAAATAGTATTCAGTACCCACGGGCGGCCAACGAGTTTCTGGGCCCATTTAAGATGGGTGGTTTAAACGGGTTTCCATTTACCGGCCTAACCGGAATGGGCGCGTTTGCCAGTCACGTTCCCAACAATGGAGCCGTTTTTATTTACTATGGTCCTCACATTGGTGTATCAGCCGACGGCAGCCTGGGCGAAATCTGTCGCTATGGTCAGGATATACGATCCAGCTGCTGCGGAGCGGCCAAAGCCGCACTTAACAACCTCAGAGAAGGAAAAATCAGCGAGGGTAAAGTACACGACCTTGATTACCAGATGAATACCATCGAGCAGATTCTGTACCGGCAGAAAGAACGGATACTGAGTGCCAGGTTACCCATGTACGAGGCTACCGAGGTGATTTACGAAGCCATTGATGCCCAAATGCAGAAATTGGTGGCCCAGACAGTCTACCCCTGCCAGCATCTGATCCTGATGGGAAGCATTCTCATCAACGGAGACACGGGCGTTGGCTCCTTTAATGATACACGCCGACTGGATTTGGTAAATTTAAAGACCGGAGAACGTCAGGATCTCAGGGCTCGGGGAATAGCGTAATTTTTCTGATAAACTGTTTTGAGTTAGCGATTTGAGACTGAAAGCACCGGGCTGCCGTTGTAGTAGCTTTTGGCTGTATTCAACGTATTTTTAGCGAGCATGGCTACCTACGGCTACGGGCGAGAAAATAACGTAAAACACAACCAAAACCGGGCTTTCAGACCAAAGCCATTCGCTCAAACAGCGTCTTAGGTCAACCGTCAGGGACAGCGGGCAAATTTGTAGCGATTAACAGCTAAAACTTGCGTCGTTGGGAGACTATTGACGTATTTGTGGGCGTTTTCGGTAAACTCATTTCTATATCCGGCGTTCGCGCGTCTGCCCAACCGAAAACGCTGCGTACATGGAATCAACAAACTCGCCTGATTTTCAGCATGGTTACAACAGCGGTGTTGCCGGTGTCGATCGTACTACCTACGAAGGCTACCTGTCAAGTCAGACCAACGCCGACTGGCTGGCCAACTGCATTGCCGACAAACGGGCGCAACTCCAGCAACTTGACCGGCAGTTAAGCAGTACAGCAGAGGCTAATCGGGAGGCTTTTGCTACCCTGCAGCCCTACGCGTTGCGGGTAGAACGGCTGGCGAAACAGGTGGTTCAGCTCGAAGCGGGCCGTGGGGCCGCCGAAGCTGAACACGAGGCCCTACGCCAACGGCGGGCCACCACCCGGTCAGACTATTCATTGCTGGCAGGGCTGTTCTTTCTGGTAGCTGGCCTGTCTTTTCTGGCCGGCGATCTGATTATCTCGCATGAGATTGTGGCCTACGCCCTCAACATCCGAAACAGCACCGAAGCCTGGGCGTTTGCCGTAGGTCTGGCCATGGTCTCGATCCTGCTCAAGCCCGCTTACGACCGGCTCATCGAATCGCCGTATCAGGAAAATCCCGTGCAGAACCGGGGTCGTTACGGACGCTTCAAAATCACACTATCCGTGTTTGCCGTGCTGACGCTGGCTGTGCTGGGTTGGTTTCGCTATGAAGCTTACCGTACCGATCAGCTCAAGTCAGCCATTAACAAATCTATCCGGCAAATGCAGCTCAGCTCCGATCCGCTGGCCGATACGCCAATGCTCGATGCGACTGTCATGGCTAAAATTGAGCGGCAGCTGGCCGAGTCAGGCGAATTGAATCTGGCGTTAGTCAACAGCCCGTGGGCCTTGCTGTCATTTGTGCTGAGTGGAATCTTATTTGCGCTGGCGGGGGCCGTTTGCCTGGGTATTGCGCTGCCGGTGCTGACCGTTTTCTGGTATCGCTGGCTACAGATCGACATAAAGCTGGGTAAACTACGCCGTCGGGTAAAGCGGTTTGCCAAGGCGTTGAATCCGCTCGAAACCGAACTGGCCGAACAGCGCATTCACCAGAACATTGCACAGCATACACTCGATTTATTGCCCAGTCTGGAGACATTGAAACAGCAACGGCAAGGGATGCTGACGGACCTGAGCGATTTATCGGACGAATTGAAACTGGCCCTGACCGACAGCCGAATCAGTCGCTTTACCGATGGCTATGAGCAGGGCCGCGCTACCCGCGCTGCCCTCAGCGACGATGAGAAGCGGCAACTACATCGCCGAAAACTGAATGGTAGTCTCCCGGCTGAATCTACGGTCGGCATGGGCAAACATACGCCCAATCCTTCATAAGCCATCCTGTTTGGCTTCATCCAAACCTCCGTCTTATTACGACGAGGTTTAACACACGTTTCCCCGGCTGAGCTATTCTGCGCTCATTACGATCAGGCATCGTGCAGGATTACCCTGCCTTATATCCTGAAATTTCTGATTATTTTTCTGGTAAATTCACAACTACAAGGCCTGTATTTGCCTGATTTGTACTGTTAGTTTACCATTTCTTCTATCCACACATATGATTTATTTCTTCGGCCACTACCAGGTCGTCTGCTGCTCGTGGAGCAGACGGATGCTGTTTTTCCTCCTGCTACTTAGGCCGGTTAGCGTATTAGCGCAGCTACCGGCTGGCTTTGACCGAAGTTCGGTGCAGGTAGATTATACGGGATCAGTTGGGTTACGGTTTACGGACGATGGCAATCAGTTTTTTGTCTGGGAAAAAGGCGGACGGCTTTATGTATCGACGTGGAACGGATCAGCGTATATCCGCCAGAACACGCCGGTGCTGGACATCCACGAAGAAGTGGGTGAATGGAATGACTTTGGGATGCTCGGTTTCTGCCTCGACCCTAACTACAAAACCAACGGCCTGATCTACGTTTTTTACCAGGTCGATCTGCACTATCTGCTCTATTTCGGCACTCCACAGTACAATCCAAATGCCAACTGGTATAACAATGCTACGATTAGCCGACTCACACGATACAACCTTCTGCAGTCAGACAGTACACTTACCACCGATTACAGCAGTCGGACAATTCTCATCGGCGAAACCAAAGAAACCGGCGTACCCGTCACGATGGAGGCTCACGGCGGGGGACGGATGGTTTTCGGCACTGATGGTACGCTGCTGATTGGCACCGGCGATGGCGCCCACCACGAAGGCGTGGACGTGGGCAGCCGGGCCGACAGCTACTTTCAGGCTTCACTGGATTACGGCATGATGCGCCCCAACGAGAACGTGGGCGCACTACGGTCGCAGATGGTCAACTCAATGGCGGGCAAAATTCTCAGGATTGATCCCAACACGGGCGATGGCATGCCGGGCAATCCATTCTTTGACCCGGCCGATCCGCGCAAACCCCAGTCGCGGGTCTGGACGCTGGGCTTGCGGATGCCATTTCAACTGGCTCTGAAACCCAACACCGGCAGCACCAATCCCGCCGACAATAACCCCGGCACGTTGATGGTAAGCGATGTGGGCTGGTATAAAGTAGAAGACATTCACCAGATCGATAAGCCGGGGCTGAACTGCGGGTGGCCACTGTACGAGGGGCTGGAGCCAACTATTTCGTACTACGGCACCAACGTAGCGAACTTAGACGAACCTGGTCAGCCCACATTTGAGAGCTTGTGCCCACAACCCACCTCGTTTGTCGATAATCCCAATCCTGCCCTCCGGCGGTTTACGCACTCAAGGCCGGTGATCGACTATAGTCATGGCACGGCCCGTACGCGGGTACCGGCGTTTAGCGGTACCACGCCCATTGCCCGACCCATTGGCACCCCCGGCGCCCCCACCGGAACGCAGTTTCTGGGAAATTGCGCTATTGGTGGCTTTTACTATACCGGCAATCAGTTTCCGGAAACGTATAGAAACACGTACTTCTTTAGTGACCACGGTGCCAACTGGATCAAAAACTTAGTGCTGAACAATGAAGGCGAACTGGTAGTAAGTCAGGTGCGGGACTTTGCACCCGACCATTTTGACGTCGGTATTGTTGATTTGCAGACCAACCCGCGCGATGGGTCGATGTATTACGTGCGGATACAGGGCGAGATTGCCCGTATCAGCTACGGCGTCAATCAGCCGCCTGTTGCCAGCATCGGTACGAACAAAACATTCGGTTTGTCGCCCCTGGCCGTACAGTTTACCGGCTCAAACTCGGTCGATCCCGAAGGCGGTTCTCTGACGTATCTGTGGGATTTTGGCGATGGAACAACCGACACTACGGCCAATCCATCGCATACATTCACGAGTAGCGGCACTGGCAGTTTTAGCGTTACGCTGACCGTAAAAGACAATGTCAATCAGGTGTCGCTACCCCGGCAAGTGGTTATCTCAACCAATGACACGCCCCCTGCCGTACAAATCATCAACCCTGCGCCGGGTACGCTCTACAGCATGAGTCAGGCTACGTCATACACCCTCGCGGCCAGCGTGACCGATACCGACCTGACCAATCTGGGCTATGAATGGTTTGTCACCCTCCGGCACAACAACCACACCCACCCCGAACCAGTACAGACCCAGGCCACTCCAACGGTGCTGGTGTCGCCGGTGGGGTGTAGCCCCAACGACACCTATTTTTATCAGTTTGTGGTGCGCGTAACGGACAATGGCGGCCTGACCGCCACCGACACGCTGCTGCTCTACCCCGATTGCAGCTCGGCCAGCTCGCTGGTCAGCCATGTCACGGCTACGCACCAGCTGAGCGCGGTGCAGGTTGGCTGGATCAATCCCAATATAGCGTTTGATGAGATTCTGGTAGCCGCAAAAATCGGTACAGGATTCACTACCGAACCCAGCGGCACAACGTATACAGCCAACGCCAATTTTTTGGGTAACGGTACGGCAATCGAGGGCGGCAAAGTGGTGTATCTGGGCAGCGGTACTGCGGTTATGGTAACGGGTCTTGACCCAGTGGTGCAGTATTATTTCCGGGTTTATACCCGTGTTGGTTCAGTCTGGAACGGGGGCGTTGAGGTGGGAGCCATTCCAAATCTCCCACCCGTTGCACCCCCCATAGACCCACCCATAGCCGCCACCGGACAGCCTTATACGTTTACCGTCCTTACTTTTTACGACCCAGAAAATCAGGCGCTTACCTATTCGGCCACCAACCTTCCTTCCTGGCTGAGTTTTAACCCCGACAACCGGCAACTTACCGGAACGCCCACCCAAAGCGGCAGTTATACCCTGCTCGTAGGAGCCACCGATGCGGGGGGTCTGCTAACGTCGGTGCCGGTGGTTATTGTTGTAGCTCCCAACCAGCCACCCATACCACCCACGCTAACCGAGCAGGTGATTGAGCGAAACCAGCCCTTCAGTTATACCCTGCCTCCATTTGTGGATCCCGAAGAAAAAACGCTGTCCTATACGGCGCTTCAGGTACCGGACTGGCTGGGGTTCAATTCGGTATCACGGGTACTCAGCGGCACCCCTACGCAGGTGGGCAGCTATTCGGCTACTATTCGTGCCACCGACCCCCAGAACGCAACGGCAACCGTTACGCTTCCCATCCGGGTGGTGGTGAACCAACCCCCGATCCCACCCGTATTGGCGACCCAAACGGCACCTATAAATCAGCCTTTCTTCTTCACCGTACCCGCTTTCACCGATCCCGAAGAACAGTATCTGAGTTACATGGCTACCGGGTTGCCCAATTGGCTCGTATTTGACCCGGCCACCCGGCTGCTATCCGGAACGCCAACGCAGGCGGGTAGCCTGACGGTGTCTATCAAGGCCACCGATCCCGGTAATTTGACGGCGGTGGCCCTGCTGATAATCACAACCAGCCCCTGCGATATGATTACCTTAAAAGCCGGCAACTGGTCTGACCCGACGGTATGGTCCTGCGGACGAATACCAAGCATTGTCGATGCTGTTACAATCAATCACCCGGTAACTGTCCCGGCCAATTATACCGCATTTGCCCAGCGTGTTACCTTCGGGAATGGCGTAACATTGACAGTGGGTACTAACACGATATTACGGTTTGGCCAATGAACACGCGTACCTACAGCACTACGCCTGCCAGCAGGCCAGCAAGAATGAGCAGCCAGGCGGGGGTGCGGGTAAGCAATAGTATGACCACGGTACCCAGCACCACCAAAACCGACGGCCAGTGTGGAATCATCGGCTCAAACAGGGCAATGGCCGCTGCTGCCGTCAGGCCCGTACTGGCTGCGTTGACGCCCTCCAGCGACGCCCGTACCACGCGATAGCGTTTGAGCTGATCCCAGAAGCGATAGACGAAGAAGATCAGAAACGTACCCGGCAGAAAAATACCCGCCGTAGCTACCGCACTGCCCAAAAGCTGCGCATTAAGACCGCCCCCCCGAACAGTGAGCGCGCCGATATACGACGCAAAGGAAAATACCGGCCCCGGCACAACCTGTACCAGCCCCAGACCGGATAAAAACTCCTCACGGGTCAGGTAGTGCTTAAACGCCACAAACTCGTTGTAGAGCATGGGTGTGAGTACCTGCCCCCCTCCGAAAACCAGACTGCCGTTGCGATAAAAGTTCTCGAACAGCCGAACCGGGAGCCACTGAGTAACAGCTCCCAGTCCGGCAGCGGCAATGAATACACCTCCCCAGAGCAGGAAATTAGCCCACTGCACCCGCAACGGTTGTTTATCCATTCGTTCGTGTTGTTGGTACGTCAGTCCGGTAGTAAGCCCGCCGATAATGATCACGACGGGCGTCATAAACGGGGATCGGAATATATACGCCACCAGAGCCGTAGCAATAGCCAGGGCCAGGCTAATCCTGTTCTTAATGACTTTCTGCCCGATTCGGTACCCCGCCACCGCCATGAACCCCACGGCCATTGGTTGAATAAACCGGGCAAACTGCATGGACAGGTTACGCTGTTCGAGGTAATAGACGCCCATAGCAGCCGCTGTCATGATGCAGACGCCGGGCAGCACCCAGATCAGCAGGGTTAGATACGCCAGGTTGGGACCGCCAATCTTGAACCCCAGTGTCGTAATGGTTTGTGTGGAGGTTGGCCCCGGCAAAATCTGACAAAGCGCGTTTAGTTCGAGCAGTTCGGCCTCGGTGAGATAGCGTCTTTGCTGCACGAATCGCTCGTGAAACATAGCCAGATGCACCTGTGGGCCGCCAAACGTAGTCACAGATAATAACGCTACATCCTTCAAAAAAATGAAGTAGCGAATTTTGCGGACGGGTTTGAGTGAGGAGCGGTAAGACAACATAACGCGCTGTTTGTTATTTACTTCGTGCTATTGACAGTCATTACCAGATCGTATCAATGACTACCAATAGTACGAAGTGAATAACCGTCAATGACTATTTCTTCAATCCCAGTTCGTGGAGCCGTTCGTCCAGAAACTCACCGGCGTTCATGTCCACGTACAGCTTGGGGTATTCAGCGTCAATGCAGGAGCTTAAACTACTCAGGTTCATATCGGCGCGGGGGTGCATAAAAAACGGGATCGAGTAGCGCGACTGATTCATCCTCTCACGGGGGGGGTTTACCACCTGATGGATCGTTGACTTCAGTTTGTGGTTGGTGAGCCGGTCCAGCATATCACCCACGTTCACCACCACCTGATCGGCCAGGGCCGTAATGCCAATCCATTTGCCGTCGCGCCGGAGTACTTCGAGTCCATCTGCCGAAGCACCCATCAACAGCGTAATCAGGTTAATATCGCCGTGGGCAGCGGCCCGCACGGCTCCGTCGGGCGTAGTGTCGGGATCGAGCGGGAAGTAATGCAGGGCGCGCAGGATGCTGTCGCCGTTTTTTACTTTATCGTCGAAATACGTTTCGGGCAGGTCCAGGTAAAGGGCAATGGCCCGCAGGAGCTGCTTTCCGGCGTTTTCGAGGGTGCGATAGGCCGTGAGCGTTGCTTCGCCAAACTCGGGAAATTCGGCGGGCAGGACGTTAGCGGGCATGTCACCCTCCGGTTCGGGCTGACCAATATGGTAAAATTCCTTCAGATCGGCCACCTTGAACCCTTTAGCCGTTTCTTTTCCCTTGCCAATGTAGCCTCGCTGCCCGTGCAGTTCCGGGTGTTCGTATTGCTGTTTTACGGCATCGGGCGCCTGAAAAAATGACTGCGCCGAGGTATAAAGTTTCTGCGTAAGATCAGGGGTCAGGCCGTGATTGAGGATGGCTACAAAGCCAATCTGATTGAAGGCCTGACCCAGATTCTGCACAAACTGTGCCTTTTGATGGGGAGTACCCGTAGTGAAATCGGCTAAATCGAGTGACGGTATTTCGTCGTATAAATCGGTTGATGACATGGTTTATGCTGTTTTCACAAAATTAAGAAAGTTTGCTGTACGTACCCGTCACCACGCATCCGGTATTGCACAGCAGAACGGTTTGTAGTTGCCTGCTCGTACACATACCGAAGCAGGAGGTGGATCCATTTGCTGTAAATGAAAACGGGCTGACGCAACCTACTCCGCGTCAGCCCGTTCTTCATTCTGCGTTCTTCACTCGGTTAGGAAAAGTTTTTTCCGATGTTGTTCCAGTCAAAAACATCCCAGGCGGCTTTGACGTAATCGGCGCGTTTATTCTGGTATTTGAGGTAATAGGCGTGTTCCCAGACGTCGAGACCCATGATAGGCGTACCTTTTTTCTCGGCTAAAGCCATCATCGGGTTATCCTGATTGGGCGTTGAGATGATATCGAGACTGTTGCCGTCTTTGATGAGCCACGCCCAGCCCGACCCAAACCGGGTGGTAGCGGCTTTGGTAAACTCCTCTTTGAAGTTGTCGAACGAGCCGTATTTCTTGTTGATGGCAGTGGCCAGCGCACCCGTTGGCACACCACCCGCGTTTGGACCCATGATCTTCCAGAAAAACGAGTGGTTCCAATGCCCCCCGGCATTGTTACGAACGGCCATCGACGTCTTGTTATCAACGCTCATTACGATCTCATCGAGGCTCATTTTGACCATTGGCGTGCCGTCAACGGCTTTATTGAGGTTGCTGACGTAGCCCTGATGGTGCTTGTCGTGGTGAATTTCCATCGTCATCTTGTCGATAGACGGTTCGAGAGCACCGTAGGCATATGGCAATGGAGGAAGCGTGAACGGCCCGTCGTAGGAAGAAGCGGGACGGAAATTAAACCCAAATGAGCGGGTAGAGAACAGCGCGGCCGATGCACCAAAGGCCAGTTTCATAAATTCAGAGCGGTTCATGCGAATGTTAGTTTATTAAGAAACGAGAATGCGGGTACTGAAATCAAACCAGCCTGCCAGCCAGATGTTTCAGTACCCGCAAAGAAACGGATTTTGTCAGCAAACCCGTTCACGCCGGGTCAATCGTAGGCAATACGGCTCAGAATACTACGGCCCAGTGTTACCTCATCGGCATATTCGAGGTCACCGCCAATGGGAACGCCCCGTGCAATAGTCGAGACTTTGAGATTAAACGGCTTCAGCTTCTTTTGCAGATAAAATGCCGTTGTGTCGCCTTCCATCGTAGGACTGATAGCCAGGATAATTTCGCGTACCACTTCACCTTCTTCACCGCGCAACCGTTCGATGAGTGAGTCGATCTTCAAATCGCTGGGACCGATGCCTTCGACGGGCGAGATAATCCCTCCCAACACGTGATACAGCCCTTTGAACTGCGCTGTATTTTCAATGGCCAATACGTCGCGGGTGTCCTCTACCACACAAATCAATGAGTGATCGCGCTTATTACTGGTGCAGATGCTGCACAGGTCATGGTCAGAAAGGTTATGGCATTTCTGGCAGTACTTGACCCGGGTTCGGGCGGCTGTCAGGGTCCGGGCAAGGGCTTCGGTCTGTTCTTCGTCGCGCTTGAGCAGATGCAATACCAGCCGCAGGGCCGTTTTTTTGCCAATGCCCGGTAGCCTGGACACCTCATTCACGGCGTCTTCGATAAGCTTCGAGGGAAATTCCATCTATAATTAGTGAATGCGTGAATGAGCGAATTAGTGAATCATTCAGCTACCAAACATTCGCTAATTCACGCATTCGCTCATTCACTAATTAGTTGAGTACTTCAGCCGAGATACCGCGCCGACAGATTTCGTTGCGCATGGGCACGAGATCATCCCAGGCACCGTTTTTGACGCTGCACTTACCTTTGTAGTGAATGAGCAGTGTGCACTGCTCGGCCTGTTCGGGCGTATGGGCGCACACGTCAATCAGCGTCTCAATTACGTGTTGGAACGTATTGACATCGTCATTGAAGACAACAAGAGAATGTACGGCCACATCGACTACCTCATCCAGTACGTCAACGTCGGTCGACCAGTCATTTTCTTCAAACGGTTGCATGGGCAAAACTATAGGGTTTATTTAGCAAATTTACGGCGAAATCAGTGCGCGTCAAACCGCCCGATTTCCTAAAGAGGAACCCCATTTTACCCTAAAAAGTTGCTTATTTCTTTTTTGAAAAGCGGGATCATGCGGGCTATTCCTATGCCTTGATTCCTCGGCTCAATTCCATTGCGGCACTCATTCACTCATTTTTACTACATGAACACCTCTATTGCCCTCTCTATTCTGGTCGTTTACTTCGGCGTCCTGATTACTGTCTCGTTTTACTCCGCACGTGGGGCCGACACGAACACGTTTTTTACGGCCAACCGGCAGTCGCCCTGGTGGCTGGTAGCGTTTGGCATGATTGGTACGTCCCTGTCGGGCGTTACGTTCATATCGGTGCCGGGGGCGGTGGGTAACATCGGCTTCTCGTATTTCCAGGTCGTACTCGGCTATATCATTGGCTATCTGATCATTGGCACGGTACTGATGCCGCTGTACTACCGCATGAACCTGATTTCCATTTACGGCTACCTCAAAGAACGGTTTGGCTTCTGGTCGTATAAATCGGGGGCAGGCTTTTTCATATTAGCCCGCACCGTGGGATCGGCGGTGCGGCTATACGTGGCCGTCGAGGTGTTGCAGATCGCACTGTTCAACGGGCTGGGCGTTCCATTCGAGGTATCGGTGCTGATTACCATCGGGCTCATCTGGCTGTATACGTTCAAAGGGGGCGTTAAAACCATTATCCTGACCGACTCACTGCAAACGCTGTTTCTGGTTTCGGCAGTGGTGCTGACCATTGTGCTTATTTCGCAGCAGCTTGGGCTCTCATTTAGCGGACTGGTAAGCAGTGTGCAGGATAGTTCGATGTCACAGATTTTCTTCTGGGACGCTAACGATCCCAAGAACTTCTTCAAACAGTTCATTGCCGGTGTTTTCATCGCCATCGTCATGACCGGTTTGGATCAGGACCTGATGCAGAAAAACCTGACCTGCCGCAACATCGGCGACGCCCAGAAAAACATGTTCTGGTTTACCTGCACGCTGGTGTTCGTCAATTTTATGTTTCTCTCGCTGGGCGTGCTGCTGTACCTGTTTGCCAGGCGCGAGGGGATCGCTATCCCCGTCCGTACCGACGATCTGTACCCGCTACTGGCCCTGAATCACCTCGGTCTGGCAGTAGGCATTACGTTTCTGCTCGGCATTACGGCAGCCACCTACGCCAGTGCCGACTCGGCCCTGACCGCGCTGACCACCTCATTCTGCATCGACTTCATGAACGTCGAAAACCGGCCCGAAGCACAGCGGTCGCGTATCAAGATGATTGTCCACATCGGCTTTTCGCTGCTGTTCTACGTGGTCATCCTCCTCTTTCGGCAACTCAACAGTAAAGAAGTCATTACGGCGGTGTTCGACATTGCGGGTTACACCTACGGGCCGTTGCTGGGTCTGTATACATTTGGCATTTTCAGCAAACGCCCCGTCCTGGATCGCGCCGTACCGTTCATCTGTCTGGCCGCACCGGTACTGACGTATATCGTGAATGAGAATTCAGCGGCCTGGTTTGGCGGCTACAAATTTGGTTTCGAGCGGCTGCTGCTCAACGGATTAATCACACTGCTGGGCCTATGGGCCGTGTCGCGCCCGGTGAGGCAGGAAGAACCGGTAGCGGTGTAAAAGGCGGGTCAAATCAGTAGGCTGATTATCCACCGAAAAAAAAGACCGGCTTTTATTGCAACGTGACACGTTTCGCGTTACAATTGTGTTATGATCGTTAGTTACCGGCACAAAGGACTGGAACTGTACGCCATGAAAGGCGACCGTTCAAAATTGCAACAGAATCACGTTGAAAAGATCAAGTTAATTTTGACACGGCTTGAAGCTGCGAAAACTCCACAGATGATGAATCAGCCTGGGTCTAATTTTCACGCTCTGAGCGGAGAGTTAACTGGCTTTTATGCCGTTAAAGTATCCGGAAATTATCGGGTTATTTTCCGTTTTGATAACGAAAACGCCCACGACGTAGACTATTTGGATTATCACTAAGACAGGAAATATAACTATGGCTCTATTTGACCCTGCCCATCCCGGCGCACTCATCCGCGAAACAATAGAAGGCATTATTGAGGAAACCGGCCAGAAACTGACCGTTTCTGAAGTGGCCACCGGCCTGGGTACGACTCGAAAAACGTTGTCAGCCATTATTAACGGTCGGCAGAGCGTCACCCCCGAAATGGCTATTCGCTTAGGTACCGCCTTTGCCAACACTACGCCGGAATTTTGGCTAACCGTGCAGGAAAACTATGATCTTGCTCAGGCCCGGCGTAACGTGGATATCAGTACCGTGAAAGTATTTTGGCCGTCATCAAAATTTTCTGTGCAGGCAAACATCTAAATCTTCGATGGGTACTCAGACAACCTACATAGCCAGCCGGACTACGCTTAATGAACGAATTTGTAACGGTAAGTCTACGGTTTCAGGCTTGACCATCACGGTGAAGATCGTACTCGAATTTTTGTTTGCTGGCGAGTATAGAGAGGAAATTCTTCACCAATATACTCTCTATACTAATGAAGACATGGATGCGTGCTTACAATTTGCGTTGTGAACAACCCCTCACGTTATGAAAACTCCTTTACTGCTTTCTTCCCTTCTGCTCTCCCTCACCGCATCGGCCCAGTTCCAGTTCGCACCCGCGCTGCCACAGCCGGGGCAGGTGGTGTCGCTGACATACACGACCGCCGGAACGCCCCTGGCCGCCGACAGCACCCTCGAAGCCCGGTTTGTGCGGTACGGCTCACCCGATCAGATGCGGCTCAGCCAACCCACTACGCTCACGCTGGTACGGCAGGGCAACGTATACGCGGGCGAGTTGAAACTGCCGACAAAAGACATTGCGGGCCTGATGATGCTGTTCCGAAACAGGCAGCAGCCCCGGCGCATCGACGCGAACAAAGGTCAGTTATACGTGATTCCGCTGGCCGACGAAACCGGTCAACTCCTGTATCACGCTACTGGCGGACAGGCATCCGTCTTTACCCGAACGAGTCTGCTGGCCGAAGCAGGTGTGCGGCCCAACCCCGACTACGTAGTGACACTGTACGAACAGGAACTGGCCCAAAATCCCGATCTTAAACCGCAATACTGGGCGGATTACTATGCGGCTCTGATTAAACAGCAGAAGCCCGGCTATGCTCCGAAAGTCAAGGCCGACATTGAAGCGTATCTGGCAGCACAAAAGCCACCTACCACCGCCGACCTGACCAGTGCCGCCCGACTGTATGAAAGTATGGGCGACTTCAAAAACGCCAGTGTACAGCGCGAACGGATGAAGACCGTTGATCCGGCGGGTTCGGTAGCGCAGAAAGACCGCAATATGGCCGTGCGAAACGAACCCAACTGGACAAAGAAGAAAGCGGGGTATGATGCCTTCATGCGCGATTTTCCGGCCTCGCCCTACGCCCCCGGCCTGACCGTACTGATGACCGACGGCTACTTTAAAGCCAGCGACATTCCGGGCCTGATGACGTTCGTAGAAACCCAGCCCGCTACGCATACCGATCCGATGATGCTGAATACAATAGCGTTCCAACTGGCCGATGAAAAACGATCACTACCCGAAGCGGAACGGCTTGTTCGGCGGGCTATGACCCTGCAACAGGCTACCAAACGTCCGTATAATTTCCGGGGTGACTGGGACGCTGAGCAGCGAAGCCGACAAAATCAGATGCAGAATACGCTGGCCCGGACGCTGGAGCAGCAGGACAAATTTGCCGATGCGTTTGCCGTCTACCAGACGTTCATGAAACCCGACGATGCCGACAACAGCGACCAAAACGTAAACGAACGGTATTTTCTGTGCGCCCTCCGCGCTAACCAGGCCGCCGATGCCCGTCCTTTGGTTGAAGCGGCCATAGAAGCAGACCGTGCTACGCCCTGGCTTAAGACCGCCCTTCGCACCTGGTACGCCAAACAGCCCGGCCAAACGCCCGCCACAGCCACCGCCTATCTCGCTAATCTGGAAGCTGACCTGAAAGCCGAACTGCGCGACGAACTGCGCCAGAAACTCATTGACCGCCCGGCCCCCGCCTTCGCCCTAACCGATCTGCTGGGCCGTACCATCTCATCATCGGCGTTTCGGGGTAAGGTGATTGTCCTGGACTTTTGGGCTACCTGGTGCGGGCCCTGCGTAGCCTCATTTCCGGCCATGCAGCAGGCGCAGGAGCGTTTTCAAAGTGACCCCAACGTGAAATTCCTGTTTGTAAACACCCGCGAAGGTGGTCCCTTACAGCGCGTTCGTACGTTTATGGACAAGCATCCCTATCCGTTCGTGGTGCCGCTGGATAGTCAGCAAAAAGTAGCCAATGCCTATGGAGTGCAGGGCATTCCGACAAAAATCGTGATTGGCCCCAACGGGCGCGTCCGCTACCGCGCCGTTGGCTACAGCAACAACCCCGACGCCACCGTCGAGGAACTGACGCTGGTCGTGGAGATGCTGAAGGAGGGAATGTAGAGGGTAAGGTTGTTACCGCGCCGGCGGACCGGCAGAGATGCGCAGAGAAAAGGGAGAGATTCGCAGAGGAGAAAAACAAAGAGAACTCTCTGCGAATCTCTCCTTTATTTCTCTCTCTGCGAAATAACCCCATAAGGCGTAATAACTCTCAAAAGTCAATGTCTGTCAGTTCAAAGTTCTGGCGGAGGTTGATGAAGCCTTCTTCGTCGGCACCGGGGTGGTAGATAATGGCTTCGGGCTGGATACCTTTCTCGATATTGCCCGTATCTCGCCGACGGTTGCCGTTGCGGTCAAGGATGAGCCGGACGCGGTACCGCCCCGGTTTAAGCCGCGCAAATTCATAGTTCCGCTTACCATACTCCGACCTTACGACTTCGTACCTGTCGTCCAACAGCTCCACAATGAAGTTCGTATCAGCCACGGCGGCCTGACTAACCTGACCCGCCAGCAGACCGTAACTGTCTTCGTCGGCAATAAAGTAACGGGTAGTATAGCGCGGCAGCGTGTCGCCCTGTACGCTGATGAACGCGCCTTTTTCCAGTTGCAGATACAGCGTATCGCGCAGGTTGGTGGGTTTGTCAAGTACCAGTTTGCTGAACGTGTTGTTCCAGGTCAGTTCATCGGATTTGAGCGGCAATGGCTTCAGCGTGTCAGGACCGATATTAATTAGCGTGGTATCGTAACGTAGCACGGGCTTATTGAAGGTAAATATAAACTTGAGGTTTCGGTCGATAGGGGCGCTATTGTTAGGCGTAATGGCCACGGCAAGCGGTTTCCGGTCTTTGGCCCGCGTTTTCAGGGGCGAGAAATACACCCGCTCTTTCAGGTTGGTTATGTTTCCGACCGAATCTTCGGCGGCAATAGCGATGTTGATCGTATCGGCAGCGGCCCGGTTGGCGGGGCGAAACAGCCGGATCATCTTCGGCGATTCGAGAAATGAGATCAGGGTATCTTCTTTCTTACCAACTGTCAGGCTGTAGCTGGCAATACCGCTGCTGAGCTCCAGGCCCAGGGTTTCGTCGGTGCGTTCGCGCCGGCTGATGCGCGGTTTGGTGGTACCCCGAAACGCCACCATATCGATACCTGTATAGTTACGGGTCAGGTTGATGACGCTATCGCGGAAGGCTACGCGTTCGCCGGGGGTGTTATTCACCAAATTCAGGTCTTTGTCCTCAAAACCATACACTTTATAGCGGTCCGACTTGATATTCTCGATTACATACCGGCCACTGCTATCGGTACGGGCGTAATAGGATGGTCGTTTGCGGTTAATGGGCAGCGTATCATTCGGACCGAACAGCCCTATCACAAAGCCCAGCAGGGGTTTCCGCGATTCATCGTCGGTTACGGTGCCGCTGATGGAGAGCGAGTCGATGGTGGGGCCGGTACTGAACACGACTTTGGCATCTTTGGCCACGTTACGCTCGGTAACATCGCGAATACCGTCGGAGAAGTTAATGGTGTACGTCGTGTTCTTTTGCAGCGGCCTGTTAAACGTCAGCCGTAGGCCATTGGGCATTTCTTTGACCAGAAACGTATTGCTGTCCTGGGGCGTAATGGTAATCTTCTGCTGGATGTTTTCCGTTTTCACGTACTCGTCAAACTCCAGCACTACCGTTTGTCCGGCATAATTCAGGGCGCGTTGTTTGGGAATGCTCGTAATGAGCTGGGGAGCAATGGTATCTTTTTTACCACCGGGCGGCTGCGCTACCTGCGCACAGTTTTGAAGCAGAAACGGCAACGCAAACAGACAAAGAACGATATAATGACGAAGGGGCATAACAACACAATAAGTCCTGCAAAGGTAAACGCAGAAAGGGGGTATTATAGATTGTAAAAAATGTTAACAGGCATTGAGTGGTATGCAACTGTGTTGGGGATTATCACCGGGCGTTTTATGTTTACTGACAAAAGAAAGTCAGCATTGATTCGCACCATCCGTTTCATCCGCGTGTCATTTCCGTAATTTTGCCGATACGTTGCCGGATAACCACCGGCCCTCTTCCAGCCATGACGCACCAAATTTCGCTAACGCTGACGCCCGAACAGGCGTTTGACGATGCCCTTTTCCAGCAACACGCCCGCCAGCATCTGCACCTTCCCCCCGACACGCCCGCTACGATTCTCAGACGCCGACAATCCATCGACGCGCGGGGCCGGCAAATCCGGGTCCATGTCGATGCTGAGGTGTTTGTGGGCGAGGCTCCTCCCCCACTCATTCAATACCAGAAACCGCAAACGTCACTACTCGCCAATACGCCCGTTGCCATTGTGGTTGGGGCCGGTCCGGCGGGGTTATTTGCGGCTTTGCGGCTGATCGAACTCGGCATCAAACCCATTGTGCTGGAACGCGGCAGCGACGTACGCACCCGGCGTCGGGACCTGGCGGCTATCAACAAAAACCACATCGTCAACCCCGAATCCAACTACTGCTTTGGCGAGGGCGGAGCCGGGACCTACTCCGACGGTAAACTCTACACCCGCGCCACCAAACGGGGCGACGTGCGCCGGATTCTGGAAATTTTTGTGGCCCACGGGGCTACGGAGCAGATTCTGGTGGACGCCCACCCGCACATTGGTACCAACAAACTACCCGGCGTTGTGACCGACCTGCGCGAAAGCATCCGCCGGGCCGGGGGCGAGGTGCACTTCGATACCCGCGTTACGGACCTGATTCTAAAAGACAACGAACTGCGGGGCGTCATCACCGCCGATGGGCGCGAACTGACGGGCATTGGCGTGATTCTGGCCACCGGACACTCAGCCCGCGACGTCTTTTACCTGCTTCGCGACCGTAACGTCCTGATTGAAGCCAAGCCGTTTGCCATGGGCGTTCGGGTAGAGCATCGGCAGTCGCTCATCGACCAGTTTCAGTATCACCTGCCCACCCGCGCCGATATTGACCAGCCTTTGCTGGGTCGCGGAGATTATTTGCCTGCCGCGTCGTACAGTCTGGTGACGCAAACAAAATTTGGTGGCGTGGAGCGGGGTGTTTTTTCGTTTTGCATGTGTCCGGGCGGGTTCATCGTTCCGTCAGCCACGGCCCCCGGCGAGCTGGTCGTGAACGGTATGTCGCCCTCGCGCCGGGATTCGCAGTATGCCAATTCGGGGGTTGTGGTAGCCATTACCGACGCTGACCTGAAACCCTACGCCCATGAGGGACCGCTGGCGGGGTTAGCCATGCAGCAGGCGCTTGAACAGCGGGCCTACCGGCTGGGGGGCGGCACGGCAAATGCGCCCTCGCAAACGGCACCGGCCCAGCGCGTAGCTGATTTTGTGGACGGGCGCGTGTCGGGTAGTCTGTTGCCCACCAGTTACCAGCCGGGTTTGCTGTCGGTGAATATGAACGACGTTTTGCCCCCGCATATCGCTCAGCCGCTGAAGCAGGGACTGCGCGATTTCGGCAAAAAAATGCGCGGCTACCTCAGCAACGATGGGCAGATTATTGGCGTGGAGAGCCGTACCTCCTCACCCGTTCGCATCCCGCGCGACCGCGACACATGCGAACACCTCACTACGAAACGTTTGTTTCCATGTGGTGAAGGCGCGGGCTATGCGGGCGGTATCGTCTCAGCCGCCATGGACGGCGAACGTTGCGCTGATGAGTTAGCAAAGTTGTATCGTCATTGATGGCCATTTGGCTACGCAATATTTGTTGTCATTGCGTAATCATTTACTACATCTGCAAGGCCGCATAGCAAATGACCACACAATGACACGCAGCAGATGACAACAGAATGACCTGAAAAATGACCGACACTACGTTTCATAGCTTTACGGAAGACCTGCGCCAGCGCCTGCGGCAGCCACTGCCGGGCGAAGCGGCCCACGCCAGGATGGCGTCGGAAGCCCGCTACCGGCTGGGTATCAAACCCAACGGACGAACCCGGCGGAGCGCGGTGCTGATCTGTTTTTATCCGTCTAAAAATTCAATTTATCTGCCCCTGATTCTGCGCCCACAGTACGACGGCGTTCATGCCGGGCAGATGGCATTTCCGGGTGGTCGCGCCGAACAGTTCGACGAAAACCTGACCCGCACCGCCCTGCGCGAAGCCCAGGAAGAAGTTGGTATCCGGGTGTCAGACGTGAAAGTGCTGGGATTACTGACCGAATTGTTTATTCCGCCAAGTAATTTTTACGTACAGCCCGTGGTAGGCGTCTTACCCTACCGTCCCGATTTTTACCCCGACCCGCGCGAAGTAGAAGCCGTTGTAGAAGTGGAACTTGACAGGCTCCTGGACGAGACGATTGTGGGCGACAGCAAGATCGAGGTGCGCGGCATCACGGTCGACGCGCCGTTTTACCAGATTGAGGGATACCGCGTGTGGGGCGCCACTGCCATGATGATCAGCGAATTACTGATGGTGCTGGACGGGTAACTCACTGCGCCGTACCGGCAACGTAATAGAGTTCGGCCACGGCTTTTTTGAACTTGGTTTTCAGTTCTTCGCCTTTGATGCGGAGGTCGATGAGTTTGGTTTCGCGCGCGTTGACAAGGAACAGACTGCTCTCACCAATATCAAACTTCTGCTGCTCGGCCCGCAACAACCGCTCCTGATTCCGGATTACCTGCTGCTGCACCGCCGACTGCTGCACGAGCGTCTGAAGCTGGTTGTACGACACCCGGACCGTGTTACTGATGTCTCGCCCCACCTGCTGCTGTTCCAGCACAACCTGCCGGTTTTTAATTTGAACCTCCCGCAGTTTGCCCCGCTCTTTTCGTAGAAACAGCGGAAAGACAAAATCGACACTGACTTTATAATTTTGTGGTCGAAAGGCGTAGTAGCTGCTCCAGTTGTAGGGTTGGTCGATACGGGGCGTCTGGCTGAGCAGCATAGCGTTGAGATTGAGTTGTGGCTGGATCAGGGCCCGCCGAAACCGCTCTTCAAGCAGTAACTGCTGGTTTTTTACGTTTAGCTTCAGCAGTTCCGGGTGGCCTTGGGCGGCCTGATCGAGCAGGGCTTGCAGGGCCACCGTGTCAGGCGGGGTCATGGCAGGTGCCTGGGGCCGCGCAAGAGCGGGTAGTTCAACGGGCTGGACGTTGACGTTCCACAAGAACAGGCTTACCCGAAGTCGGGCATTGAGTTCGTCAACGTCGGCCTGTTGCCGCTGCACCAGCCGGTCCTGTACCGTAATCAGCGCTTCGGTGGTGTCGATAATGGCCGCATCACCGAGCAACGCCCGTTGTTGCAGAGCCTCAAACCGGCGGTTAGCCAGGTCGTACCCCTCGGTGAGGAACTGTTGCTGCTGCGCGGCCAGGTACCACTCCCAGTAGGTTTTGGCCGCGTCAAACAGAATTTTGTTGATCTGCTTAAGCCGGTCGGCCCGGGCCATATCGAGCGTTAGCCGCGCCTGCCGGACCGTGTTTCGGCGGGCGTCAATGAACAGGCCCTGCCCAATGGGCACGCTGATACCCACGCCCGACAGCCCCGAATCGGGCGTTCGTTCTTCGGGGTTGATGTACTGGCCAGCCGGGTTGTTGCGGTCGTACGATACAGTCAGGTCAATACCACCCGCCCAGATGGGCACAGCCAGTTTATTGCGCCAGTGATCGAAGTACAGATCAGAACCAAACTCTTTTCGGTCGTAGTACGACGTTATTTTAGGATCAAACGCCCCCCGCGCCTGCATCAGCACGGCCTGCGCTTCGTCGCCGAAGAGATTAGCCTGTTTTACGATGGGGTGGTACTGCCGGATGAGTTCATAGAAAGTCAGGGCCGGGAACATCGCAGAATCTGACAGCATGGCCGGTTGTGCCAATGACGCTCTGGCAAATCCCACCAGCAACATAACTACTGCCAGACTCCTGAAATACTGCGTTACGCCATTCATTTTTTTGCAACTTTTTCTTCGGTCGGTTCTTCTTTCAGGCTGGGCGGAAACCCGTTCAGCTGCCGCCAGATTTCGTACCAGACCGGTACGTCGTCAAGCATGACCCAGCCGTACACGCCCGATCCGACCCGAAGCTGCTCTGGCCAGAGAGGGTCGTTTTTGCTGGGTTTGGGCTGCACCAGTAACCGGTATTTACCGTTTACGCTGCTCACGGCGTCAATCACCGTTACCTCGCCCCCAAACGTACCCACGGCCACCGCGGGCCAGCCCGAAAACTGAATGGCAGGCCACCCATCGAACTGGATACGCACAGTACGGCCCCGCTGAATGAGCGGCACATCCATAGCCCGCACGTACAACTCAACGGCCAGCGAGGGATTACTGGGCTGAAGCGTGGCAATGGACTCGCCCTCTTTGATCGTCTCGCCAATACCCGTCTTGAACGACCGCACAATGTAGCCATCCTGCGGAGCCCGCACTACGTACAATCCCTGCCGTATGTCGACGCTACTGATTTTATTGCGCAGTTTGGCCACCTCGCCCCCCGCTTCGGCCAGATACGATACCGCCGAACTCCGGTCTGACTGGGCTTTGGCAATCTTCTCCTGAAAATCGGCTTCAATGGTCGTTAGATCGAGCCGGGCGTTGATGAGTTCCTGCTGCGAGACGTTGAGTTTATTTTCCTGTGATACCACCTTCGCCTGATCTTCCTGCACCTTTAACCGGCGCGATTCCAGATCAGTCAGCGAAAACAGCCCATCACGGTATCCTTTCTCAAAACGTTCGAGCCGGTCGAGGGCGATCTGGTAATTTTTACGCTGGGCAACCAGATCAGCCTGATCGGCTTTGAGCTTAAAATCAGCCTGTTTCACTTTATTACGGGCTGCGTTTAGTTTCACCACAAGGCCATCGCCCAGGGCGGCAATCTGGTTGTTCAACGCCCTGATTTTGGCCTGCGTAGCCGTGCGCGTTCCCTGCTTGGCGTCGAGCTGTTCGTCGAGCCGTTCGCCGAGGTTGGGGTCGAAGTACTCGTCTTTGATGTCAGAGATAACCAGCAGCGTGTCGCCCAGTTTCACGAGCTGCCCTTCCTGCACGTTCCACTTCTCAATGCGGCCCCCAATGGCGTTCTGCACCGTCTGAGGGCGATCTCGGGGGGTAAAAGCCGTTACATTTCCTTCGCCGATAATAGTTTGCCGCCAGGGCAGAAACATAACAACAACACCCAGCAGCAGGAAGAAAATCATCCAGCGGCCCAGTTCCCGCCCGGCATCGGGCCCGGGCATTGCGTCCAGCGTTTTGAGCGGATACTTCTGAAACAGATCGTCAGGTACCCGATGGTTTGATAGGTTTAACATAGTCGATCATGAATTTTGAATGAGTGAATGAGTGAATAACCTCCGGTGGAGATCTGAATGCGTCAGCACTTATTCGCTCATTCACAATTCGCTCATTCACTCATTAGTTAGTGGAAGGTCCGTTACGTAGCCGATTTTTTCGACGGCGGTGAGCATATCGAAGACGATGTCGATACCCGACATAAGCTTGTCGACCGAGCTGGTAATTAGAACAATGACCAGTTCAGAGGCCACAAACTGACCCAGTGACATTTGTCGACCTACCAAAAGCGTTGTCCCTAAAATAAGCAGCCCCCCTGTTATGATAGTTTTGAAGGCCACTCCGCTGTAAAAGAAACGTTTCAGGACTCTAAAATGATTGTTTCGGGACTGCACGTAGTTTGCCACCAGATTATCCATTTTGTCGATGGTCTCGGGAGAATCGGCACGAAGCCGGTGTAGAGGTAGCTCGCGGGCTACATCTTCGAGTTGGGCAACCACTTTGTATTTGTACTTCGACTCTTCCAGACTGGTTCGTATGCCCGATGGGCCGTAGATGCGGCAGATACCAACCAGAAGCAGCACGGTGAATAGGCCAAAACCAATGAAAATTGGGTTGTAGGCAGACAAAAGCAATAACCCGAATACAATCTGTACAACAGCAGCTGTTATATCGATCAGCAGTTTGGGCATGCCTTTCTGAATGGTTAGCACGTCAAAAAAGCGGTTCATCAGTTCGGGGGGATAGTAGCCTGAAAAAGCGTCGGGCTGGATGCGGGGCAACCGATAGGTGAACTCAAAGGCCGCTTTGGCAAATATTCGCTGCTGTAAAATCTCGACCAGGGTCATCTGCCCAACCAGCAGCAAACCCGTGGCCAGTACGCCCAGAATGACCAGCCCAATCAGCAGGTAAACGGAACTGAACAGCAACCCTCCCGATACCAGGTTGAATACTGCCTGAATACCCAGAGGCAACGACAGACTGATTATTCCCGTTACAAGCGCATACAAATATACGTAGCCAATATCCCGGCGTTCGGTAGTCAGGAGTCTTATTAATCGCTGTAACGGAGTGGGTGGGGAGGGTATTTCGGTGGACGAAGCCATATAGCAACCTTGTGTGATAGTAATTTAGAGTTTTTTGATAGCTTTGCTATCTTTACTGCAAAGATAACACGGTAACCATCGTTTTACATTAGAGCCAAATTAGATTTGACCACATCTCAGCCAACTACTACCATGCCCTATTCGGTGCATGTCCGCATGAATGAGCGGCTTTTTCTGCGCGATCCAGAGAGCTCTGATCTTGGCAGACGCATTGTCAGGCAAGCTATTTTGTTGTTTAATGAAATCGGCTTTGAAGATGCAACGTTTCGCAAACTGGCCGAGCGCATGGGTACTAAAGAAGCCAGTATTTACCGCTACTTTGAGAACAAGCATCGGCTGCTCGTTTATCTGGTTGCCTGGTACTGGCAATGGCTTGATTTTCAGCTGGTCTATCGTACCAACAACCTGACCGATCCGCGCCAGAAACTGGAGAAGCTGCTTCATCTCCTCCTCCTGCACGACATTGGACAACCCCATGCCAACGATATTGATATAGTGGCCCTTCACAGCATTGTGGTACGCGAAGCCAGCAAGGCCTACCTCACGCGCCACGTAACGGAAGACAACCGTCAGCAACTGTTCAAACCGTATAAAGACCTCTGCCGGCGTATTGCCAGTATCGTTCTCGAACTCCGGCCCGATTACCCTTACGCCCACTCCCGCGCCAGTTCACTCATCGAAACCATCCATTTTCAGGCATTCTTCATGGAACACCTGCCTTCTCTGACTGACTTTGGCAGCGGCCCCAACGGAGAACTTAAAGACGAGGGTAAGTTTCTTGACTTTGTCCGGCATCTACTGTTCTCCTCGCTCGACATACCGATCAAAGGCCCCGGTATAGACCCCGACGATCCTCTTATGGCGCCTGCTAAATTAGTACAGCCATAAAAAAGCCCGGCAAATTGGTTTACCGGGCTTCTTTATGGCGCAGAACGGATTTAACCATGGAAAAAGTCCTTCATCTTATCGAAGAAGCCTTTTTCGTTCTTGTTCGGTTTGGGCTGAAAGTTGGGCGAGTTACGCAGGGTTTCCAGCGTGGCGCGTTCGTCGGGCGAGAGCGTTTTGGGCGTCCAGACGTTGACGTGTATCAATTCGTCGCCCCGTCCGTAGCCGTTCAGCTCCTTGATGCCTTTGCCTTTCAGCCGCAGAATTTTACCACTCTGCGTGCCGGGGTCGAGCGTAATACGTGCTTTACCATCAATAGTCGGCACTTCCACATTTGTGCCGACGGCAGCGTCTACAAAGCTGACATACAGGTCAAATACTACGTTGTTACCGTCACGTTTGAGATATTGGTCCTCTTCTTCCTCAACCACAATAAGCAGATCGCCCGCAACACCCCCGCGTGGCGGTACGTTGCCCCGGCCTCCAACCGATAGCTGAATGCCCTCGGCTACGCCCGCCGGAATGTTGAGCGGAATTACATCTTCCTGCAACACACGACCTTCGCCGAAACACACATCACAACGGTCAGTCACGATCTTACCTTCGCCGTTACAGGTGGGGCAGGTGCTGGTCGAGACCATCTGCCCCAGCATGGTGTTAACCACTTTGCGGGTTTGTCCGCTGCCGTTGCAGGTAGAGCAGGTTTGCACGGCGGTACCGTTTTTGGAGCCGTTACCGCCACAGGTGTTACACGTTACGTGCCGCTTAACCTTGATTTTTTTCTCAACGCCATTGGCAATCTCCTGAATATTGAGCTTCAGCTTAATACGCAGGTCAGACCCACGCCGAACGCGCTGCCGCTGTCCGCCACCACCCTGCCCCCGGAAGAAACTCCCAAACGGCGAATCGTCGCCGAAGACATCGCCAAACTGGCTGAAAATATCTTCCATGCTCGGACCACCGGGGCCGTAGCCACCACCACCAGCCGCGCCACCCAGTCCGGCATGGCCAAACTGGTCGTACCGCGCTTTTTTGTTAGGGTCGTTCAGGACATCATAAGCCTCGGCGGCCTCCTTAAATTTTTCTTCGGCGGTGGGATCGTCAGGGTTTTTGTCGGGATGGAATTTGATGGCCATCTTCCGATAAGCCTTCTTCAATTCCTCCGCCGACACACTTTTATCGACGCCTAATACTTCGTAATAATCGCGTTTGGATGCCATATACTAATGAGCGAATGAGCGAATGAGTGAATAGTTGCTGACGCGGTCAGCGTACTGACGTAAAACTGCCGCCGGAGGTATTCACTCATTCACTCATTCACAATTGTTTTAACTGCCTACAATTACTTTAGCGAACCGAATGACTTTGTCGTTCAGGTAGTAGCCTTTTTCCGTTTCGTCAATCACCCTGCCTTTAAGATCTGCGGACGGAGCCGGGAACTGGGCAATGGACTCATGCAGATCAGCATCAAACGGCTGCCCTACCGATACCATCGGCTTCAATCCTTTGCCTTCCAGTGTTTTGAGTAGTCTGTTATAGACGATGTCGATGCCTTCCCGCACAGCAGTAATGTCGTCAGTTTTTTCCGTGGCCTGCCTGGCCCGCTCAAAATCATCGATCACTGGCAACATGGATTTAATGGTATTTTCGCCAGCATTATTGATGAGATCCAGTTTCTCTCTGGCCGTACGACGACGAAAGTTTTCGAAATCAGCGTAGAGCCGGAGGTATTTTTCCTTGAGTTCAGCCACTTCGTTTATCGGCTGAAAATCGGCGGTTGGCTCGGCTTCGTCAGTAGATATCATTTCGCCGGTTTCGTCGTTGGTCGGGTTGCCGCCGTTTACATTGATGGCTTCATCGTTATCAAGAAGTTCACTTGTCAGGTTGTCAGGCTCATGCGCGTCAGCGTGCGCCTGCTGGTTTAGGTTATCTTTATTTTCCATGTCTCTGTGTTGAGGTCGATTCCAGAAATGCATAGCCAATCACGGGCAAAAGATCGGCCAAACCAACTCAGACTGACAAGTTGTCTGAACCAAAATTTCTGTACGATCGAAAACAGCAACAGGATTTTTCAGTCTATTCGTTCTGTTTACAAGGAAGAAGTTTAAAGTCAGCCTCAAATCGTCCCTGTTTTGCATCATCCTGCCGCCACCTATTCCCAACGTATCAAAGCCGAAGCTACCCGGCTGGGGTTTGATTTGTGCGGCATAGCCAAAGCCGATTTTCTGGATGAAGAGGCCCCCCGGCTCGAAACCTGGCTCAAGAGTGGCATGCACGGACAAATGAACTACATGGCTAACCACTTCGACAAACGGCTTGACCCACGCCTGCTCGTCGACGGAGCCAAATCAGTTGTCACGATCCTGCTCAACTATTATCCCAAACAGCAGCTACCCGAAGGCGACGACGATTATAAACTCTCGAAATACGCCTACGGCGAAGATTACCACTTCGTTATCAAAGACAAACTCAAAGCATTGCTCGATTTTATCCGGGTTGAAATTGGCGACGTAGGCGGGCGGGCATTTGTCGATTCGGCCCCGGTCATGGACAAAGCCTGGGCCAAACGTGCCGGACTGGGCTGGGTGGGCAAGCACAGCAATTTGATAAACCGGCAGATTGGCTCGTTTTTCTTCATCGGTGAGTTGATTCTGGACCTCGAACTGGAGCCCGATGGCCCCATTACCGACTATTGTGGCACCTGCACCCGCTGCATCGACGCCTGCCCTACCAACGCTATTGTTGATCCGTATGTGGTAGATGGCAGCAAGTGCATTTCTTATTTTACCATTGAACTGAAAGAAGCTATCCCCAATGAAGTGCGGGGTAAGTTCGATAACTGGGTCTTTGGCTGCGATATATGCCAGGATGTTTGCCCCTGGAATCGGTTTGCCCGCCCGCATCAGACGCCCGCTTTTGCTCCCCATCCCGATCTGGTCGAATTCACCAAAACCGATTGGGAAGACATCTCCGAAGCTGTATTTGGCGAGGTTTTTAGACGATCTGCGGTGAAGCGTACAAAGATTGATGGTCTCCGCCGAAACGTGGCTTTTTTAGGCAAAGACCCTGACTGACAACTCGTTCGTTAATTTTATCAGGTAAATAGATTTACCGTCTGCTAAATAGGTAGAAGTAAACTTACGTCAACGCATCATAAAGGGGTTATATTGCCTCATACGTGTTACTCACTTCTACTACAGTTTATGCAGCGAAGCCGCATTGATACGGAGAACAGATTACTTGACGCAGTTGGTCAACTAATTGCGGCAGATGGTCTTGATCAAATCGGAATTAACCGCATAGCAACCCATTCCGGGACAAACAAGATACTCATTTACCGATACTTTGGTGGACTGGATGGGCTTTTAAGCGCTTATTATGATCGAACAAAGCCTATTGTATCCATTCCACCTATTGACGTGAACGCCCTGAAAGGCGCCCCACTGTCTGAGTTTTTCGACGTCTGCTATCAGTATGTTATTGATGAGTTCAGAATGTTACGAAACAACCCTGAAGCACAGGAATTTTTAAAAGCTGACCTGATCAACAATAGTGGTCTTTCGAGCATTCTGGCCGACCAGAAAGAAGCCGCATTACTGAACATGGTTGATGAGCTGGGAAAACTCATTGGCACCACGAAGGGACGTTCATTTGCCACCGTTGTTGTGAGTGCCATGACCTTACTAACCTTTATGGGCCAGCAGAAACGCGTTATGATGGATATTGATCTCAGTAGTGATGAGGGCTGGACCGAGATCGAGTCGGCCCTAAAAAGTATCTTCCGGGGAGGGTATCTCTTAACCCAGGAAAGGATGGCCAGTGAGCAGCAATACAACCAAAACTCAGCCAAAAAAACAACGTAGCCCCTCACCCACCCGCCAAACATCTTCGAACGAGTTATAGAGCGGTACAGGGGCCAGCCGGATACAGTCCGGTTCGCGCCAGTCGCCAATGATACCCGCTTCTGTGAGGTGATTGAACAACGCTTTTCCGTCAGTACGTACCAATAGGGATAACTGACAGCCGCGCTGTTTGGGATCGCGGGGTGTCAGGATTTGTATATCGTTGAACGGGGCAACCAGGTAGTCCAGGAAGCCTGTCAGCAATCTGCTTTTCAGGTACAATGCAGGCAGGCCCGCTTCGGCGGTGATGGCCAGCGATGCCCGGTGCAGACTCAGGCTCAGGATATTGGGCGTACTGACCTGCCAGCCGTCGGCACCGGGGGCGGGTACGAAGCCGGGTGTCATGGCAAAACGCCGATCTTCGCGGTAGCCCCACCAGCCCGCCAGCCGGGGCAACTCTTCATCATGATGCCGCTCATGCACGAACACGCCTGATACCGCACCGGGGCCACCATTCAGGTACTTATACGAACACCAGGTTGCAAAATCGACGCCCCAGTCGTGCAGGTTCAGCGGAATATTGCCAATGGCATGGGCCAGATCAAACCCAATCAGGATGCCATGTTGCCGGGCGGTTTGGGCAATAGCCGCCATGTCATAGACCTGCCCGGTATAATAGTTCAACCCGCTCATCCAGATGAGGGCCAGGCTGTCGGCATGTTCGGCAATGGCGTTTTGTATATCAGCGAGCTCAATCAAACCGGTTTCGGGACGCGGGGCAATCTCTATGATGGTGTCCGCAGGATTAAAGCCCCGGCTTCTGACGTGCGTTTCGAGGGCGTACTGGTCAGAAGGAAAATCACCCTTTATGGTCAGGAGCCTGGCTTTCTTGTTGGTGGGCTGATAGAACGACGTCAGCAGCAGGTGCAGGTTTACGGTCAGTGCGTTCATCGGGCATACCTCAATGGGGGTGGCTCCAATGATGCTGGCTAAGTCGGTTTTGCAACGTTCGTGGTAGTTCAACCACGTATACGCTACGCCCCCGCCGGGCGACGCTTCGCCGGGCGACGCGTCGCCCGGCTCAAACCAGCCTTCTACGCCCAGATTTTGCCAGGTATTCAGTTCCTGCTCCAGGGCCGCCCGGGCCGTTTTGGGTTGCAGCCCCAGCGAGTTACCGCACAGATAGGCCAGTTCACGCCCGTTACGCTGCGGAATATGAAACCGGTCGCGGAAGGAACGAAGCGGATCGGTGGCGTCGAGGTGCCGGGCAAAATCCAGCGAGTTTTCGTAGGTCATGCTGCAAAATTACGCATCGGCCCGCTGTATTAGCGATAGTCCACTACTGGTTCAGGCAAACTGTATCAAATCGGTATCCAGCCCCAGCAAGACATCGGCAATGTAATTTAGCTGGTCATTGTACTCCTCAGCGGTACGCTGGCCGAGGGCTATCAGGGCCGCAATGTTGCCGGGAGTTGCATCGTCGAAGTCAGAACTGGCGTTGCCCAGGTCTTTGGGCTGAATCCGCACGTACTGATTACTCCGGTCTATAGCCGAAAATATCTTTTTCAGGTGATAACTGGTCGTAGCCGATGCGCCTGACATCATGATGTCGATAACCGGCTTTATCCACTTGATTTTACCCCAGTTTTTGGCCTGTTTGTATGCGTAGGCGCGGTTGGCCGTCCCCGTACCGAGCGAGACGATAAACATGTCCTCAGCACTGGGTTTACCGATGGCGTTGCTGACCTCAGAATAGGCGCCAAGGGTTGGATTGTTCATAAAAATACCCCCATCAATCAGCGGGTACAACACGCCGTCTAAAGCGGGGGTCAGGGCTGCCTCAAAGTAAGTTGGTGCCGCCGATGTGGCCCGGCACACGTCTTTAATCAGAAAATCGTACCTGTTGCCCCGCTGTTGGGCTTCGTGCTGGGTAAAGAAAAATTCGGTCCGGCTCTGAATATCATACGCCGGAATAAAGCAGGGTTTGAGCAGTTGGCTGAGCCTGATTTGGCCAAAGTACAGCTCCAGCAGCCGCTCCAGTTCACCAGCGTCGTGTTTTTCGTCCGATAGGCCACTCCATGACGTAATGCGCTTCCATAAGGATATATGAAAGATACTGCCGCCGTTGGCAACATACAGCTCAACGGCCTCCCGCGCCGAAAACCGGGCCTGTTGGGGATTGTCGACCATGGGACACAGGTACAGACAGGTCAGGATACCACCCGTACTGGTACCGGCAACGAAGTCAAAATAATCGGCCAGCCGCGCGTTTGGGTTTTGGCTTCGTCGCTGTAGTTTTTCTTCCAGCGAAGCCAAAACTAATCCCGGTACAATACCGCGGATACCCCCTCCATCAATTGCCAGTATCCGTTTCATACAAACATGTAACCACCAACATAGTCTACCCCATTAGTCATGTAGCAGGGCCGTGGTGACTTTTGTCGAAATATCGTCTTTGTCAGGAAACTCGCCTACGAATTCGTCAAACTCTTTCCATACCCCTGTTTAGCATTTTGATGGTTCGTTAGTTAACCGGCAATTTGTAGCCCGGACCGAGAGGCCCGGGCTACAAATTCTATACGACCTTCATAAAAACGGAGAGGCCCGACCCAGCTTAGTTGGGTCGGGCCTCTCTGTTAAAAGCCTTTTCATTATTAACGGCCTGCCCTTAATCTACGTGGTCAGCCGCGTCTTTCTTGCAACAGGCAGGTAATTTAGCATAGCTCTTCTCATCGGCCAGCACCTCATCTACATCGTAACCCGACTTGCTCACATTGGCTTTCAGCTTGGCTACGTCGGTCTTATTCGGGTTATACTTGATGGTCACAATCTTCGACTTGACGTCGAGCGTGGCCTCTTTTACGCCTTTCTCGAACGATAAATTGCGCTCGATGCGGGCTTTACACATGCCACAGATGGCCGATGTCTTGAGTTTAACTTCTTTGTCTTTGTCATCGCCCGGCCCGGCAGTGGCGAATAGGTTTCCCAGGAGAAAAAGGGACGTCAGGGCGGTCAGAAACAGGTTACGCAACATAGTGATTTGTGGTTTATGGTGAACTGATAACGAAAATTCAAGGCAAAAGGTGTCGATCTTACCGGCGCCGATGATTCATGCCCGGCATGGATTTGCCCCGCATGGACTTGTCCGGCATGGATGTACCCGGCATGCCCATACTGCTCATCATTGAGCGCATGGTCATCAGGCTGGGCGAAATGCGCAGGTAGATCAGACCAGACACAGGGGTATTGCCGTAGAATGTCTGCAACGCTTTTTCGGGCATGGCCGCCGTTACCTGCGCACCCAGCACAAGATCAGTCTGGCGATGCTGAGCCAGCCGGTAGTTTGCGCCGAGGGTCAGGTTGTTGATGGTAAGTACCCGGCTTTCCGGCCCAATGCGGTCGCTCAGTACCAGTTCCTCTACCGATTTACCCACGTTCTCAAACCGTCCGTAAAACGCGGTACGGTTCAGTTGCAGGCTACTTTCGGCCAGAAACGAGTTCTCGCCAATCCCATCGTGCCCGTTGTGACCCCAGACGAACGCCGAGGTTATGTAGCGTTGCTCACCCAGTCCTTTACTGTGCAAAACTGATGCCGTAGTGCGGGTTACGTCCTCGTTGGGATGGGCCGGTTCGGGACTGGTCAGAAACCCCTGAGAGAATTGCAGCGCGAGCGACGGCGACGGATTTACCGATAGCCGATACGAATAGCTGTCGAACTTCGGGGTATCAAAATTGTAGCGGTTTTCGTCTGGTTCGCGGCCCTTGAACGTCGAGCCTTCGAGTTTGGCCCATTTGTACCGGAAACCAACGATGGCAACGCCAAACAGAATGTGCGTGGCGTCCTGCCAATGGTGACTGAGGGGCGCGTTAGGATCGTTGAACGACGACATTCGGTGCATAAACGCGGGCGGACCAAGAGCCGGTTCGCCGGGGTAGCCCACGTAGCCATACAGGTCAATGTCTTTGCTGAAGGCGTGCGCGTAACTCACCGACAATTCCGAGACCAGATCGTGCGGGTGCTGCCGGTCAATGAGGGGCTGGCCCTGATAGCTTTCGCCAGTCTGAAACAGTAGCGGATAGCCGCCATTGCCCACCAACAGGGCATCGGGCGAGAGCATGATTCGCGCCTGAAACAGACCACGTCGACCCACTTTACGCTGCGCCATGCCCATAAACCAGCTCGGCACACCAAACTGACTGTCATGCCCGCGCCCGCCCCTGCCGGTATTGTTCACATTCTGGCTCGTGTAACGCGGGTAGATGGCGTAGTGCATCATGTAACTCCAGCGGCTGTTGGCGGGCGTTTTCATGTAGGCGTACATGGGCGTATTGTCGGGATGCCAGGACGTGCCGGAGCCGTTTCGATTCATGGGCAGGTTGCGCGACAGCGAACTTGTCATGCCCATTGTGGTGTCCATCATCAGGCCATAGTTCATGGCTTTCGCGTCGCCCATCGAACCGCTCATGTCGTGCATCGGCTGCGTGGTATCGGCAGCCATTGTCATTTGGTTGTGGTGCTGAGCCGATGTGACAACCGGTAACAGGGCAAGAAAGAAGAGAATATTTTTCATAATTCGTTGAGAAAGAATACGCGTCGAAACGGCCCACAGACGAGCCGTTTCGATGTGTATCGACAAATCAGTTCATCATAGAGTGGCACTCCTCGGCGCATTTGCGGCAGGCTTCGGCGCAGGTTTTGCAATGGGCGCTATGGTCGGCGTGTTTTTCGCATTCCTCGGCGCAGGCCTCGCAGGCTTCGGCGCAGACGCGCATGAACGACGGCGCAAACTGCGAACCGCGGGCCGTGAGTCGTCCACAAAGGGTAGATAGGTCGGCGCAGTCGCGGCTGAGGGTGATACACAGGGTCATATCGTGACCTTTGGCATCAACATCGCCCATTTGAATACAGGCGGTGGCGCATTCTTCGCAGGCTTTGGCGCAGTCGAAGCAGGTTTGTACGTGAGCAGACATATCCATAATCAGAGTTGAGTTTTGTTAGTCGACCAGTAGCGGTCTATGTAGTAAACAGATATAGTGGAGTTCCGTTTTTACATAATTCCCAACCACTTTAAATAGAATCAACACTCCGGCGACTAACGGTGGCTGCTTTCCTGAACTGTCCCGGCGTCTGCCCCATCACCTGCCGAAACTGGCTGGAGAGGTGCTGTACACTGCTATACCCCAACCGCCAGGCCATTTCGGTCAGGGTCAGTTCGTCGTATTGCAGCCATTCTTTCACTTTCTCGATTTTCAGAGCAATGGCATATTTCTCCAGCGTTTGCCCTTCGCTGGCCGAGAACAGGCCGCTCAGGTACGAGTAGTCATAGCCGAGTTTACGCTCCAGAAAGGTCGATACGTTTTCGGTGGAATGCCGTTCGCCTTTGAGGTGCTGGATTTCGTTGATGAGCAACCGCTTTGTATGCTCCACCAGCGATTGCTTTTTATCGTCGACCAAATCGAAACCGTTGGCCAGCAGCATCTCCCGCAACTGGTCAGTCGAGACCGTCGGTGGCAGGTCATCAACGTCCACCTCGCCCAGATCAACCCGGTTCACGGTCAGGCCCAGCTTCTCAAGTTCTTCGCGCACGACCCGGATACACCGGTCGCACACCATATTTCGGATGGTAAGAATCATAGCGGTCAGTGTTGGGGTTTAAAACGAAAACCGAGGTAGACCATCTGCCCCGTAATAGGTCCCCATACCCGCGCCCCGGCGTCGAAACTCGGGCCAAAGGGGTCGTTGGGCGCTACGATGGGGTTAGCCTGACGAAACCCGGTCAGGTTCTCGCCCCCCAGATAAATTTCCCAGCCGCTTTTAAACGCCCGGCTTACCTGCGCGTTCAGGTTGTAGAAGCCCGGCGCGAACTCAATGGGCATGTTTTCGTAACTGGTATGTACGTAGCCCTCGCGCAGGTACGGAATGCGCCGGGGGCCGTTCCATTGCAGCGTAGCGTCGAATTTCCACTTGTCGAACGGCAGCGCATAGCCCGCGTTAAGCAGCACCCGGTCGCGGCTGACCATCATGCGGGGCAGCAGTCGGGCCTCGCCAAACGGCCCGCCCATGGTCTGCTGCACATCGAAAAACCGATAGGCGGCTTTGACCTCGAACCGACGGGCGGGCTGCACGTTCAGCTCGGCCTGAAAACTGTTGGCAAACGACCGGCCTTCCAGATTATAAAAGTGCAGTTCGCGCGGGTGTTCGGCATCCACAATCAACTGATTCTGGAAATCAGTGCGAAAATAATCGAGTACGAACGATGCTTTTTTACCCAGCAGCTGAAAATCCTGCGACGCGCTCAGGCCGTAGTTCCAGGCCCGTTCGGGTTGCAGCGGACTATCGAAAAACACCGCCCGCGATGATACCAGATAGCCAATATTTTCGGCAATGCGGTTGGGTACCCGAAAGCCCCGCCCCGCCGACGCCCGCAGACTCAGCGTGCGGTTGACGTCGTATTTCAGATGCGCCCGCGGTGTCCACTGCACACCAAACAGGTTGTGGAAATCCACCCGACCTCCCAGCACAAGGGTCAGTTTTTCGGGGTAGGTATAGGTATATTCGCCAAAGACGCCCGGCACAGATTCGGTCCGGTTCAGGGGCGTAGTACCAAACTGTTCGCGGTAGTCGTCGAGCAAATAGCTGACGCCGGTTTTGAACGCGTGATTCGTATTGTCGATGATGCCCTGATAAATCAGGTTGGCGTAGATGGTCCGCTGCTGACCCGTGTAGGGCCGGTAGCCGAAGTTCATGACCTGCTCGTGGTTCACCGCATTCAGAATCAGCCCCAGCCCCTTGTACGGTTTATCGGGATAAAGTTTCGCCGTTTTGGAAAAGACTTCTACTCGCTTCGTAGTATTGCCGAAGATGTACCGGTCCGCTCCAAAGCGCGATAGCTGCCCTCCCTCGCGGGTCTCGTGCAGCACCTTCACACCAAACTGCGCCATGAACCGCTCCCCATTGTACTTATAGCGGTTGATGGCGTTGAACTGGGTGTAAAACGGCAAATCGCGAAAACCGTCGTTGTTCTGGTCTATCTCGCGTTTGAGACTACTGACGTGGCCCAGTACACCCATACTCCACTTTTTGCTGAGCGGCTGCGACCAGTTGACGTTACCCTCCACCCGCCCAAAACTGTTGACGTAGCCATTCAGAAACAGATGGTTTGGCAAGGGTCCGGCATTTTCATCAGGCTTTTGGAGCTCGACGTTCAGCTGACCACTAATCGACTCGTACCCGTTCACAACCGTTCCGGCTCCCTTACCCACATCGATGCCCGTTATCCAGGTGCCGGGAATGTAGTTCAGGCCGAAGGTAGTAGCCAGTCCGCGCACAGTTGGAATGTTCTCAACATTGGTCTGCACGTACTGACCGCCCAGCCCCAGAAACTGAATCTGCCGCGCACCCGTCACCGCGTCGGCATAACTAACACTCATGGACGCGTTGGTCTCGAAACTCTCGGAAAGGTTGCAGCAGGCGGCTTTGGCAAGCGTACGCTGCGAAATAAACTCGGTCTGTATGGGGTTCACCCGGTCAACCTGCCCCGGCTGCGCCGATACGGTCACCTCCTGCAACGTCTGTTCGGTGCGCAGGGTAACGGCCAGTTCAGACACGGGGTTCGTAACCAAAACGGTATCGGTCTGGTAGCCAACGTAGCTGACCAGAAGGCGGTTGTGGCCCGCTTCCTCCACCAGCGAAAACCGGCCCACCGAGTCGGTAACGGTACCCGTCGATAAGCCTGCCCAGCGCACGGTAGCCCCAATCAAAGGCTGGGTTTTATTGTTCACCCGCTCGCTAACGGTGCCGCGCACAAAGACAGAGGGCGTGGTAGTAGCAGATGAGGGAGACAACGTATCGGACTGTGCCCATGCTGGCGTACTGCACAGACAAAGGAAAACACTCCAGATAGAATAGTTCATGATAGGCTGATTGAAGTAAGAAACAACGCAAACAGCCCGCGCCCAGAATGGACACCGGCAATGGTGATTCAATCAGCAAATTAAATAAGGAGAGAACGCACGAGCGTCAGAATGTCGCGCCCGGAGGGTGAGGGCGGAGCCGAAAAGGAGGTAGAAGCCTCCGTATTGGTGTCGAAAACCCAGACAACGATCCAGGTCAGCAACGTAGTAACACCTGTCAGAACGGCTTCGGTAATGATCTTGACGAACTTGGCTACGTGCTGCGACAGTGACGACTGCGTTTCTACGTTTTCAAATCCCTGTTCGTCCTGACAGCAGGGCGTTTTCTTGACGATGGTCTGGTCCGTCTTCATGGGCAGACCGTCTTCGGTGCAGCCGGACGTTTTTACGTCGCTGAACGCCGTAACGACTGTTTTTTTCTTGCCGCGCATCTGACACGAATGCTCAACCAGACCAAAGCCGGTACTGCTCATCAGTACGACAAAAGCCATTAAAAGGTTGACAATCTGGGACAGGGTGCGTTTCATAGCGGGCCAAATATCCGAATCAATACACGTACGTGCAAACCGTACGCTCAGGAAACGGATAATTACATACAGCAGTTCCTGCAAACCGGACAAGTTCAGAGCAGGTAACGTGCCGTTTGTCTCAATTCATGGGTCTATTTAACCTTGACAACTTCACCGAAGTAATTCATGTAGACCAGATAATCCGTCCGTTTGCCACTGATGGGTTCTTCCAGACGCGCCGTCAGCGTAACGTATTTCTGGCCGTTAAAGCTGGGCTTGTACGTTACGTTTTGCAACACAGACTGGTCAAGCGTTTCATCGGACGGCCCGAAGTAGCGCAGATCATCTTTACTGAAGGTCCGGGCAAAGAGTTTACCGCCCGATTTTTTGACGGTTTCTATCGTGGCCACGTAATTATGGTAACAGCCTTTCGGGGTGGTGGTGTTACTGGTATCCTGGTTCATGGTCAGCGTTATCCGAACCGGCTTGGCCGATTCCTGATAAACCTTATCGGTACCCAGTTCGGGCATACCGGCCAGAGTCTTACAGTCTGGAGTTGGTGCAGCGGCCGCTATGGTAGCAATTTCGCCCGGTACGTCCGTCGGCGACTTAATGGTTTCTGTAGCGTTCTCGGTGTTGGTACAACCAAAAAACAGACAGGTCAGAAGAACTGGAATTACGGTAATTTTCATTCGATAAAAGTCAGATACACCTCGTAAACAGACGACATGGTCGACAATGATGCGACCATGCAACCTAATCAATTTTATGAGTCATCGTTTTCTCACCAGTAAAATAATACCTATGACTGATGCGATAACACCCAGTATTATATAGGTTTCGGGGCCACTATCTTCTGACCCTAAAAAGCCAGCCACCTGCGACTCAAAGGAGTTCTGAAGATTTAGTCCATACGCAGCCAGCGCAACACCGGCTACGAGAAGAATGATGCCAATAATCGTACTGCTTTTCATGTCATTTGTGGTTTAGATGTCTCTCCATTACCAAACGATAAGCCTGGTCAACTTACCTAAGAAGGAACGTTGACCAGGCTGTTTTATCTGAACCGGCAAGTCCGGTTCAGGCTCGGATTACGCGTTGTGCTTCATACGGATGATGTTCAGGGCCGCACCCGCTTTGAACCACTCAATCTGACCCTCGTTGTAGGTATGATTGGCCATGAACGTATCGGTGGTACCATCGGCATGGTTCAGCACAATTTCCAGCGGCTGGCCGGGTGCAAAACTGGTCAGACCGTTGATGTCGATGCTGTCATCTTCCTGTACCTTTTCGTAGTCGGCGGGGTTGGCAAAGGTTAGCCCCAGCATACCCTGCTTTTTCAGGTTCGTTTCGTGAATCCGGGCGAACGACCGTACCAGAATGGCCCGGACACCCAGAAAACGGGGTTCCATGGCCGCGTGCTCGCGGGAAGAGCCTTCGCCGTAATTCTCGTCGCCAACCACTACCGAACCAACGCCGGCGGCTTTGTAGGCCCGCTGTACGGCAGGAACTTCGCCGTATTCGCCGGTGAGCTGGTTCTTCACGCTGTTGGTTTGCTCGGTGTAGAAGTTCACCGCGCCAATCAGCATGTTGTTCGAGATATTGTCGAGGTGCCCCCGGAACTTGAGCCACGGCCCGGCCATCGAAATATGGTCGGTGGTGCATTTCCCTTTGGCTTTGATGAGCAACTTCAGCCCTTTCAGGTCATGACCTTCCCAGGCGGCAAACGGAGCCAGGAGCTGGAGCCGGTCGGACGTGGGCGATACTTTAACCTGAACGCCGGAACCGTCTTCGGCCGGGGCCTGATAGCCCGCATCGTCAACGGCGTAGCCTTTTACGGGCTGCTCAATACCCTGCGGCTCGTCGAGTTTCACCTGCTCACCGGCTTCGTTGGTTAGCGTATCGGTCAGGGGGTTGAACGTCAGGCTACCGGCAATGGCCATAGCCGTCACGATTTCGGGCGAGGCCACAAACGCGTGGGTGCTGGCGTTGCCATCGTTCCGCTTGGCAAAATTCCGGTTAAACGACGTAATGATGGAATTGGGCCGGGTTGGGTCGGCCATGTGCCGCGCCCACTGCCCAATGCAGGGACCACAGGCGTTGGCCAGCACGACACCACCCATGTCCTCGAAGGTGCCCAGCAGACCGTCGCGCTCCGCCGTAAAGCGAACCAGTTCCGAGCCGGGCGTTACGGTAAACTCCGACTTTACTTTCAGATTCTTGCTCACGGCCTGAGCCGCAATCGACGCCGACCGGGTCAGGTCCTCGTAGCTGGAGTTGGTACAGGAACCAATCAGACCCACTTCGAGCGTTTCGGGCCAGCCGTTTTCTTTCACCGCTTTGGCGAAGTTAGAAATAGGCCAGGCCAGATCGGGTGTAAACGGACCGTTGACGTGCGGCTCCAGCGTATTCAGGTCAATCTCAATGAGCTGATCGTAGTATTTTGCCGGATCGGCATATACTTCGGCGTCGGGCTGGAGGTGTGCTTTCACGCCGTTGGCCAGATCGGCAATATCGGCGCGGGAGGTGGCACGGAGGTAATCGCCCATCTTATCATCGTAGGCAAAAATCGACGTCGTAGCGCCAATTTCGGCACCCATGTTGCAGATGGTACCTTTGCCGGTTGCCGACAGACTTTCAGCACCGTCGCCAAAATACTCGACAATGCAGCCCGTACCGCCTTTTACGGTCAGGATACCGGCCACGCGCAGGATTACGTCTTTGGCCGAAGCCCAGCCGCTCAGTTTACCGGTCAGTTTTATACCGATAAGTTTTGGCATTTTCAGCTCCCAGGCCAGACCCGCCATAACGTCACAGGCATCGGCACCACCCACGCCAATGGCAATCATACCCAGACCACCCGCGTTGGGCGTGTGCGAATCGGTACCGATCATCATGCCGCCCGGAAACGCGTAGTTTTCCAGTACAACCTGGTGAATAATGCCCGCGCCGGGTTTCCAGAAGCCAAGTCCGTATTTATCGGAAATAGACGACAGGAAATCATAGACCTCTTTGTTCTTGTTCTTGGCGATGTCCAGATCAGCTACGGCACCCACTTCCGCCTGAATCAGGTGATCGCAGTGAACCGTAGAGGGTACCGCTACTTTGGGCCGACCGGCCTGCATGAACTGGAGCAGGGCCATTTGGGCCGTAGCATCCTGCATGGCCACGCGGTCAGGCGCAAAATCGACGTAGTCTTTGCCACGCTCCAGTGCCTGGGTGGGCAGGGCGGATTCCAGGCCTGTTCCGGCAAAGAGGTGACTGTATAGAATTTTTTCGGACAGCGTAAGGGGGTGACCCACTACCTGCCGGGCTGCTTCGACGCGTTTGCCTAAACCGGCGTATACGCGCTGAATCATATCGGTGTCAAAAGCCATAGTGTAAGGAAAGAAAAACGATTACTGAATGAGACGTCTGCTAAGACAACCACCGAACAACGGGAATAGATTTCGGTTAGCGGCTCAAAAGTAACGGTTTCCGGTTCGTTTTGGAAATAGATGCGCACAGGCAACGGGGACTGGTTCAGGAGTCTCCCCGGGCCGATAAACCAACGGCAACTAAAAAGCCACCTGCTAAGCAGGTGGCTTTGGTAACATTCTACGATTCGGCGATTGTCAGTACAATTACTCTTTTTTGAGTAACGTAACCGTTTTAGACCGGGTGGAAGTAGACACCCGCAACAACAGCGTACCAACGGGCTGGCGACCCACGTCAATTACATGCGTTTCAACCAAAGCTGGCTGCTCCACACGGTGGGTGTTAATTACGGTACCACGCATATCGGTGAGCATAAACTGCACAGGCTGACCGGCTGCGCCCGCTACCTCAACGTGTACGCGCCCGTTAACAATCGGGTTGCCCAATACCCGAACGCTCAGCGAAGTCTCATCCCTGCCCTCTTTCGTGGGCCTGCTTATGATAGTACCTGTGCGGCAGTTTGCCAGCCAGTCATAAACAAATACCGCGTCGGTGGGCGTACCGGTCTGGGTAGCCCTGAGCCGGATGGTCGGGTTGTCGATGTACATACGTAAGGTGTAAGGACCGGCAGCCATCGTCGGCTCAATTTCATTGACGACCACAAACTTGATGGGCTGGCCTGTCAACCCGGTGTACTGAGGCATGATGGTCAGCCGCCGTTCGGTAGCCGTCACGGTCTCGCAGCTTACCGTCGTAACAGCCGTGATGGCAAAGACGTTGGTGGGCGGGGG
>Ga0123337_10000749_pt1 | contig 49620 bp, 57 predicted proteins | sample frozenSSSSmetaG_FD_89792 | JGI IMG/M metagenome (GOLD analysis project Ga0123337, IMG submission 89792) | Glacier valley bacterial and archeal communities from Borup Fiord, Nunavut, Canada, to study Microbial Dark Matter (Phase II) -... | ecosystem: Environmental > Aquatic > Freshwater > Ice >... | reverse complement strand
TAGTATACGCTTCTGTACACTGTCATCGAGTTTTGGAGGCATTGTGGTTGTCCATTCATTCAATTATAAAAGCATAGTCATTGATTGCGGCACTACAAATCTACAGTACAAATGGCATCTTCCGACATGATGCAAGTCGCTCGGAGGATGCAAGTCGCTCGGACCAACTGTACCCAAGTACAGTTTGTAGAAAACCAACGATTAGACATTTGCCGAAAAATAAAATTTGAAAAACAAACTTTAAATATTCTCTACTAACTAGGCTAATTAGTCAATTGGAGTCGAAATAGGAATATGAGAATGAATTAATACTGGCTCTGTATCGTTGTCTTGTTCAGAAGCTTAGAAATAATGTAATTACTCTGAAATTGACTTGTCCACAGTTATACAGTGCCTATCCAATAACGCCTCAAAATGTCCTCCGTTATACCACACTTTCCTAGCCTCTTGACGTGCTCCAAGAGATGCCAGTCATAAATATCTATCCATGCTTTACTTCCCGATGGCCGTTTCGTATCCAGTTCTCGAATGTATTGTATAGCCTCCTCAGTCTCCTTGACACGATGTCTTTCCGCCAACAGCATTCTTCTTCTAGCTTTTCGATCACAGTCATTCTGCATAGCCAAAGCGTTGTAAGAGGCCGCCGAAAGTATGTCATGGACTGGCAGTAAATTTTCTGTAAGCCATGGAATATTGACAACACATGGCGTCAAGGCGATGCTGTATTGGTAGAATATACAGGATAGACCTGTTATCTGACAAGGTTGTTTGAGTTTCTCAAGTACAACGACGTTGTTGTAGCCGAGAGTGCGTGTATCTGTAGTGGTAGAAATGTTTAATACGTCTATCTGTCCATCAGCCACATGAGCATCCTGATGTGTGATGTTTGTAACGGAGCTGTATAAAGATGAACCGATACTTATTGGTAATGATGCCTTTCTTGTCGTGCCCTGATGATCAGAATATCCGCTATTCGAGGATGGTCTCCTATAGCATTGTCTCGACAATGAATTCCCATCAGCCATGTTAATAATCTCAGATAGTGGCTGTGACCAGTTTTCAGGATCTGATTCTGGCCCATGAAGTCCTATCATTATTTTCCGAGGGCTGCTTCTGTTTTGAACCGCTGATACCCCTAGATTTCCGAGATCTCGCCTTTTAAGCACTGGGTTGCTGTCAAGTTCTATGTTGCTCATTCTTTTCCTTGGAATAGTTCGACAAATGGGAGTGGTGAAGAAATTGTTGAGAACTGGAAGTTTTGCATCTACTGTCTCATTTGTTGTCTTTGGGACGTTCGCGAAGTTACTACTGGTTTGAGAATGCGAAGCCTGGGTCTCTGAATCCTGTGTTATGGATGCCGTTGTTATCGACAGAGCATCCGATTGCTGTGTTGAAGCATCGACTGCTATCCCATGAGTGTCAGATATCTCAAGCCTTCTAACCCACTCAAGCTCCTCCTGACTCGAAATATTATATGGATCAGATCTGGATTTTTCAGCCATGGCCTGAAGCTGCTCAAAGCTAACTGTATCCATGAAGCTTCTATCGAGATGGAGTTTTGACACCTGCGGGAAACGCATTGTCCAAAATCCAGTATTGCCTTCTTTATCGAAGGCGAAACAGCGAATATCGAAAACAAAAGGTTCACTGAACAGAATTGGAGGACACCGACCATTTGCAATGCCCTGCTCTATCCGTAGGTCGAAGGAGTTTTCCAATGGAGATTGAGTTCTGATGCCACGGCCAGCGAGCGTTTTCATCAACTCTCTACTAGTTGGAGAGACGATAGCTACAACAACAAAACGTGGTTTCTCACCATATCTTATAATCCCTTCCCTGTTTTCGAGACAGCCAATATAGAAGTCGGTCCACTGGAGGTTCGGTGTCTGATAGGACTTGGCTTTCACAGCATCATATGAAGCGCCGATAACTGTAAAATCCCCCACATCACCAAATTGGCCAATATATTCTTTTTTCAGCTTGATACAGCAACTCTGAAAGCTGGAAGAGTTTTTGTTGAAGTTGAAGTATGGTTCATCTGAAGGTTTCATGACCAAGCCTTCGCCACGCATAGAAATGGACCTTGCCAATGCCTTTCGAAGTTCTTCAGCTGCTTGTCGTTGGGCAAATGCAATTACTTGACGCTCACCAAGTTCTGCACGACCAGGGATCCGTTGCATGACTTTATGTAGTAGGTGCATGCGCTGGTAATGTTTCATATTCAAGACAGGTTCCTCATCCAATATGAGTATATCAAAGAATACTACCATGAGATGTTCAAAGTCGTGGGCCCTATAATGCATCAGCTGCCGAACAGCTACTAGGCATATATAACTTACTGTGAGCCCTTCTCTGTGCCCAGAAAGGAGCCTGAGCGAGAAACATGCTTTCGTATCTTGTGAAAATCCATTATCTTATGATCCTTTATGGGAAAACAATCAGTAGCTGCATGCAATAGCTGGACGAAGAGGCACCTCACTTTATCATTATAGACCAACAATTCTCCCTCCAAAGCACATTTCCTAGAAAATCCGCGTTGCTCTTCATCAAGTTTGAAACATTTCCGGATGACACTGAAAGAGACTTAGCTTATTTTCTGGGAGATAGAGCACCCAGTCAAAGAGAAGAATGCAACCTAATCCAACAGCGCATTAATTGAAGAGACATTGAAGGGGATAAAGTCATCCTGTATTGCAGAAGTCCGAATGATATTGTACCAGTAGACACTTGCCACTGTTTCTTATGTACATATCCATCAGAGGCTCTATGCGCCTGTTTCTACCAGACAAATATGGTACAAGAAATCTCAAATGAGGGTGTTTAACATACTGATGCACCTTAACGCGGTCTTGAGTGCTGTCCTTGCCACTTTTTGAAAAGATTTTGATTTGTTGCTGTGGCGCCTGTGACATGTCAATATGAATCTGGCAATACTCTCCATCGTATTTCTTCTCGACGCTCATCCGGCGGTTTTGAGCCATCTCAACGCAGTGTTTGATGCTTCTAGCTTTAAAGAAAGGCTGTCTCCCTATTTTAGTCCCGATAGCAGGTCTTACAGCCGATAACACATCGATATCATCAACAGGAGGACCACCTTTAGAAGGGTCGTAGTCCAATGTCTTCAGAATTTTCAGAGCCGGCCGAAGCTCGGCTTGGACCTTCAACAAGCCAGGCAGGAAAGGATGATACAGCCTGTAAATAAAGCTGTCCGAAATAATAATTGGTTCATAATTCTTCAAGATGAGTCTAGTGAGCCATTTCGCTTCTCTTGCTTGCAGGCGTTGGTACAGTGGACCAAGCAAATCCGTCACACCGTCGTCCTTGGTGCTTTTGAGTGCCAGAGACCTGACTTCAGGCGATGAGAAACGGCTCTTGCCAGCAATGGTCAGCAAGACTTCCTCAATCTCCTCAATGGTGACTTCATTTGCCAATGACTGCACAGCCACTTCCTATTACGAGTCACTAACATGCAAGAGATAATTGTGCGTGGTTGAAAAGAACGCTTACGGTTTGCCTCTGCACCCTCTCGAGGCAATCGGCCAAATCTCCAGCCCCGGGCTCTCTCCATCGGACGAGATCTGTATAACGCGAAGTAGAAAGTGACAATGATCTGGCGATAATTCTTTCCAGGCTCTTTTCCCTCAGCTCGTACACTTTATCAGTCCGCTTCTCGGGCAGAAGAGTTGACAACAAAACCAGGCCATCCGCCTCGCATCTGATTTTTTGCCGATGTTTTTTAAACCAATGGGAGATCACTTCCCTCGACTTCTGCTCTGCATCTTTTGGTAGATATGGCGGATATCGAGAAAAGACGTTGCCTAATTCTTCCAGGAGGTCACAGATATATACGAACCGGAAGGCCATGAGATCGAACAGGAGTCATCGAGGTTGTCAGCAGCCGGATAGAGAAGTGGTGTTAAAAATGGAAAGGCTGAAGATAAATATAAGATTAAGAGCAACTGAAGTGAACCGCGACACTATTGTACCAATAAATGCGATAATTAGCAAGAATGAGAATGAAAAGACGATGATCGCGTTACCGACGCGATGGGACGTCCATTTTCATCGCGGTATCACGTGACTGATAATACCTGGAAGTCTAAAGACCGATATGGTGCTGTGCTCTATGCATATTTACATACTACTGCGTAATCAATTATGACATGGGTCGTGTGTTTACGTACAGACCTACCTTGCAACACTAAGGAGACCAATATGGCCATCGTTTCATTTGTCATTTGAGAAAACAAAGCGTTCTCGACCAGAGAACTGTATGTGGTGGTGCTTTCCCATTCTGACGAGTTAGTAGAGGACTGCGCCTGATTATCCGGAAGTAATCTTCGATTGGGACAAAGTCTGAAGACATACCTACGTACCTTCGTTTCAACATCTTCTACAGCAAGAACCGCGACATGACATCTCCTTAAGTCAGCACATATTTCGACTTTCCAAGACCAGACGAGCTTCGCAGCACATTTGAATGGCAGGATGGAGAGAATAAAGCGCCGGAATTCTTCCGTTGGCTCAAATCCCAAGCAGACGACTTTGACATTCACCATGACTGATACACCGCCCGCCATGCCAGAGACGAAACCATCATTACAAGATGCGGCATTGATGTCGCCTCCACCAATACCGGAACCCCGAAAAACCCGGCCTCTGTCTTTGGTGTCAAAGAAGAACAACAGGCTATCAATTAGTTTTCCGGTTCAGCCCTCGGGGACGATGTCACCAGGACGACAGACACCAATTCAAAATTCCGCGGTTCCATCGCCAATTCCCACCGACTCAATGTCACTGCCGTCTCCGCAGGACTCAGGGAGCTTTATGGTCGCTCTAGCAGCACAGGAACGAAAGGTTTTCGAATTGCGAGAAGAGTTGAACCGAGCCGAAGGAGAACTTAAGAAGCTTAAGAGCCATTGGGCGATCCATGAAGCAAACAAGAAGAGGGCGGAGATCAAGCTGGTACAAAGGCTCGAACCTCTTCAGTTGGCGGATAGTTCCCAGGCAAAGATTACGGGACTGGATGATGAAGAGGTTGCTAGGAGAAGCGCTGAACTTGATCGCCGAAAGGCAATCCTTTTAGCAGGCGTTCCAAAAGATTCTCGAAGGAAGATCATAAGCGGAGGCCATACTCGCACTCTTTCTTTGTTGTCACCCGATAGGTCTCCTCGGAGGCAACATTTGAATTTCGATTCTCTCGATGACAGGAAACGAGACAGTTTCGATGCGGTTCTTGTGTTACCCAGGAAGATGACAATGCCCGATACCAGCCAAGGACTGTCAAAGATCAGCTCGAACAGGGCAAGACATTCCTATCAAGGTAGTGCGGCAATCGGTGTTAAGCAAATCGCTGAGGATCTGAAGGCAGGATTATGGACATTCATGGAAGATTTGAGGCAGGCTACAGTCGGAGAAGAAGCTATGCAGCGGCCATCCGTGGGATCAGACATGAATAGAGCAACCAATGGTCTCAGTAAATCAATGATCAATGGTGGTGCGAAGAACGTCGAGCAGGGTCGGAATCGTAGCCCTATGGCACGAAAGTCCGCCAGCAAAGATCGAGGTATCACGGAAACGGCTCCAGTTTCGACAATGAAGCGTCCAGATCCTCAAGTGAAGTCCGATCTTCCATCAACTCCGCCACAAAAGAATAACTTCCCCATTTCTACTTCAACGGTTGATGACGATTGGACAAATTGGGAATCTCCCTCTTCAAAGGGAGCTTCACCTCGTTGGAGCAATAGCACCACATTTTCGTCCGATGACGCTAGCGAACCAGGAAAATCTTGGTGAGAAGGCATCTATCTCCGTTAAACATTTCAGTAAGACTTACTTGCAACCAAGCAATCCGGTCAACGTATTAGATCGTTCTGGGGCGGCAGAGATGTCTCCGCCGAGAGACGACGAATTATCTTGGCCGACATTCAACAACTTTACTCCTGTAAATTTGAAGCGTACAGCGTCTGCATTCATTAAGGAATTCGAAAAGAGTCTCACACCGCCGCCAGAATCGGCTAGGAACTCTCAAGACTCGTCATCTGCTTCGTCATTCTCCAAGAGCAAGACCGTTGCTGACAATGAGGCACGTTTGTTGCTAAATAATCTTCCATGATATGATTGTTACCAATATTATGTATATACGAAGTTATTGAGATTGGATATGCCAGCTTTCGGATAGACAGCTGATACGAAGAATTGATTGATGTTCCTTATGATTGACTGAGACTTCCTAAGAAGTCCAAACAAGTTTGCAACCCAAAAATGGATATCTAACGTTAGCCTTCAGTGTCTCATACGTGACGAAGCTGGTCATTCTTGTAATAATGCGAGTTCAGGATGTGTGAAGCCTTCTTGTAGAAATGAAGTGGCTGACCCAATAATAGCAATGATCCTTGTTAGAAGTTCGGCTAGGCGGAAAGGGATGGCAGAATTTCTGTAGGTTTTGGCTGGGCTACAACGTCAACAGATACATTGAGCCGGCAGGATCATTGACCCAACTTTCAGATCTCAAGATGAACGGACCTATGTTTGGTGGCATGGGTGGTGGGAGTGGCCAAGCGGTCGATGGCGCCGATGCGCAGACCATGGCTGCGGTCAAAAATGTTTGTTTTTCCTGCGAGAACCATCGCGTGAGGGATTTTCAGCATCAACGAGGAGCTGCATATGTGAATTATTGAGGTTTTGTACATATGGCTAACTTGGATAGATGCAAATGATTATGGAATCTTGTCCTGCGAAGACGGTCTTGTCAGGTACCATGGGCTTTGCTCTTGGTGGCGCGTTTGGTCTATTCATGGCATCGGTACGCTCTCTCCTTCTCACCCACGCCTGAACTGCGAGCCTTCTATTATACATAAGAGCCACTTTCTAACTTATTCCCGCAGATGTCCTACGATACACCCCTCACGCCTGAAGGGCGTGCAATCACCAACCTCCCCCTCAAGGAGCAGCTCCGTAAAGGATTCAAAGACATGGGCCAACGCTCTCTCTCCTCGGCAAAGAACTTTGGCAAAGTCGGTGCCATATTTGCAGGCACAGAGTGTTGTATAGAGGGCTACCGTGCAAAGAACGTGTTATCGAACGGCGTAATCGCTGGCTGCATCACAGGAGGCGTGCTCGCTGCGCCCGCAGGACCACAAGCGGCAGCTCTCGGATGTGCTGGTTTTGCGGCGTTCAGTGCGGCGATCGATGCGTATATGCGACAGCCCAAAGAGGACTGAGTGCGAATGCCAAAAGACGGGTAATGGGATGAGCGGGTGTATCATAGGGCGTTGTGGTGAATCTTCTCGGTTGTGAGATATGTATATGTATGTATTCTACTCGGGACGGAGCGGTGATGTGCATCAGCGATCTGGCGTTGGAATGTTGATTCATAGAGGATCGGGAAATGTAAGGCTTTTGAAGTTTTTAAGCTCTTGGACGTTGCTGATGCTTAGATAGAAGCTACTTGAGAAATTCATGTGTCCAAAATGCTTGTCAATTCCTAAATTGTTGGTAGATAATTAGAAGCTGGATTACTTTTTGTTCATATCTGGAGACCAGGGGTCTCAGGAAAAGATAACTCGTTTCATTGATTTATTACCATGCTGTTGTCATTTTTTTATGGTTATCAAGCCTCATGCTCCTACATATCCAGTGGGTATTTCTAGTATCGTTCCTAATCATCTGTGATGATATTTTAAATGTTCTCCTCATCAAGACGTACCGCACCCTCTCTGTTCAGGCCCTGGCTCCAGAATCCCTCGACGGATACGGGTTCCGCACTTCGAGCATAACTGATCAACAGCCAGAATCCAAAGATAGGCATAAGTAGAACGTCGAGAACAGCATAACAGATGATTTCCTGATCAACCGATAGCTTGCGGCCATCACCAAGTGCCCAGACGACAAGATAAAGCGTCCAGATGATCACAGTGAAACAACCAATAGCAAAGAAGAACCTGGCAGTTGCAGTGCCCTTTGCAGCGACGGTTCGACGACCCGCAACGCCGAGTTGATAGACCACGGCAAGATACGCAAGCCAAGCAATCACATAGTACCCCCATTTCTGGCCGTTGTGTTCTCCAAAGGCGGCGAAAAGCCCGGTAAGAATCATGATGATATCGGATACTGTGGCAATAATGATACCAGCACCGCTCAGCCCAGCGAGGAAAGCAAGGTTTAGAATGATAAGAGGAGTCGTGAGGGCCCACTCTACGTGGTGGGCCCAGAACACCTGTCTGAAGATCCCATGGCGAGTTGGATCGGCGTGTGCATGTCGCTCCGTTTCCACGAAATGGGCGAAGGACCATCCGTCTCCAGTAGCCATAGAAAAATATGATATGGTAGCAAATGTCATAATGAATGCAGTTATAACGTGAAAGAGCCGTTTTTCCTATTTATCATCAGTATAACCTATAAATCCATCCATCCACCAAAAGAAACTCACCACTGGGACACGCCAGGCCATGCCGATGAATGCAACAGTAGACAGCAACATAAGGATGAAGAGAATCCATAGAGTAGCCATCCCACCACGACCGATTCTCTCATAGGTTGGTATATCTGGGATGACCGAGGGCTTCAGGAGCTAGTCAGCATATTTTCTCGACGAGACCTGGAGATCAGGTGGGTTTTGCGTCATGAAACGAGGAAGTCGAAGGTCAGTAGCATGGCAACTTACAATGGGTGCTGTCGAGTAAATAGCGGCTGCAGTTGGATCGAGGAAGGCGCTCGTTCCCGTATACTGTGCCATCATGGGGTCGGCAAGCATGATGTCGAAGATGTGGTATGGATCTGTAGTGTCGCTGGCTGATTGCTCTGGTGTTTATGTTGATGTTGATATTTCATAAGATGATTGGGAGGGATGGAGTTTTAGGTGCAGAAAAGAGAGGAGGAAGGAGGAAGGATTAAACAGTATAAGAGTGTATGCTATTATGGGCATTAGGGCTTTGAGAGACTGTGAGGTTAGGTAATGTGCGTGAAAAGGAGAACAGAAGACTGGGAATAATACGTATGTGGTTTGACTCACTGCGTCACCAATACTATAGGTGTGCTTGATACATTTGACGTCATTTCAGATTATTCTTCTAAACTCCAGAACACAATGAAAAATTGAAAAAGGAAAAGGCTGGGCACCAGCTAATGGCACGATTCCCATCACTTATAAATAGAATCATTGTGAAGAACTGGTCCGAGATTGTCAAAGACGTACCCCGTACTTACTTAACTACTCAGTAGTTGAGTGCAGTTGGATCAAGCATTGAAGTTCTCGAATCGGCGGTGGAAAAGTTCCGTACCCCAATGCAACTCTCCTTATTGCCCGTCCCCCAATTACCGTTGGTTGGTTGTGCATCGGCACATTGCTCACAGTTCCTGGTTCTTACATACCTCTTTCCTTGGCTTCCCAGCGTCGAGACATAAAAATCATGAAAATGAAGCAGTCCATTATCTTCTGAAGCGTTTTTCCCAACAGCGGGTTTCATATTCCATTTCATTCCATTTGCCGCCAATGCTCCGTAAACAACCCAACTATGACCAAGGTCGCCGACTCCACTCAGGCCGTTGGAGCCTGATAAACTGTGAAATTGCCAAACTCCCAGTATGCTTCTTTGAAAGCCGACGGATTTTGAGCAACAAAATCGGTACAAGTGCCCGGGCAACTGTCAGCCGTATAAACACTTGATTCCCCGGCCCACGTTCCACAGAGGTCGATATTTGCAATGATCGATTGGTTCCTGAAGTGCTTCGAAATATCACAGTCTGTATTGGGGTAGTCTGCCACTGGAGTAGGCCAGCCATGTGGATTAGGAGATCCGCTGAAGACATCACTCGGAATCGCCAAGCGTCCAAATTGCCAAATTCTGATACCAGCTTTGCGAAGTTCCATTGCAACCACGCCACCGCCAGCAGCATTATAAACTGCTCCGAAGCCAGCTGGCTCTGACTCGACGACACAACCGGAGTTTGAATTCGTATTGTTATAGCAATCTTCCCATAGTGTAGACCCGGTTTGTCTGCGTTGGTTTTTCATCTTGCATCCGTCGGTTGTATGAAGCGCCATCCGATTTCCACTTGTTGCCGCATTCACCTGTTCCATCACATCGATCTCCCCAGTCGTGGGCCAAGCATCCAGATTTCCATTCGTAAGCCAAAGAGCTGGCCAGGTTCCACAGCCATATGGTGTGTGGATCACATCAAAGATGAAGAGACCGGTATCCCATGTCTTTCTCGATGTGATTCGAATGGAATATCGGCCTGTGGTCTGGTTTGACAGATCGCTGTCCACCTTCATCGTTGCCCTTTTTTCTGACGCATGAGTAAGATTCTATGCGGGCAATGTTAGCAGAGAAATGCTTGGTTATTCACATGGATACTGACAAATTCAGCCGCTTGTTCGTAATTCAGATAGTGGACGAAGCCCCCTGTTGGATCCCAGGTATTGAAGTAATCCCAGTTACTTGTATCAAAGAACGAGATGCCAGCGTAGGTATCGACAAGTGAGTATGTGAGCGGGTAATAGTCCGGATACTGATTGAGCTTTTTGTGTACAACCACTCCCGCGACCGTGGCACATATGGCAACGAGGAGAACGACAATAGAGGCGATAATGTATCTTTTTCTCCAATATCGAGGATTATACCATGGATGATCGGGTTTGTCGCCCGCATGGCTGGTATAGCTTGGAGGCCTATCGAAGTAGTTTGCCATGGAGGTTTTTGATCATAAGTCTTTGGCTTTTTCGACACAGGACAAAGGATGCTCGAGGCTCAATCGACACGAGAATATAATGAGCGTGTAATGACGAGGTTGATGTTGAACGAGAGAAGAAACGAGTAAAGATTCAGGAGAGGACGGCTTACCTCTTACTTGCACACAAGTATTTTGTTATATAAACAGAGGAGGGATGATTTGGCTTGCGACAGAGAAAGGACATGTGTACCTCCTAGCTAGTATCCATGGATGGAAGAGGGCACCTCGGTCTCTGGCCACTCTGCCGGCCACTTTGCCAAAGATAAGACTTTCGGAGGGACGAGGATAGAAGGACAGGGTGGATAATCTGCGGATAGAGATACATACCCAGAGATATCTACCTACATAGAAGAAATATATGGAAGTTCGTTCACACGCCCTGCATGCCCTGCACTGCCATTGCCATTTCAAGACGCGTAAGGGTCCAGTTGGCTCCCGTTCCTATTTCCCATTTAGCCTTTTTTTCCTTTTTCAAACTTATTCCTGGACATGGTGATGACGAGTTCGTGAAGGGTGACGTACTCGCAGACCATCGTGGTCCACAGTCCAAAGAAAGAGAAACTCCCGTTGGATTGCGTTGGATTAGACGCCCATATATGTGGATAATGGATTACACGAATACGAATACGAATACAGGCAAAACTGGTTATTGCTATTGTCGTAATCCCGACTATATAGATGGTATGATGGGATATTTTGAAGCTTTCACCATATACGGATATTTATAAGATATTTTGTTATCAAGTGGCCATGAAAAGGCGTATGAGAAGAAAACAGTTGAAGTCGGCCAGTCGAGGCCTGAAGTGTCACATGACCACAATATCACATGACCATATTGTCACATGGTTATGATATCACATGACTACACTCAAGAACCCTCAATATAAAACCAGATCTCGGGCTGTACTGTCTCTCCCCCCCTCCTCCCTCCCTCTCTCTCCCCTCTCCCTCCTCTCCCTTCTCTCGCCCCTTTCTTTCCCCCCCTTTCTTTTATTTATAGACAATTTTGACCATTTTGACCAGTATATCACATCACAATCCCGCTGCACGAATAGAAACTCCATGCCTATGGCCCAATGCGGTCTTATTACCACAACAACAACAACAACACCGTCACAGGCGATGACGTATGTACGCAGTGCAGTGTTAAGGTACCAACTGTGATGCATAGTCTTAAAGTACATCGACGTCATGATTCATAAACATATGATGTCGAAACCAACCTCATCTCGCAGTACACGTACACGTTCATCTCCCCACTCTCATGACTGAAGCAGTCCAACATAAAGTTTCACAAAAGTAAATTAATCGCCATGGTGCCAACCAAGCTAGACAAGTTCTGCCATGCGATGGAGATGGTCTATGGACCATTCAAACATCTCTCCACCGACCTTGCGCGGGACTGGAAGCCAATTCCATCTCCCGCCGGCCACCGCGGACGATATCTCTGGACCGATGCATTCGGTGTTCTGAATTTCCTCACCCTCTACAAGCACACCAACGATGCCAAATATCTGACCCTGTCCAAGAACCTCGTGCAGACCGTCCATGATGTGCTCGGCCGCACTCGAGACGGTAAATCTCGTCTCCCAGGCGCAACAGACGCGAATCCCCTCGGCGGCGGGCTGCGCATCGGGAAGACCATGGAATCGGGCCCGGATGGTGACGGCCAGTATCACCATTACCTCACGCTGTGGATCTTCGCACTCAACCGCGTGACCATGGCCACCGGAGACATGGTGTATAACGATCTCGCGATTTCTCTGGCACGCGCTATACATCCGCATTTCTTCCTGGACAGAACAACGCCGAATCCGCGGTTAGTATGGAAAATCGCCGTAGATATGTCGAGACCGCTGGTTACGAGCCAGGGGAACCTGGATCCCGTCACGGGGTACATGGTATGCCGATTACTTCAAGCTACAGCGCAGAAAGGGGCCATTATGGGCATTGAAGTCTCGGACTACAAGAGGGTAATGAACCTTGAAAGGCCGTTCATCTCTAACGATACACTGGATATCGGGATGGCGCTTTGGGTCAGTTCATGGTTCGAAGGAGTAAAGCCGTGGGCGGAGCATCTCGGCGAAGCTTGCATCCAGTCACTGCGTATGTATCAACATCCATTTATCATCTTTCCCTCCACCGTGACATATGACTTGGAGAGAAACTGACCGTTAACAGGCCCGATATTCAATGAGGAGAGGTACACGGAGCGCTCGCTCAGATACAAGATTGCATTCCGTGAATTCGGCGCCATCCTAGGCGTGAAGTGCTACAAGCATGAGGAGTATCTGCAGGCTCGCGCACGCCTGATTCTCCATATGTGGGAGCCGCACTTGGAAGATGAGACACCGGATGATTTGATTCCAATCACGATGGCGATGTACGCTGCTGCACTGATCCCAACAGGTACTTGTCCAACTCTCTGATCTAACTACAACTTAAGCTTATTAACCGCCCCTCTCCAGCATTCGAAAAGAATGGACTTGGTCCAGAAAAACAGTACCGCGACCCCAGCCAAGGGTTTTGATCTTGGAGCAAGTTTCAGTAAGGGACCTACTATCCCGTCTCCCGTTTGCTACATCCCGTCGTCGATGCCTGAAACAGCAAGAGTCAGATATAAAATGGAGTTTATTCGTTAAGGACAATGTGATGTATAGCATACTTAAAACCAATCTTGAACTTAAACTCCTCCTTTCTTGTGCAATGATATAAAAATGCAAGGCCTAGCATATGAGATAGACTTGCTCATCCTCTTTTAAATACTGTGAAGCTTACAGGAAAAGGAAAATCACCGAATTATTAACTATTAAGTAATTTCGTTTACTTTTTAAGTATCAAGATGCATCTGTGGCATATAAATTTATCTGCATAAGTACTAGAGGACACAATTTAATACTGTTGAATTCCTGCCTAGTTGTATGGTCATTAGTGCCAATACATAGTGGGCCTGACAAATGCTTACCTTATGTTGTATACAATCTACTCTACTTAGGTACAGTATAACCTTAACCCTTAAAAGCAAATACCAACAAAAGCCATGCTGCCCCACAACACGAGACTCAGACGGGACGGCACTGCATCTATGAGTTCTAGATAGAGGCTAGCATATCACCTCTCTCATATGCGGACAGGTGAGGAACGGCTTAGGCATGTTGACAGATTTTAGAATCCCAATGCAGCTTGTTCCGACTCTACGTGGGAGGTTCCGTCAAGACTGCTCCTCGCCAACCGCTCTGTCCGTTCTTGGTATCTTGACAAACCCCATGTCGCACCACTTCCCCATCGACTGTTGCCGGCCGGACGAGTAATCATCTGTCCCTAAGGCCATATCACAAGTCTGCGAGAGCCTTCACAACTGCTCAAGTCTCATCATCATCAATTCTCGCTCGCTTCGCTGCCCGTGATTCGTCCTCCTGGATTCCATATCTCTTCCCACTCGTGCCTTTCTCTACCTCCGAGATCAGCTCCGCAACGTTGAATGGGTCATCCCCGATATCCTTCTCGAACTGCACCGGTCCTTCTCGAGCCTGGAATATCATTAGCATAAATTCATGACGCAAAAAGAGCATTGCTTACCTCTGCGTCATCCGCCCCCTTGAAGCCACCGCGCCCGAGGACCTCGAAACGACTGGATTTCTGTATCCTCGCCATCTCACTTCCTGCAGCTTCCTCATCGTCTCCCTCGTCCATATTATGCCGTGGCCTATATATACTGCTAATTGCATCTTGCGCTGCGAAAAGAGGCTTATCATAGTGCTGATCTTCGTTGAATCCGGTGTCGAAGCCGCTCGTTTGGTTAAATAGCCTGGAATCCCACATACTCTCCGATGACTGTGTTGGCTTTGCCAGACCCAGCGCCACCTTCTCAGAAATGTCTCTGTTTTGCTCTCTTGCCATCACCTGAATACGCCGTTCATGGCCCATTCTCCCCTGTCGAAGTTTGCGTTCTTCTTCTCGAAGCTTCGCCTGCCGGGCCTTTTCACGTTCTCGTATTTCGTCTTCATCCTCACTGCCAGAGTAATATGACTCGGAGGCTGAATAACTAGCAGATCTCGACCTTGAAACTTGCGAACGTCGACGACCACCTCCAACATTTGCTCGCTCTTCCCGAGCCTTTTGTGCCAACATGCGAAGGTGCTCTTCTTTCTGTTTCTTTTCATTCTCTGCCAATTTTTGCTGCATCACTGCTCTTTGCGTGACCTCTTCTCTTGCGTGCCGATCAGCGGCAAATAAAGCCTCTCCGAGCTGTGCAAATTTATCGCTGATCGTAACGTCTTGTAGACCGCGTCCATCAGCTGCTAGGCGTTTGTCCAACGGCACAGTATAGCCCTTCGGATTCTTCCAATTTGATACCGGAGGAGGTATCTTCCAAGCTTCTTGGTCCTCCGCTGTCAATTTCCTGGGTGGCGAATGCATAACAGGAGGCGGTGGACTTGGCGGGCCTCTCGGGATCTTCTTATGTTTGAATTTGGGTGGCTCCATAGGATCTTGCTGTCGCTCTACAATCTTCATTATCCTGTCATTCTTCCTCGCATTGTCCCCCATTTGGTTTGCGGGCGTGTAGCGTACGTAAGTTGGATCCTTCCTCGCTCCAACATTGACATTCTTCGGCTTTTGCGCTGCAACTGCGCCACTGACAAGTACCGCCAGGGCATTCTTGGTTCTTTCTGTCGATGCCGCCACCTCTTCTTCGCTCGGTCGATCCAGATTTATATCACCAGCATCGGCTCGTTGTCGTAGAGGAATCAGGTCTTTGAATGAGGATTGGACAATTCGCTTTTCGTTATGGCCTCGGCGTGCAATCGCGTCGTACTTGATCTTTCCTTCAGAATCAACCTGTACGGAAAGTGCATTACTGGTTGTTTGTCCTTTGCGGCCCATGTCCATTGGGTATTGTGCTATAGGTATTTCGGGAAAGGCACCACCATCTCCAAAGTCCTCTGCAGCGCGAGGTCTCCATCCTGCGCGCTGTCCATATGGCGGGGCACCGGATGTCTGAGAGGCCGTGTCAGTGTGGTCACCATCATGTGAGAATAGGAGTGGGAGTGATGCACATACTTTTAACACGATCTGCGACTCGTTCAAGGCTCCAGCACCAAGAATGCGCGGTCCCCGTTGCTGAGCATGCTGTGGTATCTCTTCTTCTTCGCCAGTATATTTGGGAGTAGGCAGCGCTCTGGATAGAGCAGCCCATACGGACGCCATAATTGATGTGAATATGTTATGGCAACGAGATGAGTTTAGTTTCCATCATAGTATAGACTCTCTTCAGTCATGCACGACATTCCTGAATTATCTCACGGCGGAGGCGACGGCCGCTAAGCCAAAAGGGCTCTAGCTTCGTGCTAGAGCGCGTCAAGGTCCTTGACAAGAGCGACGGGAAGTCACTCAGAATGGTCACGTGGACAATGCGGAGGGGGTGGTTGTCAGAGGTCAAGAATCAAACTGATCGTTAATCCTTTTCTCCGGGATTAACGAGGCTATTTGTGTCTATGACGCCAAGGCCACGTGAAGGCTACTTCTACTCCGTGAAGCTTATCCTAAGTGCTATTCTAGATTCCTGAAGCTGATCAGGCTGTTCCTCTAGGGAGATCACGTTTAAGGTTCGGCCATACTGCCGGTCCGGTCACGTGGCTATGCTTCGAAGGTTCCGTCTTCACATCAGGCTACAATACTAGCCCAAAGGTTTTCATCCTTTTGCAAATCATAGCTTGCCCTTCTAAGTATTCTTGCTAAATTAGCTGAAATTAGCTTAAACTAACAATTAAATATTATTTTATAAGAGCTTTAAGAATATCTCTTACTTTTTTATTTAGGGTTTATAAGAGTAGGTGTATAGCTCTAGAGTTCTTGTCTACTAAAAATATATAGAATTTATTAATTTACTACAAGAAGTACCTTAGATTTTTAAAATTTTACAAGTCGCAACTTTAAAGACATTTATAGTTAACCTTACTATGGTAATTAAAAATCCAAGGAGTATAAAACAAAGCCCTTAAGTACTAATTTATATTTTTAATTATTTATTTTGAGTGTTATAATAGGGATTATATAACGGGCGTTTTAGAAATTTAAGCTGTGGTTTTGAAAATAGACGAGAACTTTGAACGCTGACTGTACTCATGTACTGTACATAAGAATATGTCTCGGTGAATCTGATCAACCATACGCCCAATAATATGAGAGCCCTGTGGAATTCGAGATAAAAATAACGACAGTAGTCCAAATAACATGGATCGTTTATTGATATCTCTCAACACAGACATATTGCCTTTCATTCACCGAATTGCTAAGAGTTCTACAGTAACAATCCGAGGAATAGATGTCACGCAAATTCGTAGTCATCGCCATGTGGCTGTACTCAATATACCGATCGTCTAGCACCAGCAACACAGATATGCTGATTTTTCGTGCCTCGTCGTCCCAATCATACAGCCGAACAAAAGCCCATATTCCCATAACACCATGTAATAACCCCTCCTGTAGCCTCTCATACATAACCCTTCCTTGCACCCTGAGGAGATAGCATGAGCTTCTTGACTGACTCATAGTCTACCGTAGAGCTTACCTGGAAGAAGAAGCGCACGATGAAGACCTGCAAGGCAGCCATAGCCACCATCATCAGACTCTCAATTATGCTTAGGTTGAAGATCCTCCTTTCAGTGCTTCTCACGGTGCTGAAGTTGCGGTTCTCCCTGGTGCGGAAGTATTTCTGGTTTCGCGTAATTGTAGAGAGCTGGCCGGAGAGCTTGAGGATGGACTCCTCCAATGCAGATGTCTGCTCGGGCGAAGTCCCCTGTTTTGAGGGCAAGCTTGTGCGTTCCTCATTTTCCACCTGGACCAGCACAGTCAGCCTTTTGGGAACGGGGATGATGACAAGATATCCAACCCACAGCGATCTCAAAATCCACAAACTTCTCGGCGAAAGTGCTCATCTCGTTGTTGAAGCAGAATCGATATTCTCCAGCATCGCTAGCCGTGAAGACGAAGTCGCCCTGGCGTTCCTTCTGGCCATCCATAATCATTCTTTCATTGGGTCCGACGACCTCATAATCAACATCGAAAGAGCCTCCTGCTTGGACCTAGTGGGCATCCAAAACGTTAGATAACGGCCAACACAGAGCGAGGGACATAGGAGCAGTTACAGCGAAATAAAACGCGATCTTCGCGCCAGCATGCTCCACATAACTGAAGAAGCAGGCTTTCTCGTTCGCATCTAACTTATATGTGAGGGCGGTCCCCGATACAATGGAAGACAGTGACGCCAGAAGGCCGCAAAGTAATAGCGGGAACCGCATTGTGAGTTTTCCGAGCTCCTTGAAAGTGATGCGCACTTGAAAGGTTGTGGCTACTTGTCACTTCAACTAGAAAGTCGCCAAGCGTGTAGCAAGGTGATACCCCTGACAACGACAATCGTTGCCGTGAGCGGAAGTTGCCGCTGCCGTCCAGAGTACGGTACGGCAAGGCCAACTCCCCCTTTCCAAAAAAGATCGAAGTCCTGATCCTGAATTCATATAATCATTCCTATTGAATGCCATGTCATTTATTGTACAGTTTGCATAAAAATCATCGAACCATCGTTATGACTGAGCCTGCACCCATGCAGAGTTCTACCGCTGTACCCTGATGCTTATATGAATAGTTTACCACTGCCCGCACGCAATGACCCAGATATGTATTTTTATCTCCGACCACGATACCTCTGGCATACAACCTTACAAATACATGATGCTCGGATCTACCTGAGAAAGAGATCAGCAGCTCCAGTGCGCGCCCCTCTCGTCCTATCGACATGGTCCAGCCCAAGAAGATCGTCGTCATTCGTGGCAACCTCCCATAATACGTCGTCTGATGTTGATTAGTATGAATCTCGGAGGAAAAAGACATAGAGGTGTCTTACCATCTCCAAGATATGTTGGCCTCGAATAAGAACTACGCTTTACTACTGCAAACTTAATCTTTTCAAAATTCTTGCCCTTGATGCCTGTTCTCTTTTCAAGACGCTTCTTCGTATCGGCGAATTTTTCGTCCTTGCTCTGGTTAGCGGAATGTTCGATGATGGACCATTTCCCCTCAACTTACAGCCTTGATGAAGAACTTGAAAGGATATCCATGCGGCTTATTTGGCTCGCCTTGGAAATGAAACGCATGGATGAAATGGGCTGGATTAGCATCAACGTCTTCCTCGGGAACGCGTTCAGCAACAAGAGTAATGTAGTCAGAAATGCTGACAACGCTATACTCCCGGCCCATTTCCTTGTATATTTTATTGTTATGCACCCCATAGACACGAATCGGACCCTTGGTCTTCTCATCATCCAATTGAGCCTTCTTGATAAGGCCAGAGACGAGGTCGCCAACATTCCCGTTCTTCGGAACAAGTATATCAAATATTTCCTGCATGTGTCAACTAATGTGATAAGAACTCTTCAAGATAAACTCACGTCTTTGGTGACTCCTTCGCTAAGCCAGACTACCTTCAGATTCTTCTTCGTGTCAAGTTCGGATAGACTCATATCTAAAACCTCGAAGAATAACTCGTCCGTTTTCTGATTGTTATTTCCGAAAGTACCGTAAGGGGGCGTGAGGATAGTTGACAAGGTATGGTTTAGAGTCCGCTTGACTGGTGCTTTGGGATTACCGGTAGTGGCGTTGACAGTATGGAACCGCAAGTGTGTCGGCTCGACGCCGAGTTTCTCCCCCACTCTTGCAGCGATTTGATCATATGAGAATTTTGTGCTCATCTCAACATCCAGACTCTCATATTGAGCACCTGATGCTTTGGGATGCGGCCAAAAATGGACAACCTTTCTGTAAAGCAGGTAGTCATAGAACAGTGGTGCATCTTCAATCCAATCGGAGGAGCGGGGTATGGATCCGTTAGAACTTGGAATCGCACGGATATTATTGTTTGCATGGCCAATACTAGACACAGAACTGATGATATTCTTTCCGCTCTTGACACTGCAGATCGTCAGCCGTGCTGTTCACCAACTATAATGCAGTGTTAACTCACCCTTTGTCTTCTTGAACAGCGTGTTTCGTGTCAGATACTCTTTGGAAGCAGATGATATCTCCATCTTGCAGCTCTGCTGCCTTTAGGGTCTGCTTTGCCTTCATAGGATCCACCATCTGAGGCTTGATTTCCTGTACCATGCATTAGAGAGTGAAAAGTGCCATAAAGGAAGACTTACCTCGTAAAGCTTGAGCTGGGTGCTATCATCGGTAGATGACTTTTCTGGCCAACCCATTTTCTTGAGTATCAGAGGGACAAGTTCCTCTACTCTACGATCCTTGCCAATGTAAACGTGGCCAATGCCCCTCAAGACCTGGTTATCAACATCGAACCATTTCAAGAAAAGGAGAATGCTGTCGCTCTTCACTAGGGCGCCGTTCACGTATGAGAATCCATGCCAGATAGGCTCGCCTTTCTCGTCGATGTCTTCCGCCACCTCCACCCAAAGACGTATTTCTTGTGATTTTGCGCCAACTAGCTTCTGATGTGATTGCTCAAGGGTTTGATTGACATCTAGAAGCGGTTGATCTGGTCGAATGGTTCTGTTTTGTCTATTGACCATATACCAGAATCTCAGTACACGAGGATCGTGTCCAATATCCTGGCCTACTCGACTTGCTAAATCCTGGATAGTTGAGTTCCTAAGGACACGATAGCTCCTCGCAGCCCCAGGATCTTTGTCCGGGCTTTCAAAGGTCGCCAGATCTGTCCCAGAATGCGCTCGATATGTGTCTTCGGTCACCACTCTGGCCGTTAGGTACAAGTGCTGCTCTTCTCGCTCCTTCCGCCGAGCTTCTCTTAGAGCAGCTTCCTCGTCCAACTTCTCTTCTGCTCGAAATTAGCTTCATTCTGGAGAGCTATTCACACAAACTTACGAAGATGTGGAGGAGTGTCATCTTTCGTGACAGGTAGCAAAACGTCATCCAGTCGAGACTGGCGGATGTAAACAAGCATATATGCGCTGTTCTGCCGGATCACAGGTGGCTTATTCAATGGACCTTTGACATGGCCATTGGAGTAACCAACTTCTCCACCAAAATTATCCTCTAGGACTTCTCGCGTTGTTGCCCTGACCACCTTGTCATCGTCATATCTGTAGAAGCATCCATCTTTCGTTGGCTTGATGAATGCGTAATAATGGCCCGCATTCAGATCACCGCTGTGGACCAGGACGCCATGGAGTTGATATGTGTACAGTTCAGCCTTGTCTGCGTCGTCCGCAAGGTATGGTGATGCATCGAAAGTCTCCGGGAACTCGTAACGATCGTTTATCTTCATCATCGCGTCTCGCTCAATATCATACTCAAAACGCTTGAGCTGCAAGTGCAAAACTTCAGGGAAACTTTGAAAGATAACCCCCTTATTAGCATCCTGTAATTTGAACTCCTCGCCGGCGAAATATTGGTTCTCTCCATCCATTTTCTCCACCTGAATGTAGTCCCGGAAACTCTCCTCAATATTCTTATTTCCGCTGACATTCAATTGGATATCCCAGAAGTCTTCAACTCGGCTTGATTCATAGTCCACGTTGATGCAGGAAATGTAGGTCTTTACTTTCCCACAGAAGAGCCTTGGAAGCACGTTTTCAGCTGCTGTACCCTTCATCTTCTCCTCCATTCTCTCCATCAATTTGCGCGACAGCTCTTGGACATCCTGCTGTTCGAAAATATGTCTCGTTTCCCATCCGAAAGATTTCGTGAGTTCGTTAGTGCTGACCGCGGTAGGTGATGTTTGCAGTTGATAAAAAAGACGCTGTAGGGTATATGCACTATTCGTAAGATTCTCCTCGTTTTGTGTGGGTATTTGATACACGGCCTATGGAAGTCAGAGTCAGTAGAGGATGAGATAGAGTTGTGTGGCGGGTCCGTCCTAACCTTTCGGAATGCATTGGTAAAGTATAGAGACTGGAGCAATGAGTTCAGGTAACACGTTGCTCCTTGGTTTTTCAATCCAACATAACCCGTTTCCTTTTTCGAGTCGTAGTTTGTGAACGTGTGCCATAAGACTCCGGTCTCGTCCTTTACAACCCGCACATAAGCAGTCAAATTCGCTGCTTCATTCTCAACCAGAGGTCGACCAGAGGAATCCCATTCCACATTGAAGAGCTTTCGCAGCTCCATAAATCTTGTAAATCCCCAGTCGCCTTCCTCCTTGGTGAAGCGATGGTGAGCCGTATGATATGTGTATAGCGAAGGATCTTTCGGATTCCAGAGGACCAGACTGAACTGCGCACAACAATACCAATCGTCGGGTACCTCACCGTCCGGAAAGCCCTGTTCGAGGTAAAAAGAGCAGTAGTCAACATTGTTGCCAGAAGGGAACATGAGGACACGCCTATCATCATCAGCATGTGGGGTAATCCGCCGAACCAGAACTTTACGCACCATGGATTTCCGCCAGCTTCAAATACTGGGCCATGTTCTTTCCTCGGTAACTCCGTCCATCGTTCTATATGCCAAGTATGTACAGAGTCGGCCAGGATTTCGGGTTCTTCGATCAAAGGTGGCAACACAACGCTCTTCATAGCCTCATCTGCCGGAATCGTTTAGTATAGGGGGTCATATGCTCGAAGGGCACCAGAACATACAGTCGTCAGCAGTGGGCAAGCCAGCAACCTGCTCTGCGGCATCATCGTCTGGATTGATGATAGCAACGCCATCCCGCTCACTTTCCGGTGGCTCGATAACATATTCATCGCCGTCAACTTGCATACCAGTAGGAGACATAGTCTCTGCGTCGAAAGTCTGATGGAATTCAGAAGGGTAAGCCTCGGGAGATGAAGATGACATTCTAGCTCGCCCGTGAAAAGACAAGCCGAAGATCGGCAAGTAGAAGTGGGAGTGGAGGTAGAAGTGATGGGTACTGTACCTGATTCATGCTGATTACAAGAGCGAACGCAGCGAAATAAATAGGATGTTCAGACTGGGTATGTTAATTGCGCCTTCCCAAAGGAATGATTGGGGGAAGGAGGGGGATATGACAGCAATAAGGCCCGTAAAGCACGAGGCGCGCAGAATGTTGTGACCAGCTCGAGCAGATGAAAGGATGTATGTGTATAGGTATGTGTATGTGAATATGAATGCAAATGTATGTAGATGTAGTATGTATGTATGTATGTATGTGTATACAGTGCTGTGTATGTACCGTGTACGGTGGTATATCCGTGGTAGGTATGTAATAGATCCAGATCCAATCCAGAATGGTTCGCTTCACTGCCGACAATGACGTTCAGCCAAGATTCTGTGGTTGGTTTGGTCGCTTGCTCGAGTACACGATAAACGGGTAAACGGTTTCACTAAAAAGATCTCTCTATTTAGAGTACTACTACTGTGAAGGTGAATATAACCCAGCGTGGGATTAACTTTTCCTTGTGTGGATGTGGAGATCATCGATGATTCACAATCCAAATCCTCATCTACGTGGTAGGTACAATAAAAGTAAATCTACCTACTCATGTAGATAAGTGAGGTACTTTCAAGGTACATAAAAGCAAAGAGGGACAGCATATGATGATATGCGGGGAGGGTCCCTATTCACAACAACTTCAACAGCAAGAAAGTATGCAAGAAAGGATGCAAGAACGGATGCAGGCAAGCAAGCAAGTATAACTCTGGCGGCTACGATAAATCACATATATACCTCTGTAGATATATATAAAAACATGCAATCTAATGATTATAGACCTATGGCTTAAACCTTTTCATCCATCCTATATATATGTCTTCTTTCTCTTCATCTAAGCATTCGTCTTTTGGATATCCAGGCCAAAAGTTTACACAATGCTAGCGTACCCGACAGGTTTGTCTATATATACAGTATCTGTAAAGTATAATAGTGTACATTATAATACGTAGTACTCGTAGGCATATTAGTATCCTAGTAGAATACTAATAAACACCAGCGAGCATTGCAAGGTTGAGTCAGAACATAGCCAATGTTTTAGCTTGCGAGTATGTAGGTACATGTGTTTGTACAATCCACAGTATGAAGCACATCTGTAGGAGTTTACCTTGTAAGCTATCTTCACAAGCATCCAGCCCCCATTCCGGGTTACTGACGGTGCCCAGCGCGGACTGACCTCTTTGAAGTTTATCCTACCCAGCCTACAGTATTATTATTATTATTATCATCATCATCATCATCATCATCATCATCGCCAATCACGAGAGTTGCATTGTCAATTCTTACTGTACGGAATTTTGGCCCAGCATGCGATGATATGCTGACCTCGATAAACATACAGTCTATGCGTTGATTAAAATACAACGTGAACGCCCTTGGTCTCAACTCATCATCGCACCATGTTCGATATCATAACATGCAACCCCACCCAATCGCCCCGCGACCAAAATCGCCGAAGAATGTGCACCGATCCCAAATGACTGTCCTGCCGCTAATCTGCCCCGCATACGCCAGCAAGATGCATCCAAACGTAATTCCATCTTCATTTGCTCACAACCACGCGTGCTGCGTTTGGGTTGAGCCTAACTGCCCGGAGGTGTGAATTTGTTATTGACCCGTTAGACCAGCTAGAAGGGCATGTCAATTTAGTAGAAAGCCAAGGGTGAGAAATGTAATTGCACTTACATCTTAACCACTTGGTCGTCTCCTCCCGTTGCGAACATGCAAGGATTTGCGGGATTCCATGCAACGGCATTACAGCAGCCTGGTCGATGGGCCTCCAACTTCTCCACTAGGGAGCCGTTCTCCTTGTGCCAGATGAATACGTAACCATCTGTCCACATTAGCTTGCATACCAGGGTTTAGTTAGACTCTTGAGGCAATACCTTCACTTCCGCTGATGACAAAGCTCTCATTTGCTCCACCAAAAGCGCTGCGAATGACAAATTGTCCCATTTTCTGTCCTTTGAATGTCTTCGTCGCGTCTCTGGTCTCAATGTCGAAAAGGCGTGCTTCGCCGTCAACTTTGCCTACAAGGATATGCTTCGAATCTTGGCTGATGCTAACAGAACTTAGGCCCACTTTTAGGTCCATCTCATATTCTAGTTCTCGAGTGACGAAGTTGTAGATGTGAAGGTGGTGCTCGTTGTCCATGGCAACCAGAATATGGCCATCAGCAGAGACGGCGAGGTCTTGGATGCGATGTGGTCGACCCCAATCGTAGATCAATTCTCCATTCAGACTCCATTGGCATAGATTTCTCTCCTTGTACAGGCAACCGGTAACAAAAGATTGACCATCGGGAGCCCATGCGCAGCAGCTGACAGGCTCTTCAAACTTGCCTATTGTCCGCAAAAGTTCTCCGGTCTACATTGGAGCTTAGCTAATTCCTAAGCAGAACGATTGTGCAACAAACTTACTTCTGTACTCCATAATCTTGCCCGTCGATCCATGGAACACGTGACAATCATTGCATCGTCTGGACTCCATGCTGAAGAGCAGACACCATCCTCGTGATTGGGAGGGGCATGACCTTCATGCATGGAAAGAGTATGTAGTACTTTAAATGTTTCAAGATCCCAAATGAGAACCTTCCCATCAGCGCCACAGCTTGCTAACTTTGTACCGTCGTGCGAGAATTCTACAAACCACACTTCATTGCTGTGCTCATGCAATTCAGCGACAACTTCGAGTGGAAAGTTATCCCGATCACATCGATGATCAGAATATAGGGATGGAGAGGCCTCGCTATTGTGGTAAATGCAACTGGCAATTTGAGATTGCTTGACTTGGTCAAATAACACTGCCAGGCGATGTTCAGGAATCATGACGGAAGGTGAAAGGCATTCTATGAATACATCAGTATCTCCGTGTAAGCTGCGGAAGACCGAGACTGTCCTAAAGAACTTGAATATAGCGGTGGACATACTTGATAGTTCAGACAAAAGAATATGCCGTGATTGACCGTGTGCGCCATCCCACTCAGCTTTCACCATCAAGTCCTCCGTTGAATGGCACATGAGTAAGCTATAATGATTAGCCAAGGTCCATTATGCTAGGGTGTATAAGGGCAAAAACCTTGAGAGAAAGTGAAGCTTGTGCGCATTTTTATAGACGGGCGTGAGTTCACTCCTCAACACCGTCAAGGCGCGGCTGGTATCATGTGCTTCTAATAGTTCAAGGAACTTTTGTTGACGCAACCAGAACCGCATGATATCGGGCTCCGCGCCTTCGGCCAGTACAAGACCGTTGTTGTTTATATTAACATCCCCTTCTGCCGATGCCACTGAATGGCGAAATAACAACGCTTCTGCTTCCGCCCATTCGCCTTGAAGGACAGCATTGCGGAAAGCAGCCACTGTTGGGTCCTCTAACTCAAACCCGCTCTCTTGGATCAGATTTACAGCGGTAGAATCATATCCTAGGTCCAGAAGGGCCTGTATCAGCAGCCTCGATACCTCCTCCCGGTCATGCCCAAAGTATATCGAGCTTGGTCTTTTGACCGTCTCTGAAAGTCTATTCGTGGCAGGAGACCCGTTCAGGGCGGATATGGCCCTATGGGATCCGTTTATAGACTTCGACATAGCTCCCTTGGCCAAAGCCGCAGCAGAGTCAGGTGGAAACGGCTTGGATGCACCATTTGTATTGCTGCTCTCTCCCTCAAATCGCATCATACGGTCTCGACGTCTACGCTTTGGAGAAGGCGCGGCGTCCGTGCTACCCGGCTGATCTAGGCGGGCAGAGGTCTGGCGAGCTTGAGCTTGAGCTTGAGCTTCTCCCGGGGATGCCTCACGCCGTCTACGACGACTGCTTCGGGTCTCGCGAGGTTCGTGTTGGGATGAGTCTCCGGACCCTGCGTTCTCCGGTCGAGGGGCGAGTAAATTCGTGTGGGTTCTGTGATTAGCACCCGGAGCGGGTAATGTATTGGGGGTTGAGTGTTCTGTGCTGGAAGGTGATTGAGGGTGTGTCGGGGTGGCTGGGTCGGCGGAAGTGGATAGGGATGGGGATAGTAATGATGCTGGGGAGTTGTCGTCTGCCAGGACGACTATTGCGGGAGTGCCGCAGGTTCCTATGAGTAAGGTATTTGAAGACTGCCTCTTAAGCCATGAATAACGTGCTATGGTCCTTGTTAAGCGTGTATTCTGTTCTGTTCTGTTCTGTTCTGTTCGTTAAGTGAGGTGAAGCTAATGTTGAAGACAAAGGTGTCGTCGGTGTCGTTGGTGTCGTTATGTTTGGGTTGAGAGTGTATGGAGTAGGCATGTGCATACCTAGGTATGTATGTACTCCATAGCAGTGGCAGGGCAGAGCAGAGTGCAGTGGCAGCTACCCAACTTAGTGCCCCCCGCTTATGAAGGAAGGCGAGAGCGGTTATCGCTATCAGTCAGTACTTGTCAACGGTCGTTCTCACCTCATAACCTCATACCAGCGATAGTGACCAGCTCAAATCCTGACAGAGAACGGGGAACTCTAGGGTCACTGACGACCACTATTATTATGTAGTTAGTTGGCCTTCAGACTCTTAAACTTTGATGGTATATACAGTAGGTAGGTATTAGTGACTGACGAGAATGTCATTAGCCATTAGTCATTAGTGTTGATGATCTTCTAGAATCTGTACTTGTACTCTTAGCTATTATAATATGAGCGCTGGGCTCTGATCTCTGCACTCTTGGGTACTATACGAGGGGCTACCTCGATATTAATCGTAGGATCCGCCTAGCCGCTTTGCTCGGATGATGCTCCTAGTTGGAATGAGAAAGTTGTCCCTGTACGAAGTAAGTAAGTGAGTCTCCCTCTTAAAAGTTCCTCGCCACTTTAATTATCGTCTGTAGATAGCTCTACTATAACGTCCTAGAGCTGCTCCTAAGGTGAGGGCGGTCTTAATAGGTTAAATTAGTTGTATAAAGTAAGGGGATTAAATACCTATAAAAAGACTCTATCCTTAAGTTTACATGTCACTAGGCTAGCTATAGTCTAGTCTAGTCTAGACTGAGACTGTGTCTATAAACTGTTTTTAGACTAGACTGTATAGTCTTACTAAGACTGTGTTTATAAACTCTTTTTAGACTAGACGGTGTAGTCTTACTAAGAAAGAGTCTAATCTAGTCTCTCATTTTTAAACTATACGATTTTAAACTAATATAAAAAATGCAGATCGTTCTTAAGAGATGTGAGCGTCGCTCCTCTCGGCTGCACTCTAATGATGTACAAGTCGAAAGTGCTAGGAACAACAAGATGGAGCTTAATTATTATCACAATACTACCTACCCATCTCCGTGTCAGGTCCGCAGAGCTGCAGAGCTTGTGTCGAAGCTCAGCAGTTCATGGTTCTGTCATGCAGCAGGCATTATGATTCTCTACAGACTACGGCAGCCGTTCCTCCATCTAGCGATAACACTATCTGGACGTACGTAGTCTTGCAGCATTACTGTACTGGCAAGCCCCATCTATCACAACATCTGTACCTACAGTACCTTACTCGTATGCACAACATTGGATTTACTCCTAGGCCAACGTTGAGAGGACGAGCCTCCTTATACGATCTGATTAAGACAACTGCTTCCACGAGAACACGCACTGCTGATACTGATCAATCGTCTGCTCCCACCACTGCCACTGCCACTGCCAAATTAGTCGAGGCGCGCCCAGAGCTGATAGCTTCCACCGTCCCTCTTCCATCATCACCACAACAACAGCAGCAGCATCGAAGACTCTCCCGGCCACCCACAGCGAGCCCAGTCCCTGAAGAACCACCGCAATCGATACAGCAGCTACAGACAAACGTCAGGATGGTTCCTGTAAGCTCTCACCCTCGCAAAATCCGAAGCTATTGCTGGGGCGGGTGCTGATTGGCCGTGTAGAAGAAGTCCGAAAGAGCTCGGGATGCGGACGGCGAGGAGCAATATGGTAAGCTATCACGCCTGGTACCAATCGAAGAATTGAGTCTAATCATCATGTCAAGGCTCCATTTACTCCGTGTCAGGGTATGTATGAATGGGTCCTATCCAGACTGGAAGATTAATCGTCAATAGTCCCGTCGTCGTCGCGGAGAACATGATCGGAGTAGCTATGTATGAGCTGGTAAGTTCTGCCCACAACCCGAAGCTGGTCAATACTGATCAAACTCTTCGTCAGGTCAGAGTTGGCCACGACAATCTGGTAGGAGAAGTCATTCGAATCGAGGCCGATCGAGCAACTATCCAAGTGTACGAAGAGACAGGTACATATCCATCATGGCTAGGATAGAATCCCGTCGCAGCTGACAATTGGAACTAGCTGGCGTCACCGTTGGCGATCCAGTTGTTAGAACTGGAAAGCCTCTTTCCGTTGAGTTGGGTCCTGGCCTGATGGAGACAATTTATGATGGAATCCAGCGTCCATTGAAGGCTATTGCGCAAGCATCTAACAGCATCTACATTCCCCGTGGTATTGCAGCGCCGGCTCTGGATAGAGAGAGGCTGTGGGAGTTCAAGCCAACCATGAAGGTGGGAGATCACATCACCGGGGGCGATATTTTCGGAACTGTATATGAGAACTCCCTGCTCGACGATCACAAGATTCTGCTGCCACCAAGAGCCAGAGGTACCATCACTCGCATTGCAGAGGCCGGCAAATACAAGGTCGACGAGAAGATTTTGGAAATCGAGTTCGATGGAAAGAAGACTGAGCACAGCATGATGCATACATGGCCCGTCCGAGTGCCTCGCCCCACCACCGAGAAGCTGGCGGCAGATAAGCCATTTGTCGTTGGCCAACGTGTGCTTGATGCTCTTTTTCCAAGCGTCCAAGGTGGAACGGTCGCTATTCCAGGCGCTTTCGGCTGCGGCAAGACTGTCATTTCCCAGTCTGTATCCAAGTTCTCCAACAGTGATATTATTATCTACGTCGGATGCGGCGAGCGTGGCAACGAGATGGCTGAAGTTTTGATGGATTTCCCAGAGCTCTCCATTGATGTTGACGGTCGCAAGGAGCCCATCATGAAGCGCACAACGTTGATCGCCAACACCTCAAACATGCCTGTGGCTGCTCGTGAAGCTTCCATTTATACTGGTATTACCGTTGCCGAGTATTTCCGTGATCAAGGCAAGGATGTTGCCATGATGGCTGATTCAACATCCCGTTGGGCCGAAGCTCTTCGTGAAATTTCTGGGCGTCTGGGTGAAATGCCTGCTGATCAAGGTTTCCCTGCTTATCTCGGAGCAAAGTTGGCCAGTTTCTACGAGCGTGCTGGTAAAGTTCAGGCATTGGGCAGCCCCGCTCGCGAGGGAAGTGTCAGCATCGTTGGTGCAGTCAGTCCCCCAGGTGGTGATTTCTCGGATCCAGTCACCAGCAGTACCCTGGGTATTGTCCAGGTCTTCTGGGGTCTCGATAAAAAGCTGGCTCAAAGAAAACATTTCCCGTCTATCAACACCTCCGTCAGTTACAGCAAGTATACAGCTGTCCTTGACAAGTATTATGAGAAGGACTTTCCAGAGTTCCCACGTCTCCGTGACCGTATTAAGCAGCTGCTGTCAGATTCCGAGGAATTGGACCAAGTGGTGCAGCTTGTCGGAAAATCTGCTCTGTCTGATCCAGACAAGATCACCCTTGACGTTGCGGCATTGATCAAGGAAGATTTCTTGCAACAAAACGGCTACTCCGACTACGATCAGTTCTGTCCTATCTGGAAGACTGAGTGGATGATGAAGGCTATGATGGGTTTCCATGACGAGGCACAGAAGGTTATTTCCCAGGGTCAGAGCTGGAATAAGGTCCGCGAGGTAACTAGTGATCTGCAATCGCAGCTTCGAAGCATGAAGTTTGAAGTTCCAAGTGACGGGGAGGACGTGATTGTTAAGAAGGTATGGCTGCCCATTTCTTTACTCTAGGACAGTGCATTTACTGACTGTGAAATAGTACGAGAAGCTTATCTCGGATATGAACGAGAAGTTCGCCTCGGTGATGGATGAGTAGATGTTAAACTTACGTGGTCATATTTTGATGTTCTGAGCTGAGCGTTGTTGGTCCATAGAAGGGAAATGATTGTGTGTAATATAGCATCGAGTGAATTGTAGTGTTATGGAAAATGGCCTCCATGCTCATTTTTCTCTTGCATTGTTTTGTAGTATATTATTGGCGCGCTTTGAGGCCTTGTCTTGCATCTTGTATTGCCGGCCTGTTACCATTTGGGATTTTCATGACGAGAGTAATGGGTTGATATTCCAGTTAGAGTGAAAATTCGGTTTTCCATTTCATTATTCTCGATGGTGGCTCCTGCTGAGTTGCATGCATCTTAACCCTATTGTTCTGGTATTTAATCTTCCGGCTCCTACTTCTTTTCGGAGGTGAAGGCAGGAATAAAGGACCATATATAATCCTTTCTAAGGGCCTGCATGGATCTCTTTCTTTTCTTTCCTTCCTAATAGTAGAAGTCCCAGTGAGAATCCAGACACGTATCGACCGCATCTAGCTACAAAGATTTCCACAACCAGATCCTATGTTACGATAACAGATAGGCAGGCAGAAGCATAAATGAATGAGTTTCGCTTTTATGTGATATGTGTTAAATACAACATGAGAATGGGATTCCCTCTTAACTTCTCTTGATAGCTATCATCTCCTCAACCCCTAACCCCTTTTCACCTACCACACCTGCTTTGAGCAGTATCTCCCTCGTCTTCCGCACCAATGCTTCATCGACGCCCTTCACCCCCTGCGAGAAGCTCACAGTCTTCAACCACTCCCTCGCATCCTCCTCGCTATAATCCAGCTCGGTACTGATATACCGCACCGCCTCCTCCTGATTCCCCAAAAAGTATTCCACTCCCTTATCTACCTTCTCAAACAAGCCTTGCAACCTCTCATCCTCTCCATCAATGTTCGTGCCCGCGACGATCATCCAGCTCGCCCACGGCGTGTATATCTCGCCCACCCGCTTGATCTCACCATTGTCGTAGTAGCGCTTGCTGGTGAAGTGCTCCCACATGAAGAAATCGATGGTCTTGTCGTTTACGCCCTCACGTAACCTGGCGAACGTCTGCAGGGGTGTAAACGTGAAGGGAGGGACGGAGGGAGTGAGCCAGCCTTGTTGGTCCGCGAGCACGATGCCCATTACGTAGCTGCCAGAGCCGATGCGGGAGACGCCAATTTTGGAGTCTTTTAAATCTGATATACCGTTGATATCGGAGCGATTGGCACCGGTTGATATTGCCCAACCTGTACGTTATGTATGTTAGCTCTCTTCGCTCCATTTAAATCCAAAAAGAAGCAATGTGGCAGGAACGTACACAACGGTGTATCGACATAAGTTCCCACAAGTCTATATCCGCCATCTCCCCTCCCCTCCTCCTTCACATCATCCTTCCCCAGCCCTGCTACCCAGCCTTCTGTTAATCCAATGCCGACATCGATTTCGCCCGCACGGAGAGCTGTTATCATATGCCCCGTCCCCGAAGGGAAAGGGATGAGAGTGGCATTGAGGGCAAAGTGTTTCTGCGCGAAATAAAGCGGCGTGGAGAAATGCTCTGGGACGAAACCTATGCGGAGAGGTGCTTGGGAAGTCATTGTATGTGCTGGGGACTTCAATCAGATATTGGAGGTTGTGGTGACTGCGAGACTGCAGCGCGGGGTGGGACGCCGCGGTCTGGATAAGCGATAATGTTGTCTTATCGGCGGCGGATTACGTCCTTTCGGCGCATCGCAGTCCCGAAATCCGGGGTTGGCGTTCGTTGACCTGAGGACCCAGCTCCATTATCCTCTACATATCTTGATCCATCTCACCCAGTCGTCCTCTTCGCCACGCACCTGTAATACCCTCATATCCAACCCATTCATAACCTCAAGACACAGTACATAGACAAGCACATCCGCCATGGCATCCTCAACCGCCCAGCGCCGCCTCCTCCAAGAATACCGCGCCCTCACCAACAACCCACCCGAAGGCATCACCGCCGGCCCTGTTTCTGAAGACGATCTCTTATACTGGGAAGCGCTGATCCAAGGGCCAGAGGGTACGCCATTTGAAGGCGGCGTGTTTCCCGCCGAGTTGAAGTTTCCCAAAGACTATCCTCTCGCGCCGCCCACGATGCGGTTTTTAGGGGAAGTATGGCATCCCAACGGTAAGCGCCCCTCTGCTTCCTCCTCCCTACAGCTTATTGCTTTGAAAATCAGCATTGGTGCTGGATGTGGAGATTAGGCTCTAGGAAAACATCAGAAGTGGAGAGCAGTGGCTGATAATCACATAGTTTATCCCAGCGGTCTAGTCTGCATCTCGATCCTCCATCCACCGGGAGACGACCCGAACCACTACGAACATGCCTCCGAACGCTGGTCGCCGATTCAGAGTGTAGAGAAGATCTTGATTTCGGTGATGAGCATGCTGGCTGAGCCAAATGATGAGAGTCCTGCGAACGTGGAGGCGGCGAAGCAGTGGAGGGAGAAAAGAGCGGAGTATGAGCAGAGGGTTAGGGATGGATGTCGGAGGATGCTGGGGCTTTGAATGTAGAGAATTTTAATGTCGATGCATGATAAGAGGATAATGGCCGAAGAACGAACATATTAACAGGTTCCATTTGTAATTGCATAGCGGGTGTTGGGCGTTTGACGGAAGACTGGAGGACGGGTTTGAGGGGTTTCTCTCAAAGATCACAGCAATCCTTTTGGAATGCAGATTGGGCCAAAATAAACAAATAATCATATGCGTCCAATTTCATCATCCTATGTCTTGATGATAATCTGACAGTTGTCCAGCACCGTACTAGAATACCAAACTGCACCTAATGCATATGCCTATTATACAACACTTCTCCGAAAGCCATCCATCCCAATGCATTATTCTGACGCCAAATGCTCCCTCCAAATTCCGATTTTTAACAGTATGCTCCGTGAATATTCAAACCCCCTCAAACAATGCCTCAGACACATATCCACTCAGCAAAAACGCACCACCTGGCACTCCTGTCCGCGAGGACCAAGCCTCTCCATACGCCTTTCTCCCCGCATTTGATGATAGTTTCCCAGACACCGCCATCTCCTCCCTCGGTGATAGCACATGTTCCCATAGCTCCACCTCGCTCTTCCTTTCTCATAAGCCGCAGGATCTTGCCTCCTGGGGACTGAATAGCCAGCTTGGCTGGCTTCTTTGATGAATATGTGCTCGGATTTGAACCAGAGGCCGATGACGCTGTATTGCTCATTGCACTTCCAGGCCGCGCAAATGATACCGGCGAGTCGGTACCAAGGCTCGGCGTAGAGACGATCGATGATGGATGTTGCCGAATGGCAAAGACGAAAGTATTATTCACCGCAAGGCGTTGGCACTGCGGTTGAGCCACGTATAGATCATGACGCTGTGCATGTGGTGTTGGATGACGGACCAAGAATTCATATGCTGGGTTATCGCCAGTGTGAATGATTGGGAGGGTAAGAGCAACCAGATGTGGGATGTCCTTGATACTGTGCATCAAACCTCTCTTGCCAGCGTAGATCTTCAAGATACCACTTCCTTCGTCGCCCGGTAGGAGAGCCTTGACTGTATAGCGTTTCATGCCTCCAACCCATTCTGCCTGTGCTAATGCACGCTTCTTGATGATCTCGCCGGATTCAAATAGATCGCCGTCTGCATCTCGTGTGAAACCACGAACCTCAACCTCGGCGACGCATTCTACATCTGCTGGGACTGTTAACCTGATATGTGCAAGTTCAAGATCTTCTAGACGAAGGAGAGACGTGCTGAAGTCTTGCATCTCCAGATGGTTTTTGAAGAATGGAGGACATGCGCAGGGAAGTGAAAGAAGAATGTCGTGTGCCACAGGTGGGGCCAGATGTTGATGTTGATGATGCTCAGGAACATGCGTCCAGCAGAACTCCATCGGCCGAGCAAGGAAGTACCAAGATTCTGCAAGACTGGGCCCTGCGCTTGAGTATAAACTTCGGCGTGGATTTGTCGGACTGGCAAGAGAGCAATCCATCATACGCCACTCGTTGTCGACCAAGACAGTGTTCCACCAATGGTTAGATCTAGGAACGAGGCCACTCTCCGGAACTTCTCCAGGAGATTTCAGATAGCCACGGACGCCTTGGCAATGTATGCCAACAGCAGCACACATTTCCATGAGTAGGACTGAAACCTCTTCTGGACTGCCGCGCTTGGTTTGGATTACCCTTCGTGTATTGACTGGCTCATCTCCATCAAAATCCTCTTCCCATGATATCTTCTCGGCAACCCATGTGAAAATGGCTCTTAATCGCTGAACATCGCTTCGGTACGGTCTACAGACGTAGGCTGTAGCAAGACTGACTGGGTTCGTCATAGGCGGTACGTTGTTGATGAACCTTGAGTTTTTGTCCACCAAGCTCAAGTTCACAGTTTGAAAGTTCGTCGGTTCTGTAACAACCATTCCATCACCCCCTTCATCCCCCTGAGTGGTCTCCCAGAGCTCCTCAACAGGACTTAGCGCAGGATAATCCATCATTTGACACCTTTCCTTCCGTTCCAAGCGCTCTATACGACTCAATGAGTTCGAACGATTAACATCTCTACGGACTTGAACCCAGTCGACTCCAGAACCACCAAGACCCATCTCACGAGCAGCATCTTTGCCAAGAGCGTTGCCAGACCCTCCAGCAATAGCCTTTATCCCATCTGGCATCATGCCGCGAGATGATCCTGGACGAGAGGCTTCGCCAGAGGCAATTGTTTTCCGGGTACTTGCTGCGCCTGTCTTTGCCGACTCAATCATCTTCTTAAAGAATCCACTCTTCTTTGGCTTCGGAGTCATGAGACCCCCAAGCACGCTGGGGGATTCAGCAGTGTATCCAACCTGTGAGTGAGGTCTAGGAGGTCCTGAAGCATGGCTACTATGGTAAGTAACACCAGTCAGAGGAGTCTGTGGCCTACTGTCCTGCTCGAATCGATTTTGAATGACAGTAAAATCATTTTCACGCATTCCCAACGCACTCTTAGCTCGGCCACCAAACATATTCTTCCTGGCAAGACTTCCAGCACTCGTCGCACTAAATGCACCCGCTGACTGGCCACTCATGATACTCCGATCCGTTAATTGCGTACTCGAGCTCTCATTTGTTGTTGTACTTTGAACTCCAGAAGATGCATTTGTAGAAGTGGACTTGGTTGTGAACGTTCTTCCGAGCATTTGTTTTCCGACTTCGAAGGCAGACTTGCGATGGCGTAGGTTTGGAATTTCCTGAACCTCAAAAGAGGACTTTTCATGGCGTTGCGATGGATTTTCAGTAAAATTTCTGGCCATAGAAGACTTGGGTCCGTCCTGGAATTGAGCACGATCAGCCAAGGAAGATTTCGGCCGACTCAGGGATGAGAACTTCGGCGGAACAGTTGGAGGCCCCATACTTGAATTCAAACTACTCTCGTCCGAGTTGCGGGGATAGCGCTGTTTGAGTCGACTCTCCATTCGTTGCACGTAGTTGCTGAGTTGGGGGGCTTCGCTGTCCTGGAATTGCCTATCGTATCGGTTACTATCGCCATAGTCATCCAAGGCTGTGACAGGTCTCGGCGGCCCATTGTGCCTCGAAGCCCTGGAATAGGTCTGATCGAAGGCGTCTGGCGACCATGGATCGAGAGGTGATTCGGGCGATTCTATTGCTCGTGACAATCCCATTCCTTCTAATGACGACATAACATCATCCATCGCGTTTCGGAGTGGCGAAGGCGTAAGCCCAGTCGCTCCAGGAGAAGGCGGACATGGGCTGGCCCCACGAGGTGTGTGATGTGCATTCAACTGCTCATTATATGGCCCGTCATTGGAAGCTCGAGGAGTATATGCGTGCCGATGAGGCGGAGGCGGCGGCGGTGGAGATGAATCTCTCCTTGCACGGTAAGGATCTGGAGAGACTGTCCGAGAATGAGATTGATAAGGGTCATACGGCTGGGGAGAAGGTGCGCGAGAGTTGGAATAGTAGTCCGCTTGTGGAAGAGGTGATGGCGCTCTCGAGTAAGAATGATATGCAGTTGGTGGGCACGGCGAAGGAGATCGAGAGTGGGACTGAAATGCAGCCGGTGGGCAAGGAGAGGCAGCGCGGGAATATGATTGATGGTTGGAGGGCGGCATCGCTGATGGAGCTCCAGAACGACTTGGATATACGGATGGTGGACAAGGCGAAGGGGCTCGCGAGCCATAACCATTAATTTGTTTTGGCGACGGCACTCGAGTTATCGCATCATGGATCGGATTGGGAGACGGGACGCGAGACCTCGAGATGCTCTCCTGCTTCGACAACTCGGCTCGTTTTTGAGCAGCAAGATCTGGAGCCGCGTAGGCAGTAAATGGTTTTCGGAAGGGCTTCGCTTTGGCCTCTTTCGGTGGCTGTGGATTGAATGGGTTCGGACTCGGTGACCGGTCGGGCATTGGGCTCGTAGCTCTGCTGGCTGGCTGGAAACTGTCATCCAGGACCTGGACGAAGTTCGAAGGAAACAGTCCCATCACACGCTTGTCGCGTCTCAGTCTCCCCATCCACCATGATCCATCTCCGGCATTTAGACATTCGATCAAGTCCCCCTCTATGAATCCCAGATCGCGCTTCGACTATAGGTAAAGCGAGCAGGTTAGCAATTCAGCCGATCAGTCAGTTCAGGTAGGATAGGCAGGGAGCTTCAGGTACCTCTCCGCCCCAGGAATATACTGCTCGACACCAACAGGGAAAACGCGATGGAAGACCCGGGGGTTCCAGAGCCATCTTCGTATAATTGATACAATTTCGGCAGTCGAGGTTGTGGGGATATAGGTAGGTGGGACGATATTGATGAGCTCTCAATATACGCCGCACTTAAGATGTTCGTGTGCCAAGAACCATTGGGGGGAGGATTGAAGCTTTGTGAAGTGAAGAGAGGCGAAGTGAAGGGAAGTGAAGGGAAGTGAGGTGAATCTTGGATAGGTAATGAGCGTGATGCGACGTGCTTTGCTTTGAAGCTCTGGTGTGGACTGTGTTTTGATTTTTGATGATGCAGTCTGAGTAGGTACCTCAGGTAGCTTCGAGTTGCTGTCCCTGTCAAGAATATGCTGGGGATTTGGTTGGCATGGTAACCAGACCTTATCGTGACCTATCGACCCCCAGGTACATAGGTACAACAGCCATAGGTGCTACCCATCAAGATCCACGAAAGAAAAGAAAATAAAGCTGTTAAGCAGACCCCAAGCTTTCCCCAGGTTTTATTTATATATTATTTATATATTATTTATATCTTCATAGGTTCAGGAATTCAACTAAGACGAGCACGAGAGCCTATTAAGAAGCATCTGCAGCCATCTGTTTATTCCTCAGCCTTGCGCTAGTCCTGTTGACTGGGAGCCGATACATGCCGTCCGTTTGGGAGTGTTTACTCGACGGCAACTCCGCTTGTTGCAGCTGCATCTCTCAAACGCAGCTCCTCTCCACCATCACCATTCCTCTTCCTTTATACATATAGGGTGTACATAGTCTTCTACTGTCAATGGAAACGGGTCTCCGCTAATTACTTCCACAATCTCGAGCAATACTCTATGTTTACTGTATTCCCTCTCTCCGACTCCTCGACTCCTTCAACAACAGTAGCTATCAGCGCTGCGACTTCTGATTCCCAAACGTTTACCATCATTTGCGCTCACAACAATGTCGGAAGACGTAGCGGGAAGTCATTATCAGGTTCTCGAGGAATTGGGCAGTGAGTTATCACAGTTATCACAGTTATCATGGATGCATCGGATAACAACGATGGGGATATGGGGAGATTTGCTCACACATATTAGGTGGCAGCTTTGGAGTTGTCTACAAGGCAATTGAAAGGGCAACAGGAGAAATCGTTGCCATCAAACACGTAAGCCAACCATCATGGCTGCCGCCGGAAAGACATCTCGGCGCTGACATTCTGCAGATTGATCTCGAGTCGAGTGAAGACGATATACAAGAGATCCAACAAGAGATATCAGTGCTCAGCACATGCGCCAGTCCATTCGTTACACAATACAAGGAGAGTTTTCTCCGGGGACACAAGCTCTGGATAGTGATGGAATATTTAGGTGGAGGATCATGCTTAGATTTGGTATGCCGGGACATTTTACCCTCTAACAAGTCTAGACTAAACGGATAGTAGCTCAAACCAGGTCCATTCAGTGAAGCTCACATTGCTATCATCTGTCGTGAATTGCTCCTCGGCCTCGATTATCTTCATCAAGAAGGCAAGATTCATAGAGACATCAAAGCCGCAAACATCCTACTCTCTACGACAGGAAAGGTGAAGCTGGCAGACTTCGGAGTCGCAGCACAACTTACAAATATCAAATCACAGAGGAACACTTTCGTCGGCACTCCATTTTGGATGGCACCAGAAGTTATCCAACAGGCTGGATATGACTTCAAAGCGGACATCTGGTCGCTCGGTATCACTGCGATGGAGTTGGCCAATGGCGAACCGCCAAATGCCAGCACGCATCCTATGAAGGTTTTATTTCTCATCCCAAAAGCGCCTGCGCCCAGACTCGAAGGAAACCATTACAGCAGAGAATTCAAGGACTTCGTCGCACAATGTCTCGTGAAGGAGTGCGAAAAACGTCCATCGGCAAGGGATCTCCTAAAACATCGATTCATTCGTTCTGCTGGAAAAGTCGAGGCATTACAAGAACTGGTGGAAAGGAAGCAGGAGTGGGACGGGGGACGAAGCCGACCGTCTCATCCGAGGTTCTATGAGGAAACTCTGACTTCAATGGCGCCAAAGGAGGACCCAGATGAGTGGGTGTTCGACACTGTTAAGGCCCCTACAATCCACAAGAGCACGTCCAAGAGGAGAAAGCTGTCAGTGATACCAGGGAACATTCAAAACGGGCAGACAGGAGCAGAGGAAGCGCTGCGTCGACTAGATTTGAAAGATGCACCTCTCACGATGTCATCTCCTTCGCCGGGCACTGTCAAGCGTCATACGGCTCGAAGACAGCCATCTATTTTGCAAATGCCCTCGACGCCTACAAAAGCGTCGACCAAGAACACCTCACCCAAGAGACCATTGCAGCCCGACATGAATTTCGGCAACGGTGCCTCGACCGTTCGTGTCTTCCGACGTGTGTCAGATAACTCCACAGCAGGTGTCGTAGATTCTTCCATTGGGTCACGAGACGAAAATCGCCCGCCAATGGCGGAAACAGTCAGCAAGGAGGCGCTTCTGGGACGGCGCGCATACAGCAAGGCTATCGATTCTGCCTTCCAAGAAGTGCACGCCCAAACCAGCAGCCAGTATAAACGCGAAGCTCTCTCTCGACTTGCCGACGCATGGAGTGCTTTCGATGCCGTGGATCCAGACGGAGAGTTCCAACTCTTGAAGCTCATGTTTGAGAAAGTACAGGCTGACCCAAAGCTACGGTCGCTGGCTCCAGCATCGAAGGATGGAACTCCTCAAGGTACTCCTCGGAAGTCATCTCAAGCTCAAATCCAGCAAGGCCCAAAGCTCGTCATGGCCCAGAACAACCCTCACCTCCGAAGCCATCGCCAACGGCGTGAGTCTATGCAGGTCGCCGAAAGAGAGTGGAACGAGAAGATGCACAACTTGCCTGGACAGGTGATCCCGGGCATGGAGCATACCAAGCAGCTTGCTGATGTGCTCTATGGACGATGGGCTGACGGCCTCCGGAATCGCTGGGGGGCTGTCTAACTCCCAACTGTGCCTGAAAATCCGACCTTTGGTATCAAGTTCACCGTCTCGTCGGCACCGTGCATCGCCATAGATTTCCGCATTACATGAAAAAGCACCTGCATTATCATAATATTCATACCCAACGAAAAGCGCATCGACATCTGCATCGCATCGCATCGCATCGCATCACATCGCATCGCATCGCATCGCATCCAGGACATGCATCCTGAAACCATTGATTTTTATACCATTCTTGGATGATTGCTATTCGCCGATTTCCAATACGTTTGTCTTTTGTAGCCTTCGTCTCAGCTCGGCGGTTTTTGCTATTATTGCTACTGTTAGTTTTGCAGACTTGTGCGGCACTGGGAGGAGGGAGAGGATGTGTGTGGTTGATGATTGATGATAATGTCCTTTTCATTAGCAAGCGGAGTCTACTGTTAGCATTTCCTCCATTTGTTTTCTGGATTATGGGCTTGGTCCCATTCTCGTGTATCGCGTCTTGGACGGATTTTTGGGAGCGTGGGGCGTTTTCATATGATTTTTGGAAGTGTAATGAGAGAGTTACAGTAGTAACGTAGATCTGTGGACAGATTGTAATAGAGACAGAGAGAGAGTCGTGTATATTTGTTGCTGGGTTGGTTTATTGCGTGACCGATAGCTCAAGTTGAATCTTTCAATGCTGATGGTATGTTTTATACCTACTGTGCCGCAAAATCATACCATATGGCGGGTGTGAGCTTTTGATCCAAGCCATGAATGCCTCCCCGAGGCTCTCTCAAAATCCGCATATTGACTGTGAAGTCAGTCTGGGTTCAAATTTTAGGTTTCTGTTCTCGCATCCGCTACTGTCTGTCTTTTAAATCTGTCTTTTAAAGTGGGAAGAAAACGTCTTTGCATATTTTGTACATAAACCGCCAACACCAATATTCTACAATATAGCTCTATCAAGCCTTCTCGTACAATGCACATATGCTGTTTAAACATATGTTTGCTGAATCCATCTGCCACCATCTCCTCTATTTCTTCTTCCCCTTCGTCGACCTTCTCATGCTCCTCTTCTCCGCATTCTTCGCCTTTCTCACTGTCGTCTTTCTCCACGCCGTCCATCTATCTCTCGGCTTAAACTCTCTAACCTGAACCTTCGCTCTCTCCGCGGCACGACCAATCTCCCAATTGCTCTCACGGTACATGTAGCCCGGTCTGAGCGTCAGAACTCTGCCCTCCTCTCCTCTTCTCTCCTTAATCTTTGGCTTCGGCGTTGGTGCCTTCGGAACTACCGCTCCTTCCTCAGTCTGCGGGTCCTCTGAATTCTGCACCGGCTCAATTCCAACAGCGCTCTCGGAGCCTTCAGCCAACGTCGAGAAATCCATCTTGGTAGCCGCCATGCCCAGACGCCGTCTGCGCATGGAGTTGCGAGGTAAAGGAAGAACCTGGTTGCGTTCGAAAACGACGCCAATGTATTGGCGCTTTGGATGCTTCTCGGGGTCTTTGTAGTACTTCACGAAGCCGGCTTCAGTCGCGTAGATCGTGTGGTCGCGACCCATGGCGCAGTTTTCGCCAGGGAACCAGTGGGTACCGCGTTGGCGGAAGATGATATTGCCTGGGATAACATATTGCTCTATTCCACATCAATTAGCTCTCTGTATCCAGTCCGCTAAGCAGAACCCTCGTTGAGCGTGTGCTTGACGGCCTGCCGGTAGCACAGGGTATTTGCTGAGAGGGAGGACAGAACATACCTCCAGACTTCTTAGCACCCAATCTCTTCCCCGGCCCATCCTTTGCCTTGTTCACTGCTCCCTGCGCCTTATGGGTCGCATGCCTCACGAACGTCAAGCTGCCGCTCTTCGGTACCGCGTCCGCACACACTCTGAGCGCCGCGAACGCCTCATTGAGTCCAGCCGTTCCATTTGTCCCCGCGGATCTTGCAATCAAAGTCAGCGCCGCCCGCAGCGGTGGTTGTAACCGTTGGATCAGCATGGTGCTGTTTGGAGCGTGGTTATCCTGATCTCGAGGGTCGTCGTGGACGGCTGGTTGAATAATTTGAGGTTCACTCTGGATGCTTAGTCAGCGGATTTCAGCCTGGGAGGTGACAGCCTGTCCAGAACGCTCGAATACGTAGATTTATAGGACAGTTTTTCTACATAATTGCATGAGCAAATTTGATAATAATCAGGATGATTGGAAGAAACAGTTTATGTATTTTATTGCTCGCTCTTGCGGGAGCAGTAAATGCGCAGTTTGGCAATATCTTCGAGCAGTTTATGGGTGGACAACAGCAGCAACAGCAGCAAGCTCCGCAAAATGTCCCCAGCGACTCGGCGTGGTACCAGCAGACTTATAGCCAAGGTAGACCTCCTAACATTTCCTCTGCTATCCGCAACTGTGATTAATCCTCACTAGCCCATTGTTCGAATTACCTCTGTCCTGGAACTCTAGGTGAGCCGTCTCGCACTCTCTCAGCTGTGCCATCAATGCCCATCATCCGTTGTTTCGGATGCTAATGAAATAGCTTGCGTGTCTGTTCCACACCACTGCCCTTGTCAGTTCCCCACGGTCGAAGATAAGTTTGAACTGGGCGATGGATCGGCAGTATGTATCTCGAAAGGTGGCTTCAAGGCAGGAGAAGCGGCGCGGAAGGTCGAGTTGGCGAGGAAGGGACTGCTATAAGGACATGCTATGATATCAAGGAGTTCGGAAGACCACATTGTAAACATTATGAACACAAACATTGGGCATTGGAGTACGGTGATGGTTTTGAAATTAGCAAAATGGTCATCACAATTGCCATTTTTACCTCATGCACCGACTTTTATTAGCTTATGGCATGTCTAGCAGAAAGACATCACACGTTGCTCTAAACCAATCTCTTTGTCTCCCTACCAGTGGGTATGTTGAATAACACAGCCGGCTGCCCATCTTTATAGGCTTTGTCAACCCTGTAGTATCCCTTTCTCTCGAATTGGATGATAGCATTCGCCTTCAGCTCCTTAACATTCTGATCGCAGAGAGCCTCGGACCTGAACTCAGTTACTGGGGTGAGGAACTTCTCCATCTCATCATCCTCCTCGAGTTTGTCCTTTGTAATCAGATAGTCGAAGTCAACGAGCTCGGCTGGCACCAATTCCTGGCCCTGAATAGATAACCAGGTAACTTTCTTCTCTGTCTTCTTCACGTCGCCCTCAAGGTGAAGCTCAAGTTCAATGGCGGTAATGGGCTCGGAACCAACAATTTTCCGGACAATGGCGTTGCCCCAAGCCATAAGTGTGATTTCCTCACCCTCCTTCATCAGCTTGACGTCCTCCTGCTCGAGAAGAAGCTCGCTGCTGAAAGTGACCTTCTTCGTGCCCAGATCTGAGTTCTTGTTGTGCTTTGGCTTGTCCTCAGTATATGGCTTGTCTGGTCCACCAAGAACGGTAGCCCGGACAGAATTCTTCTTGTCAATGGCTGTGAATCTCGGAGAAATTGCATCAATGACCTTCTTGTTAGTGGCCCAGAAATTGGTCCAGTCCATGTTGACAATATTTCTGCTCGGGCCCTGCTTCAAGATAAAGTCGCGCAGCGCCGGGATGGTCATACCTCTCCGTCTAACTCCGCGAATAGTAGGCATACGTGGATCATCCCATCCCCAAACCTTGCCAGCGTCAACAAGCTTGGTCAACTTTCGCTTTGAGAGGAATGTGCGAATGAAGTTCATTCTGGCGAAATCCCAAATATGTACTTGGCGGAGCTTAAGCGTATCCAGGAACCATTGGTACTGGTCGTTACGATCAGCATATTCGGTTGTTCTCAAGGCGTGTGTGACACCTTCAAGAGCATCCACAATAGGAACCGCCAAATCGTAGGTAGGATACATCTTCCATGTGGTGCCGGTTCTATGATGAGGCAGAAGATTACAGCGATATATAACAGGGTCGCGCATAGCCTTGTTTGGGTTATCGACGGACATCTTTGCTCGTACGCAGTTCTTCTGACCCTCCTCAGAGGCAACCTTCATCTCCTCAAAAATGCGAAGATTCTCGTCAACCGACCTTTCACGGCGAGCACTGGCAATGCCCTTCCATCTCTCGTCGCGCATCTTCTCCTGTTCGGTATCATCTGCATACGCATGTCCCTCCTTGATTAGACGGACGGTATATTCGTACAAGACTTGAAGGTAGTCACTGGTATAGCTTGTCTTGTCGGGCTTGATGCCCATAAGAGCAAGATCCTCAATAATCGAATCTTCAAACTCTTGCTTCTCCTTTGAAGGATTGGTATCATCGAATCGCAGAATCAAGGTGCCCTTGTAGAGGTCGTGTGCAAAGTAATCGTTCAACAGTGCAGCCTTTGCGTGTCCAATATGGAGATATCCACTGCACCCAGATTAGCTATGGTATAAAATCTGCACAAGGACAACTTGCGATGGCTCAGGAGGAAATCTGGTAACAACGCCCTTGTCGGCATCTTGAAGCGCAATGTTATAGCTTGCGCCAGCTTTGCTGAGCGCAGCCTTCTTCGCTTTGACAGCATCATCCGCGACTTTAATCTCCGATTGGATCTCTGGATGAGACTGCTCAACAAATGAAAACCATCTAGAGAGATTTGGTAGCGATCCTTTCTTCAGAAATGCATTTGTGACTTTGTTGCTTCGCAGGGCGATCCAGAGCTGAACATCTGCATCACTGATCTGATACCCATCGATATAGGATCTGAGGGTAAGATATTTGTCGAGTTTGAGTAGATGTGGCTCCACCGCCTTATAATCTGGCGCAGAAAGCGCAGAAACAAGAGTTGCTACCTCGTCTCCGTTCATATTCTCTGGTATGGCTGTTTACACCGTCACGAATTATTTCGTGGTGGGGTTATATTTACTGGTGTGAGTCGACGGGGACGAGAGGCCGGAACGGAGTTTCTTACTCCCGAATCTACAACCTTTCTCGAACCTCGACGAAACGGGAACTATTATCTGCAACCTCCATATAATCACGACAAGATGGCATCAACCAGGCCATGCCTTGCTCAGTTGAGTAGGCTATGTATATCGGCGGCTCCTCGACCAAAAGTACAAACTCCATTAGCTCTTCTTCAGCCAATAACCCAATTGCGTTTTGCGACGGGCAAAAAGGTCAAAGAATCAAACGAGAACAAATATGCCAGCAAGAAGAGGGCTGCCAAAGCGCTCGAAAGGAAGAAGAGAAAGCCAAGGACATCTTTCATTCAATACGATCTCCGCGATGCCGACCAGTTCGCACTTCTTGATGCTATGCGGTTCGTTCTTCACCACATCACGTTTGAAGTTCTCCTTTCTAACAACAACATAGCTATATTCGTGCAGCGGAAGTTGGCCAACTAGCAACCTCAGTAAAGTACGAAATGGCGGTAAAGCTTAAGACTCTGAAGAACGGACCAGTGGTTCGAAATCGCCTGCGGTTACCTCATCCAGTGAAGACGAACGTACGGATATGTGTTATCTGCCCGCCTGACTCGAAGATCGCGGAAGCTGCGAAAGCAGCAGGAGCAATACTTGTTGGCGAAGAGGATATCTTCGAAGCGATTAAGGATGGCAAGATTGAGTTTGATCGTTGCATTGCACATATCGATTCGGTACCAAAGATGAACAAGGCCGCATTGGGAAGAATTCTGGGACCACGCGGACTGATGCCCAGTGCAAAGACTGGGACTGTGGTGAAGGATCCAGCTGTGGCTGTCAGAGAGATGGTCGGAGGTGCAGAATACAGAGAGCGTTTGGGAGTTGTACGGATGGCCATCGGACAATTGGGATTTACTCCAGAAATGTTGCAAGAGAACATCAAGGTCTTCCTGGAGTCGGTTAAGAAAGATTTGGCACAGTTGAGCGAGAAGGTCAACAAGGAGCTGGCGGAAGTGGTGCTGAGCTCTACCAATGGGCCAGGGCTCACATTGAATGGCGAATTTAGGAATCCCCACTCGACAATCACCGCGAAGGATTTGACAACATTATAGGAGTGTGTATTTTGTAGGATTTAGCTGTACAATATTTCCATTTCCTTTTCCGGGTATAGAATCCGAACGCCTACGCTATGCGCCTCGAAATCGCTGCACTACTTGATTCATCATGGTTCATGATTTTAGACCTTTGAGTATTTTGACTGCCTCAGCTGCCTCGCCCATCTCCCTGTAGATATCCAGGACTTTTACCAGCCGTGCTCGTGAAGAATTGTCGGATCCATTGGCTTCTTTTAGGGCTGTGTTGAGATCCAAAAGAAGAACATTCCTAACTCGACCCATTCTTTGTTCTTGAGCAGCAACAAAAGCAGTCTCATCACCCGCAGCTTCAGCAATATGGACGGTTTGACGATAATCCCTCACGAGACGTTGAAGCGTCTTGATGCTGGTGCCTCCTGCTGTTACATTTTCAAGGACATCCTCCTCGTCCTCATCATCGTCACTCCCACTCCACGCCTCTTCTCGAGTCTGCCTATCCACCGAGCCCATCATGAGTTTGTCCTCCAGTTCTTCCAGACGTGCATCGAGCTCTAGCATCGTCCGTGCCATGCTGATCTTCTTATTAACACGTGTCTTCTCGCGGAGGAGGTCGTCGACTTCCTGGCCCCTAGCTCTGATCTTGCCCTGTACTTCTTCGAACCCTCTTTTCAGTCCTAGCAATCCGACTCGTACATCTTCGACCTTCTCTTCTCCCCCCCGAAGGTCAGAGCCCAGACTGAGGAATTGCTCGTAGTTGGTGTTGACGAGATCAAGAAGCTCTTTGGAGAGCGCTTGGGAGCGTTCTCTCAGATCCGAGCGTAAGTCCTCGAGGGTCTGGTGGCGGTCTGCAAGTGTGGACAGATACTCGGAAGCGTCGAAGTTGGCAGCCAAGAAGTCGCTCCGGGGTAGAGCTTCGGGGTAGGGGAGATTGTCCTCGTCGTCGGCGGAAGAGACGCTCAGCGAGTCGTCCCCGAAGTAAAAGCCGCTCATAGTGTCGGGCTTATTCCCGTGTTTCGTGCTCTTCCCTCTGAGGATAGGAAAGTCCTGATCCGGTCTTATGGGTTATGGTTTATGGCTTATGGCTTGTACGTGGGAAGCCTGGAGGGTTGCAGGTTGGATAGATATCACGTGCGCCGGCTCATTGACATTCCGCATTCAGGCTTTTTCACAAATGCCAAGGTGAAAAAACGGGCCGCCAAGCTAAAACACGCTTCGCACAGTTCCCATTGGCTAGCTATCAACCGACTTCGGCATCTCAATTTTATCTGATCATCTCATCTAATCTGATAAAACCTTCCCACTCCCTCCGGCCATCACCGCCCATCAAGCCGCATAGCCGACCCAATTCATTGCAGATACAAGAGATCAATATTATTGTGATGGTATCACTTCCCTTTGTACACCCTCCGTGCTGCCATTTGTTGGTGCATGCAACTTTCATCTGACGGCCACCCTACGCTGGGAGCCCGACCGTATTAGACAATGGCGTCACCTCAAGTTTACTCAGCTGCAAGTACGCCTTCGTCGGCTGGCTCGCCTGCAAATATCGCACCTGCCCCTCCAACCTTGGCGATCAAGCCGATGCCCAACAACGCACATATGATGATGATGATGCCGTCGCCGGGATCTTGTGACAGTCCTATATCCTTGGGGCCGAAGAAAGAATGGATTATACCGCCGAGGCCAAAGCCTGGGAGGAAGCCGGCGACGGATACCCCGCCGACGAAGCGGAAGGCACAGAATCGAGCTGCACAAAGAGCCTTCCGTGAAAGAAGAGCTGCGAGAGTTGGAGAGCTGGAGGAGCAATTGAAGGAGACAGAGGAAGAAAGACTCAAGAGGGAAGCTCTCATGAAAGCCGAGCTTGATGAAGCCAGGACCCAAATCACGAAGCTGGAGGCGGATTTACGACGTGTTATTGATGAAGCTATTGAATGGCGACAACGACACCATAAGTCTGAAGAGATGTTGGAGATGGAACGAAAGGATAAAGAAGCTCTCAATACTGAGCTTGTCTATCTACGAAATGGAGCTAGATCAACAGGAACAAATGCCGTTGCTCTTCCTCCGAGGCGAAAACGTGGCCAACAGAAGAATCAGGCCATGACTTCTCCCCAGAACATAACCACAGATTCGAAGCCAGACCCTATGGGATGCGGCAATTGTACATCTAACAGTGGCTGTGCGTGCATCGAGCAAGCAATGACGATAGCTACGTCAAGTTGCGGACGGTGTTCCCCAGACAGCCATTGCGAATGTCTAGAGGAGACCTTGAAAGGCTCCATCACTGCCAGCAATTCACCAGAAGTTGATATGAAGAGAGTATTCTCTTCTTCGTCACCCATAAACCACAACAAAAGACCTCGCCTCTCCATCGAAGAAGCCACATCACAAGAAATCGATTTCACAGCCCTGTTCTCTAGCAAACCCATCCAGATCTCCGAGCAAACTTCTCGAGACTACGTTTCCGATATTACCACGTCCCGTCCTCCACCCGGAGAGACTTGCGGCTTCTGTGACGATAGCACCTATTGCGCCTGTGCCGAAGCCGCCGCCGTCGCAGCTCGAGAACAGGAAATCGAGAACCGTCTTCCGCCACTTATGAACGAGGTCACACCTCCTCCCTCGGACACTGATGTCAATATGTCAGAAACCTACAAACTCCCCTCTCTCTACCCCAATCACCATCTACACCAATCCATCAATTCTTCTGACAATCAAAGCCAACGACACAAATCCGCAGGCACATCATCCACGAATTCTTGCGTCAATGGCCCTGGAACATGCCAACAATGCCAAGACGACCCCAAATCCGGGCTCTTCTGCCGCTCTCTCGCCGCCATCCGCGCTGCTGACCCGTCGTTCTCTGGCTGTTGCGGACAGGGCGGCCCAGGTGGATGTTGCAAGGACCAATCCTCAGCGTCGAAGCCCGGGCCTTCTGAGTCTCCAGCCTTACCATCAGGTGCCGCGCTTAGCTGCGCGGACACGTACAAGACGTTAGCCAGCCACAGAAATTTTGAGGCGGCGAGCGACGAGCTCAGCACGTGGTTGCCAAAGCTGGCAACGGTAGCGCCGACATATCCTGGACGGGCAGCGATGGATATTGATGCGGCGAGTGTGATGAGTGTAATTAAGTATTTTGATGTGAGATTTGGACGGGAATAGACCTCCGATGCATCCTCAACCACAACAGGCGACGAGCTATAGAAAGGGTACAGGAAGGGAACGGAAAAGCACTATCACGGTAACGCTTCGACGATGGCGTTCTTCATCTGATGCATATTGTATGATTTTTGTGTGTTTTTTTGGGGGGTTTTTTTGGGGGGGGGGGAGACGGGATTGGGGGGTAAAATAAATTTACAAATGTAAAAAATTGAGGAGACGGCTTAAAATTGGGGATCAATAGGTT
>Ga0123337_10000745_pt1 | contig 49831 bp, 42 predicted proteins | sample frozenSSSSmetaG_FD_89792 | JGI IMG/M metagenome (GOLD analysis project Ga0123337, IMG submission 89792) | Glacier valley bacterial and archeal communities from Borup Fiord, Nunavut, Canada, to study Microbial Dark Matter (Phase II) -... | ecosystem: Environmental > Aquatic > Freshwater > Ice >... | reverse complement strand
GGCGCGGGTGCAGGCGCGGGTGCAGGCGCGGGTGCAGGTGCAGGTGCGGGTGCAGGTGCAGGTGCCGGCTTGGCTGCAGGCGCCACGGCCGGCACGGCCGCCACGACAGCAGGAGCCCTTGCCGATGCGGCGGGAGCCGCCACGGGTGGCGCGGCCACGGCCGTAGCCGACGCGCCCGCGAGCTTCTTCAGTTCATCGACGTTCTTCGACAACTCGGCGACGCGTACGTCGGCAGCCTTCTTCTCGCTTTCTTTCGAGATGCGCGCTTCGGGCGCCGACGCCTTGGATGCCGCGCTGCCCTTGCTCAGCGTGAGCTTGTCGGGTGGCGACGCGGCACCGGCCTGCCGGTCGACGACCGACGCCTGCACCTTGCCACTGGCCTGGCGCGAAGAGCCTTCGACCTTCGCGTCGGTGACACCGCTGGCCAGGCGCTGGCGGTAGCTGCCGAAATCGGAACTCTGGGCCTGGATGATCTGGCGCGCCTCGGATGCGGGCACGCTCTTGGCCGCTTCGGCGCTCGGCACAGCGAGTATCACGCCGGCCTTGAGCCGGTTCATGTTGTTGTCGATGAACGCCTGCGGGTTGCCGCGGTACAGGCCCACGAGCATCTGGTCGAGCGACACGCCCTGGCGTTGCGCGCGGCTGGCGATGCGCGACAGCGAATCGCCCGGGCGCACGCGGTAGTCGTCGGCCGCCGCCACGGCGGGCCGGGCCGGCGCCGGTTCGCCAGACGAATCGCGGGGCACGGGGGCCGGCCGCGACACGGGTGCCGGCCGGCGCTCGGCCACGCGGGGGGCCGCGGGCGCCACCGGTTGTGCGGCAGCGGGCGCATCCATCGGAATCGAGGTTGCAGCCGACAGGGCAGGCGCGGTGGTCGGCGCCGGGGCCGGTGCGGCCGCGCGCGTGCTCGACGGCGGGTCGAACAGCAAGGTGTATTCGCGCACCAGCCGGCCCGTGGGCCAGTTCATCTCCAGGATCACATCGACGAATGGCTCTTGCACACTCCGGTCACTGGACAAGCGAAGGTAAGGCCGGCCGTCAGCGCGGCGGCGAAGTTCGACTTGCGTGCCCGGCAGCACAGCGTTGTACTCGACTCCTGCCGTGCGGTACGTGTCAGGTGCGGCGACGCGCACTTTCAAGTTGGAAGCTTCTTCGGGAGACAGGCTGGTCACGTCGATTTCTGCGCGCAACGTCTCCCCGAGCGCGGACTGGACCTGCAGCCGCCCCAAACCCAACGCCCACGCACCGGGCATCACCAAGCACAGTGCGGCCGCAGCCACGCCAGTCAGGGCGAAGCGCCCCGCAAACGTCGAGTCTCTTTTCAAAGCGTCTCCCAAATGGACGAAGTGCGCGCACCTGCGCGGTCATGGAAATCGACACATTCCCTGGGCGAGAGTGTGCCGCAGCTCATGGCCGCGCTGCCACAAAGTCGGAAATGACAATAGCATCAATGAGATAGGCTGACAAGCTCATGCATTGGCTGACGTTTGGTCCAGCCTCGACACGGCGCGAATCACTTGCCTCATTTTGGCCCGCCCGCAACGAACAATCGGCCACTGCAGGTCACGGCTCGACCAGGATGCGCAGCATGCGGCGCAGCGGCTCGGCGGCTCCCCACAGAAGCTGGTCGCCGATGGTGAATGCGCCGAGGTACTGCGGCCCCATCGCCATCTTGCGGAGGCGCCCCACGGGGATGTTCATGGTGCCTGTCACGGCCACCGGCGTCAGATCACGGACCGTGGCTTCACGGTTGTTCGGCACGACACGAACCCAGACGTTGTCGGCGGCGATCATGGCCTGGATGTCGGCCAGTGGCACGTCCTTCTTCAGCTTGAACATCAACGCCTGGCTGTGGCAGCGCATGGCGCCCACGCGCACGCAGAAGCCGTCGACCGGCACGGCAGGCACATCGAAGCCGTCACCCATGCCGAGGATCTTGTTGGTCTCGGCGCCGCCCTTCCACTCTTCCTTGCTGACGCCGTCGCCGAGGTCCTTGTCGATCCACGGGATCAGGCTGCCGCCGAGCGGCACGCCGAAGTTCACTGTCTCGGCTTCGGGCAGGCTCCGTTGCGTTTGCGCAAGCAGGCGGTCGATCTCGAGGATGGCGCTCTTCGGGTCGTCGAGCAAGCCGCGCACCGAGGCGTTGAGCGTGCCGTACTGCGTGAGCAGTTCGCGCATGTGGGCTGCGCCTCCGCCGGACGCGGCCTGGTAGGTCATGGTGCTCATCCACTCGACGAGCCCGGCCTTGTACAGCGCACCCACCCCCATCAGCATGCAACTCACGGTGCAGTTGCCGCCGATCCAGTTGCGCCCGCCTTTGTGCAGGGCGTTCTTGATGACCGGCATGTTCACCGGGTCGAGCACGATGACCACGTCGCTCTTCATCCGCAGTGTAGATGCGGCGTCGATCCAGTGACCAGTCCAGCCGGCAGCGCGCAGACGCGGATACACGTCACTGGTGTAGTCGCCGCCCTGCGCGGTGATGATGATCTCGCAGCGCTTCAGCGCCTCGATGTCGTACGCGTCTTGCAGGCGCGTCTCGTTCTTTGCCACCCCGGGTGCGGCGCCGCCGGCATTGCTGGTGCTGAAGAACAGCGGCTCGATCAGGGCGAAATCGCCCTCGGTCTGCATGCGGTCCATCAGCACCGAGCCGACCATGCCGCGCCATCCAACCAGTCCTGTGAGTTTCATTGATCGCCCCTTGAAGAAAGTTGTTGAAACCTCTTGCTCCCTGGCTCGTTCGCCAGTGGAAGGGGCGAGACGAACCGGAGCTTGCTAGCCCTTGGTGGTCGTGGTTTTGATGGCGGCGACGACCGCGTCGCCCATCTCGCGCGTACCGACCTTGCGCGTACCGACTTGATGAGGGCCCTCGGACCAGATGTCAGCCGTGCGCAGCCCCGACGCGAGCACGCGCTGCACCGCCGCGTCGATGCGGTCGGCAGCAGCGGCTTGGTCGAGGGAGAAGCGGAGCATCATGGCCACGGACAAGATTGTAGCCAGCGGGTTCGCGAGGTCTTTGCCTGCAATGTCAGGCGCGCTGCCGTGGCTGGGCTCGTACAAGCCCTGGCCCGCAGCGTTCAGCGACGCCGACGGCAGCATGCCGATCGAGCCCGTGAGCATCGCTGCTTCATCGGAGAGGATGTCGCCGAACATGTTGCCGGTGACGATCACGTCGAACTTCTTCGGTGCCCGAACGAGCTGCATCGCCGCGTTGTCCACGTACATGTGGTCGAGCGCCACGTCGGGGTACTCCGCGTGGACCTCGGTCACCACGTCCTTCCAGAACTGGAAGGTCTCGAGCACATTGGCCTTGTCGACGCTGGTCAGGCGCTTGCTGCGCTTGCGTGCCGCCTGGAATGCAGTGTGGGCGATGCGCTCGATCTCGGGGCGCGAATAGCGCATCGTGTCGAACGCTTCCTCGGCGCCGGCGAAGGCGCCATCAGGTGATGCGCGGCGGCCGCGCGGCTGGCCGAAATAGATGTCGCCGGTGAGCTCGCGGATGATCAGGATGTCGAGCCCCGCAATCAGTTCGGGCTTCAGGCTCGACGCATGCGTGAGCTGCTTGTAGCAGATGGCCGGGCGGAAATTGGCAAACAGCCCCAGGTGCTTGCGCAGGCCCAGGATCGCCTGCTCGGGCCGGAGCGAGCGTTCGAGCGTGTCGTACTTCCAGTCGCCCACTGCACCGAACAGCACGGCATCGGCCGCCTGGGCCAGCTTGAGCGTTGATTCGGGCAGCGGGTGCCCATGGGCCTCGTACGCGGCGCCACCGACAAGGGCGTGCTCGGTCTCGAACGGCAGATCGAGCACACCCATCACACGCACCGCTTGCGCGACGATCTCGACGCCGATGCCGTCGCCGGGGAGAATTGCAATCTTCACTGGTCAGTGTCCGCTGGGTTTGTCTTCGCTGCGGTCAGGCGCTCGACCAGCACCTTTTCGCAGAGCTTGGAAATCAGATACGCCGCAGCGGCCAGGTAGCCCGAGATCACGATCTCGGCCAGCTGTTTCAACGCGCCTTCGCGAACTGCGTCGACACCGTACATCGACAGGAACTCGAAGTTGGCATTCAACGTGTGCAGCAGGTTCAGGCTCAGTGCACCGAACAGCAAAAAGCTGAAGCCGAGCAACAGGAACGTCAGCCACCAATGCCTGAACAGAAAGGCATGAAGACGGCTTTAGCCCGTGGCCGCCATGCCTTCAGATCGTGTGGGCCAGCCAGGGCTTGCTCAGCAGCCGCTCGGCTTCGAACGCGCGGATCTTCTCGGCGTGCCGAAGCGTCAGGCCGATGTCGTCAAAGCCACCGAGCAGGCAGTACTTGCGAAACGGTTGCACGTCGAACGGCAGGGTGGTGCCGTCGGGCTTGATGACGATCTGCTGCTCCAGATCGACCGTCAACGCATAGCCGATGAACGCCGCAGCCTCGTCGAACAGGCGCGCCACCTCGTGCGCGGGCAACTGGATCGGCAACAGGCCGTTCTTGAAGCAATTGTTGTGGAAGATGTCGGCGTAGCTCGGCGCAATCAGGGCGCGAAAACCGAACTGGTCCAGCGCCCACGGCGCATGCTCGCGCGACGAGCCACAACCGAAGTTCTTGCGCGCCAGCAGCACCGACGCGCCCTTGTAGCGCGGCTGGTTCAGCACGAAGTCCGGGTTCGGCCGGCGCGTGGTCGGGTCTTGCCCGGGCTCGCCGGGGTCGAGGTAGCGCCATTCATCGAACAGGTTCGGGCCGAAGCCCGATTTCTTGATCGACTTGAGAAACTGCTTCGGAATGATCGCGTCGGTGTCGACGTTCTCGCGGTCCATGGGGGCGACCAGACCGGTATGAAGGCGAAAGGGCGTCATGGCGTCAGTGCTCCATCAGTTCAGGCAATGCGCCGCACATCGACGAAGTGGCCTTCGATGGCTGCCGCCGCAGCCATCGCCGGGCTGACCAGGTGGGTGCGCCCGCCGGCCCCTTGGCGGCCTTCGAAGTTGCGATTGCTCGTGGACGCGCAGCGCTCGCCCGGCTCCAGCCGATCGGCGTTCATCGCCAGGCACATCGAGCACCCGGGCTCGCGCCACTCGAAGCCGGCCGCTTTGAAGATCTTGTCGAGGCCTTCGCTTTCGGCCTGCGCCTTCACGAGGCCGGACCCCGGCACCACCATTGCGAGCTTGACGTTCGACGCGACGCGCTGGCCGAGCCGTGTGACGACCGCCGCCGCTTCGCGCAGGTCTTCGATGCGCGAGTTGGTGCACGAGCCGATGAACACCTTGTCGATGAGGATGTCGATGATCGGCTTGTTCGGCGCCAGCGCCATGTACTGCAGCGCGCGTTCGATGGCGCTGCGTTTGCTCGCGTCTTTCTCGCGCTCGGGGTCGGGCACGCGGCCATCGACCGGCAGCACCATCTCGGGCGACGTGCCCCAGGTGACTTGCGGGCTGATCTGCGTGGCGTCGAGTTCGACGACGGCGTCCCACGCCGCGTCAGCGTCGGACTGCAGCGCGCGCCAATATCTCGTGGCGTGCTCCCACTCAAGGCCTTTCGGCGTGAACGGGCGGCCCTTCACGTAGGCGAGCGTGGTTTCGTCCACCGCCACCAGGCCCGCTCGTGCACCGGCCTCGATGGCCATGTTGCAGACCGTCATGCGGCCTTCCATGCTGAGCGCACGGATCGCGGCGCCGGCGAACTCGATGGTGTAGCCCGTGCCGCCTGCGGTGCCGATCTTGCCGATGATGGCGAGCACGATGTCCTTGGCGCTGACGCCCGGCGCCGTGCGGCCTTCCACCCGGACGAGCATGTTCCTGGCCTTGCGCGCCAGCAGCGTCTGCGTGGCCAGCACGTGCTCGACCTCGCTCGTGCCGATGCCGTGCGCCAAAGCGCCGAATGCGCCATGCGTGGAGGTGTGCGAGTCGCCGCACACGACCGTCATTCCGGGCAGCGTGGCGCCCTGCTCCGGGCCGATCACGTGCACGATGCCCTGGCGCCGGTCGTTCATCTTGAACTGCGTGATGCCGAGCCGGTCGCAGTTGGCGTCGAGCGTGTCGACCTGCAGACGCGAGATCGGGTCGGCAATGCCGTGCGAGCGGTCGGTGGTCGGCACGTTGTGGTCGCTCACCGCCAGGTTCGCCGACAGGCGCCAGACCTTGCGCCCCGCCAGGTCGAGGCCTTCGAAGGCCTGTGGGCTCGTGACTTCGTGGACGAGATGGCGGTCGATGTAGAGCACCGACGTGCCGTCGTCTTCGGTGTGGATGACGTGCTCGTCCCAGATCTTGTCGTAGAGCGTGTGGGGCATGGTGGGCGGGGGTTCGAAGCGTCAGCGGCGGCTGGCAATCGGCGTGAGGGTGCGCGGGGTTGAGCCGCTGAAGAGCTGCCGCGGACGGCCGATCTTGTACTCGGGGTCGCCGATCATCTCGTTGAGCTGGGCGATCCACCCCACCGTGCGCGCGAGTGCGAAGATCGCGGTGAACAGCGTCACCGGGATGCCGATGGCGCGCTGCACGATGCCGGAGTAGAAGTCGACGTTCGGGTAGAGCTTGCGCGAAACGAAGTAGTCGTCTTCGAGGGCGATCTTCTCGAGCGCCATGGCAAGCTTGAAGATCGGGTCGTCGTGCAGGCCGAGCGCGTCGAGCACTTCGTGGCAGGTCTCGCGCATGAGCTTGGCGCGCGGGTCGTAATTCTTGTAGACGCGGTGGCCGAAGCCCATCAGCTTGACGTTCGAGTTCTTGTCTTTCACCTGCTTGATGAACTCGCCGATCTTCTCGACGCCGCCCATGCGGTTCACCTCTTCGAGCATGTTCAGCGCCGCTTCATTGGCGCCGCCGTGCGCCGGGCCCCACAGGCAGGCGACGCCAGCCGCGATGGCCGCGAACGGGTTGGTGCCCGACGAGCCGCACAGCCGCACCGTCGAGGTCGACGCGTTCTGCTCGTGGTCGGCGTGCAGGATGAAGATGCGGTCCATCGCCCGCACCAGCACGTCGTTCGGCACGTAATCCTCGCAGGGGGTCGCGAACATCATGCGCATGAAGTTGCCGGCGTACGAAAGGTCGTTCTTCGGGTAGATGTAGGGCTGGCCTATGGTGTACTTGTAGGCCATGGCCACGAGCGTGGGCATCTTCGCGATCAGGCGGATGGCCGAGATGTCGCGGTGCTGCGGGTTCGTGATGTCGGTGCTGTCGTGATAGAAAGCCGACAGCGCGCCGACCAGCCCGGTCATGATGGCCATCGGGTGCGCATCGCGCCGGAACCCACGCAGGAAGAACTGCATCTGCTCGTTGACCATAGTGTGGTTGGTCACGAGCTTGGTGAAGTCGGTCTTCTGCGTCGCGTTGGGCAAGTCGCCCTTCAGTAGCAGGTAGCAGGTCTCCAGGTAGTCGCAGTTCTCGGCCAGTTGCTCGATCGGGTAGCCGCGGTACAGCAACTCGCCCTTGTCGCCGTCGATGTAGGTGATGGTCGAGTTGCACGCTGCGGTTGACAGGAACCCCGGGTCGTAGGTGAACTTGCCGGTCTGCCCGTAAAGCTTTCTGATGTCGATCACGTCGGGGCCGATGCTGCCCTTGTAGATCGGCAATTCCATGGCGGGGCTTCCGTCAGAGAACGAGAGAGTGGCTTTCACGTCGGACGGAGTCATGTGCTTTCCTTCTTGAGTGGGGTTCAGCGGGGGTCAGGCAGATTGCGGCACTTGCATCATGTGCAGCACAGTCGCGACGTCGTCATTCAAGAGCTCGCCGGTGGGCTGGGTGCGGCCGAGCAGCACGTCGAGCAGGTCGTTGTCGGACAGGTCCATCAACACTTGCAAACCCTCGGCCTGCCGCATCGTCAGGGTGTCGGCGTAACGTTCGAAGAAGCGCTCGATGAAGAGATCGTTCTCGAGCAGGCCACGCCGGCAGCGCCAGCGCAGCTTGCTCAGGGTGCGGGCATCGACGCGGGAATCCATGGCATGTGGCGAGTCACGAGCAATGCGTAGCGTCAGACGGCGCGGCGCACCATCAACTCTTTGATCTTGCCGATGGCCTTGGTGGGGTTCAGACCCTTCGGGCACACGTCGACGCAATTCATGATGGTGTGGCAGCGGAACAGGCGGTACGGGTCTTCGAGGTTGTCGAGCCGGCCCGCAGTGTCTTGATCGCGGCTGTCGGCAATGAAGCGATAGGCCTGCAGCAGGCCGGCCGGGCCGACGAACTTGTCGGGGTTCCACCAGAAGCTCGGGCAACTCGTGGAGCAGCTCGCGCAAAGAATGCACTCGTACAGGCCGTTCAGCTCGTCGCGTTCTTCGGGCGATTGCAGGCGCTCCTTCTCGGGCGGCGTCTCGTCGTTCACGAGGTACGGCTTGATCGAGTTGTACTGCTTGAAGAACTGCGTCATGTCCACGATCAGGTCGCGGATCACCGGCAGCCCCGGCAGCGGCTTGAGCACCACGTTGCCCGGCAGCGTGCGCATGTTGGTCAGGCACGCCAGGCCGTTCTTGCCGTTGATGTTCATCGCGTCCGACCCGCACACGCCTTCGCGGCACGAGCGGCGGAAGCTCAGTGTCGGGTCGACCTGCTTGAGCTTGTTCAAGGCATCGAGCAACATGCGCTCGCTGCCGTCGAGCTCGACCTCGAGCGTCTGCATGCGCGGCTTAACGTCGGTGTCGGGGTCGTATCGGTAGATCTGGAAGGTGCGCTTTGTCATGGCTGCTCTCGTTGCTTCGTTCTTCAGAACGTGCGGACCTTGGGCGGGATCGACTCTGCCGTCAGCGGCTTCAGGTTCACCGGCTTGTAGTCGAGCCGGTTGCCTTCGCTGTACCAGAGGCTGTGCTTCATCCAGACCTCGTCGTTGCGCCCGTTCGGATGCTCGGGCGTGTCGGCGTAATCGTCCACGGAATGGGCACCGCGGCTCTCGTGGCGCGCGGCGGCCGAGATCATCGTCGCCATGGCCGCTTCGATCAGGTTGTCGACTTCCAGCGCCTCGATGCGCGCGGTGTTGAACACCTTCGACTTGTCGGCAAGGTGAATGCCCTTCACCCGTTCAGCCAGGGCCTTGATCTCGACCACGCCGGCGTCCATCGTCTTCTGGGTACGGAACACGCTGGCGTGCAACTGCATCGACTGGCGGATGTCGTTCGCAACGACCTGCGCGTACTCGCCGCCGGTGCTGCCGTCGAGCCGCGCCAGGCGTGCCAGCGTGAAGTCGGCCGCGTCGGCCGGAAGCGTCTTGTGCGTCTTGGCCTTCAGGCTGCTGTCGACGATGTGGTTACCGGCCGCCTTACCGAACACCAGCAGGTCGAGCAGCGAGTTGGTGCCCAGGCGGTTCGCACCGTGCACGCTGACGCACGAGCATTCGCCCACCGCGTACAGGCCGTTCACCACGCTGTTCGGGTTGCCGTCTTTCGGCGCCACCACCTGACCATGGATGTTCGTCGGGATTCCGCCCATCTGGTAGTGGATGGTCGGCACCACGGGGATCGGCTCTTTCGTGATGTCGACGTTGGCGAAGTTGTGGCCGATCTCGAACACGCTTGGCAGGCGCTTCATGATGGTCTCGGCGCCGAGGTGGGTCATGTCGAGGACGATGTAGTCCTTGTTCGGCCCACAGCCGCGGCCTTCCTTGATCTCCTGGTCCATGCAACGCGAGATGAAGTCTCGCGGCGCCAGGTCTTTCAGCGTGGGTGCATAGCGTTCCATGAAGCGCTCGCCGTCGCTGTTGCGCAAAATCGCGCCTTCGCCGCGGCAGCCCTCGGTCAGCAGCACGCCGGCACCAGCCACGCCGGTCGGGTGGAACTGCCAGAACTCCATGTCTTCGAGCGGCAGGCCGGCGCGTGCTGCCATGCCCAGACCGTCGCCGGTGTTGATGAAGGCATTGGTGCTCGCCGCAAAGATGCGCCCTGCGCCGCCGGTGGCCAGCAGCACGGTCTTGGCTTCGAGGATGTGGACTTCGCCGGTCTCCATCTCGAGCGCGGTCACGCCAACGCAGTCACCGTCGGCATCGCGGATCAGGTCGAGCGCCATCCACTCGACGAAGAAGTTGGTGCGCGCCTTGATGTTCTGCTGGTAGAGCGTGTGCAGCATCGCGTGGCCGGTGCGGTCGGCCGCGGCGCAGGCACGCTGCACCGGCTTCTCGCCGTAGTTGGCGGTGTGGCCGCCGAAGGGGCGCTGGTAGATCGTGCCGTCGGGGTTGCGGTCGAACGGCATGCCGAAGTGTTCGAGCTCGTAGACGACCTTCGGCGCTTCGCGGCACATGTACTCGATGGCGTCCTGGTCGCCGAGCCAGTCGGAGCCCTTCACCGTGTCGTAGAAGTGGTAGTGCCAGTTGTCTTCGCTCATGTTGCCGAGCGAAGCCCCGATGCCGCCCTGCGCCGCCACGGTGTGCGAGCGCGTCGGGAACACCTTCGACAACACCGCCACGTTCAGGCCCGCGAGTGCGAGTTGCAGCGACGCGCGCATGCCCGAACCGCCGGCGCCGACGATCACCACGTCGAACTTGCGCCGCGACAGCGACGCGGTGCCTGCGGACAGTTGAATCATTCCGGCCTGCATCAAAGTCTCCAGATCACTTGAACCGCCCAGCCGGCACAGCCGACCAGCCACACGATAGTGGCCACTTGCAGCCCGAGGCGCGCGCCCACAGGCTTGACGTAATCCATCAGCACATCACGGATCCCGACCCACACATGGACCCCCATCGAGGCGATCACGACGAAGGTCAGCACCCTCATCCATTGGTGCGCGAAGATGCCCGCCCACTTGTCGTAGCCCATCTCGCCGGGCAGGAGCACCTGCACGATCACGGCCAGCGTGAACAGCGCCATCAGGCTGGCCGTGACGCGCTGCGACAACCAGTCACGCAGCCCGTAGTGCGCACCGACGACGGTGCGTTTCGATCCAAAGTTCTGTGCCATCGGGCGTTGCCTCAGAAGAAGAACAGCTTGGCACCGAGCACCAGCGTCAGCAGCACGCTTAGCGACAGCGTGACAGCGGCCGACTGGCGGCCGAATTCGAGCGTGACGGCGTGCGTGGCGTCCATCCAGAGGTGACGCAGGCCGGCGATGAAGTGATGCAGGTAGGCCCAGATCAGCGCCAGCGCAATCAACTTGAACACGATTCCGGGCACGAAACCCATGCCACCGTTGAACACTGCGGTGAACTGGCTGTAGGTGATCTCGGAGGTGAGACTGGTGTCGAACATCCAGATGATGAACGGCATCAACACGAACATCAGGATGCCGCTGACGCGGTGCAGGATGGACACGAGGCCCGCCAGCGGCAGGCGATAAGCCAGCGCGTCGAGCAGTCTCATGTTCTCGCCGGGTCTTGCTTTTGCTGTTCTAGCCATGGGCCGCCTTCTTGACCAACTGGTGTTTGAGTGAATGGAAGATTTTGATAACCCGCTGAGTTTATTGCAATGCAGCAAGACGCGACACGCCCACGGCCTAGACAAGGTCAGTTCAACTCGTTTCGGTAGTGGTGCGCCGCCGTGTTGTAGAGGCCGCGCCGCAACTCGACCGGCTTGTCGCCATAGGTCATGGACAGCCGTTCCACGCTGAGCAGCGCCGCACCGGGCGGAAGCAGCAGCAGCGCCGCGCTCGCGGCATCGGCCGCCACGGCGCGGATCTTTTCTTCGGCGCGGATCATGCGCACGCCGAACTCGGACTCGAACAGGCCGTACATCGGGCCCTGGTAGCCGCTCAGCCGCTCGGCCGTGAGGCCCTTGAACAGAGCCGCAGGCAGCCAGATGTCGTCCAGCACGACCGGCGTGCCGCGAAACGAGAGCACGCGCCGCACCTGCACAGCGGAGTCGTTGGCGCGCAGGTGCAGTGCGCGCGCCAGATCGGGCGGCGGGCGCTGGCGGCGGCAGTCGATGAACCGGCGCTCCATGCCGCCGGGCTCGCCGCTGTCGGGCATCAGGCGCAGGAAGCGGAATTGCACCTTCTCTTCGGCGTGCGTCGCGACGAAGGTGCCCTTGCCTTGACGGCGCACCAGCAGGTTGTCGGCCGCGAGTTCGTCAATGGCCTTTCGCACCGTGCCCTGGCTGACCTTGAAGCGCGCGGCCAGCTCGGTCTCGCTCGGGATCGCCTCGCCCGGGCGCCACTCGCCTTGCTGCAGGCTGGCCGTCATCAGCGCCTTGATCTGCTGGTACAACGGGCTGAACGCAGGGCCCGCCGGCGCTGCGGCAACGCCGAGCGAAGCGGGGGCGGTGGCGGTGGCGGTAATGGCGGGCGGAGGGGCGGAGGGCATGGCGGGCCGGTTGGAGTCTTATATATGATAGAAGACAATGGAGTCGTAGCCGCGCCCGGCCTGCGCCCGGCTTCGCGACTGGGTAGAAACCCGCCTTCCGGCACGCTTGGTGCCATAAACTCGATCACTGCGTGCCGCTGCCCCGCCGGCCTCACCGCACCCGTTTCCTTCATCCAGTCCACCCCCGGAGAACGTTCATGAACAAGCCCCCCGTTCGAGTTGCAGTTACCGGCGCTGCCGGCCAGATCGGCTACGCGTTGCTGTTCCGCATCGCCAGCGGCGAGATGCTGGGCAAGGACCAGCCTGTGATCCTGCAACTGCTCGAAGTGCCGGTGGATGGCCCGCAGAAGGCACTCAAGGGTGTGATGATGGAACTCGACGACTGCGCGTTCCCGCTGCTGGCCGGCATGACCGCCCATAGCGACCCGATGACCGCCTTCAAAGACGCCGACTACGCGCTGCTCGTCGGCTCGATGCCGCGCAGGGCGGGCATGGAACGCGCCGAGTTGCTCAACATCAATGGCCAGATCTTCACCGGCCAGGGCAAGGCGCTCGACGCCGTGGCGAGCCGCAACGTCAAGGTGCTGGTGGTCGGCAACCCGGCCAACACCAATGCCTACATCGCGATGAAGAGCGCGACCAGCCTGCCGCGCAAGAACTTCACCGCGATGCTGCGCCTGGACCACAACCGCGCCGCGAGTCAGATCGCCACCAAGACCGGCAAGCCCGTCGCCGCCATCGAGAAGCTGGCGGTGTGGGGCAACCACTCGCCCACGATGTACGCCGACTACCGCTTCGCGACCATCGACGGCGCGAGCGTGAAAGACATGATCAACGACCAGGTCTGGAACGCCGACACCTTCCTGCCCACGGTCGGCAAGCGCGGCGCGGCGATCATCGAAGCGCGTGGCCTGAGTTCGGCCGCGAGCGCGGCGAACGCAGCCATCGACCACATGCGCGACTGGGCTCTCGGCACGCAAGGCAAATGGATCACGATGGGCATCCCGTCGGACGGCCAGTACGGCATTCCGAAGGATGTGATGTTCGGCTTCCCGGTGACCTGCGACGGCGGCGAGTACAAGGTCGTCGAGGGCCTGCCGATCGATGCCTTCAGCCAGGACCGCATCAACAAGACCCTCGAAGAACTGCAGGCCGAGCAAGACGGTGTGAAGCACCTTCTGTAAGGCGCTCAGCCATTGCCACGCGGCCGGCCCACCTTGCGTGCGCCGGCCGCATTCACTTCAGCGCAAAGCGACCTGCCCCACCATGACACACCACCCCCGCGATGCCCTCTTCGACGACGGCGACACCGCGCCTGCGCTGCCCGTGTGCGACCACTACTGCGGCGTCGAGGCCCGCATGCGCAAGAGCCTTGCCATTCAGGCCGAGATGGGCCCGGTGTTCGACATCACGCTCGATTGCGAAGACGGGGCTCCGGTCGGCGGCGAGGCCGAGCACGCGCACATGGCGGCCGAGTTGGCGATGTCGGCGGCGAACGTGTTCGGCCGCGTCGGTGCGCGCGTGCAACCGGTCGACCACCCGAGTTTCGCGGCTGACGTGGCCACGCTCGTTGCCCGTGCCGGCTTGCGCCTGGCGTACCTGATGGTGCCCAAACCCGGCAGCGCGGCCGACGTGGCGCGCGCCTGCACCGAGATCGCGCACCAGCGCCGGGTGCACGGCATCGCGCGGCTGCCGGTGCACGTGCTGATCGAAACCGACGGCGCACTGCGCGAGGTGGAGGCGATTGCCGCGCATGCCGATGTCGAATCGCTGTCGTTCGGGCTGATGGACTTCGTGTCGGCGCACCGGGGCGCCGTACCTGTCAGCGCGATGCGTGCCGAAGGCCAGTTCACGCACCCGCTGGTGCTGCGCGCCAAGCTGGCCATCTCGGCCGCTTGCCAAGGCCATGCCAAGACGCCGTCACACTGCGTCGTGACCGAGTTCAACGACCTCGATGCGGTGGCCGACGCAGCCGCGCGCGCATCACGCGAGTTCGGCTACACGCGCATGTGGAGCATCCACCCGAACCAGATCGAACCGATCGTCACCGCATTCGCGCCGAGCGCGGCCGAGGTCGACATGGCGATCGAGATCATCGATGCCGCGCAGGCTGCCCACTGGGCGCCGATACGGCACCGCGACACCTTGCACGACCGCGCCAGCTACTGCTACTTCTGGCAGGTGCTGGAGCGCGCCCACCGCACCGGGCAACCCCTGCCTGCGCAAGTGGTCGAACGCTTCTTCTGACGCCGGGAACCGTCGGCCCGTTGTGCCCAAATGCGGCTTTCGTGAGCGAACGAAACGCTCACGCAGAGTGCGGAATATGTTGCATGTGCCCACCCGCCCGGTGCGCGGCGCACCACCACAATCGAACCCTTCGAACTTGCCGATTCCACACCATGACCATTGATCGTTCGGGCCTTCGCCTTCTTGCCGCATGCGCGGCCGTCGCCGGCCTGATGGCTGCTCCCTTGACGCTGCATGCGCAAACCGCCCCGCAGAAGCCCGCAGCGAAGAGCGCCAAGAAGTCTGCGGCGCCCAAGGCGGCCGAATTCATCATTCCCGCAGCGTCAGCCGAGCAGCTCGATGCCGCCGAACGCGTGTACTACGGCGTGTACGACTGCGAGTTCAACCAGTCGATTCACATCGTGGCGAGCACCAAGCACGCGTCGTATGTCGACATCAAGCACGGCAAGGCCGACTACCTGATGAAACCCGTGCTGTCGAGCACCGGCGCCATCCGGCTCGAAGACGTGCGTGGCGAGACGCTGATGGTGCAGATCGCGGCCAAGTCGATGCTGCTCAACGTGAAGACCGGTCGGCGCCTGGTCGACGACTGCATCAGCCCGAAACAGCGCGAGCTGAACGAGGCGGCTCGCGCCGACAAGGCGGCGGCTGCTGCAGTCGCTGCGGCTGCGGCAGCGGCCTCTTCCGCTTCCGCAGCGACGCCGACCGCCGCTGTGGCCAGCGCTGCGCCGCTGGCTGCCGTGGCCTCTGCGAGCAAGGCGCCCGGCGCCGAGACCCCAGCCGCGAAGTAGACGTCCGAGCGGCGGCATGCGCCCCTTGTACGCATTGCGCCCCTTGCGCCCCTTTGCAGTAGGCCTGATCGAGTACGTATAATTCATGCATACTCGATTCAGGAGCCGACCGTGGAAGCGACTGTTGCAGAACGCGGGCAGATCACCCTGCCCAAGGCCGTGCGCGACGCGCTCGGCCTGACCAAGGGCACCCAGCTCAAGGTCGAACTCGACGGCGGGCGCATCATCTTGCGCAAGAACGTCGATGACGCCATCTCGCGCGCGCGGGGCCGCTTCAAGCTGCCGCCCGGCATGACCACCGACGACGTGATGCGCGAGTTGCGCGGTCGCGCACCGGGCGACCCGGTCGACGCTTGATGATCGCCATCGACTCCTCGGTACTGATCGACCTGCTCGGCGAAGACGCGATGGCCGGCGCCGCCGAAGCCTGCGTGCGCGACGCACTGGCGCATGGGCCGGTGGTGCTGTGCGACGTGGTGGTCAGCGAGATCACCGCCGGCCTCGGCCATGGCGCCGACATCATGGACGCCGTCGAAGACATGGGCATGAGCTACCTGCCGGTCGAGCGCCGCGCGGCCATTCGCGCCGGCGAAATGCAGCGCCGCTACAAGCAGCGCTTGCGCGCCTCGGGCAGCACGCCGCAGGCACAGCGCACCGTGCCCGACTTCATCGTCGGGGCGCATGCCTTGCTTCAGTGCAGCGCGCTCATCACACGCGACGCGGGCTTCTTCCGCGACTACTTCAAGGGCTTGAAAGTCATCGTGCCCAAGGCAACGTGACTGCCGCGCCCACCACCCCAACGTCGACCCGACACCACCCCTAGGAGCCACCCCATGCTTCAAGCCTACCGCCAACACGTTGCCGAGCGCGCCGCGCTCGGCATACCGCCACTGCCGCTGTCGGCCAAGCAGACGGCCGACCTGATCGAGCTGCTGAAGGCGCCGCCGGCCGGTGAAGAAGCCGCGCTGGTCGATCTCATCACCTACCGCGTGCCGGCCGGCGTGGACGATGCCGCCAAGGTCAAGGCCTCGTACCTGGCCGCCGTGGCGCACGGCAGCGAGGCATGCCCGCTGATCACCCGCGTGCGCGCCACCGAGCTGCTCGGCACGATGCTCGGCGGCTACAACATCAGCCCGATGGTGAACCTGCTCGACGACCCGGTCGTGGGCCCCACCGCCGCCGAAGGCCTGAAGAAGACGCTGCTGATGTTCGACCAGTTCCACGACGTGCAAGAGAAGGCCGAGGGCGGCAACGCGAATGCCAAGGGGGTGCTCCAAAGCTGGGCCGACGGCGAGTGGTTCACCTCGCGCCCCGAAGTGCCGAAGAGCATCACCGTGAGCATCTTCAAGGTGACTGGTGAGATCAACACCGACGACCTCTCGCCCGCCCCCGACGCCTGGAGCCGCCCCGACATTCCGCTGCATGCGCTGGCGATGCACAAGAACTCGCGCCCCGGCCTCGACCCGCGCGCCCTGCCCGAGGAAGAGGGCAAGCGCGGGCCGGTCAAGTTCATCGAAGCGTTGCGTGAAAAATGTGACAAAGCGGGCCACCTCGTGGCTTACGTGGGCGACGTGGTCGGCACCGGCTCGAGCCGGAAGTCGGCCACCAACTCGGTGCTCTGGTTCACCGGCGAAGGCATCCCGTTCGTGCCGAACAAGCGGTTCGGCGGCGTGTGCCTGGGCGGCAAGATCGCGCCGATCTTCTACAACACGATGGAAGACTCGGGCGCCTTGCCGATCGAGCTCGATGTGGGCCAGATGAACATGGGCGACGTGGTCGAGCTGCGCCCCTACGACGGCCAGGCGCTGAAAGACGGCAAGGTCATCGCCGAGTTCACGGTGAAGAGCGACGTTCTGTTCGACGAGGTGCGCGCCGGTGGCCGCATTCCGCTCATCATCGGCCGTGGCCTGACTGCCAAGGCGCGCGAAGCGCTGGGCCTGCCGGTGAGCACCCTCTTCCGCCTGCCGACCAGCCCGGTCGACACGCACAAGGGCTTCACGCTCGGCCAGAAGATGGTCGGCAAGGCCTGCGGCCTTCCCGTCGTGAACGGCAACCAGCAAGGCGTGCGCCCCGGCACCTACTGCGAGCCGCGCATGACGAGCGTGGGCTCGCAAGACACCACCGGCCCGATGACGCGCGACGAGCTGAAAGACCTGGCCTGCCTGGGCTTCAGCGCCGACCTCGTGATGCAGAGCTTCTGCCACACCGCCGCCTACCCGAAGCCGGTCGATGTGAAGACGCACCACGAGTTGCCGGCGTTCATCAGCACCCGCGGCGGCATCAGCCTGCGCCCGGGTGACGGCGTGATCCACAGCTGGCTCAACCGCCTGCTGTTGCCCGACACCGTGGGCACCGGCGGCGACAGCCACACGCGCTTCCCGATCGGCATCAGTTTCCCCGCAGGCTCAGGCCTGGTCGCCTTCGCGGCGGCCACCGGCGTGATGCCGCTCGACATGCCCGAGAGCGTGCTCGTGCGCTTCAAGGGCACCCTGCAGCCCGGCGTGACACTGCGTGACCTCGTCAACGCGATCCCGCTCTACGCCATCAAGGCCGGGCTGTTGACGGTGGCCAAGCAAGGCAAGAAAAACATCTTCAGCGGCCGCATCCTCGAGATCGAGGGCCTGCCCGACCTGAAGGTCGAGCAAGCCTTCGAGCTGAGCGACGCCTCGGCCGAGCGCAGCGCAGCGGGCTGCACCGTGCACCTGAACCCGGCGCCGATCAAGGAATACATCACCAGCAACATCGTGCTGATGAAGTGGATGATTGCCGAGGGCTACGCCGATGCGCGAAGCCTGCAGCGCCGCATCGACGCGCAGCAGGCCTGGCTGGCGAACCCTGTGCTGCTGAGGGGCGACGCCGATGCCGAGTACGCCGCCGTGATCGAGATCGACCTGGCCGATGTGCACGAGCCCATCGTCGCCTGCCCGAACGACCCGGACGACGTGAAGATGCTCAGCGAGGTTTCGGGCGCTGTGATCGACGAGGTCTTCATCGGCTCGTGCATGACGAACATCGGCCACTTCCGTGCCGCGTCGAAGCTGCTCGAAGGCAAGCGCGACATTCCCGTCAAGCTGTGGGTCGCGCCGCCGACCAAGATGGACGCGAAGAAACTGTCAGACGAAGGCCACTACGGCGTGCTCGGCAATGCCGGCGCGCGAATGGAGATGCCGGGCTGCAGCCTGTGCATGGGCAACCAGGCTCAGGTGAAGGAAGGTGCCACGGTGTTCAGCACCAGCACGCGCAACTTCCCGAACCGGCTGGGCAAGAACAGCAACGTCTATCTCGGCTCGGCCGAGCTCGCCGCCATCTGCTCCCGGCTCGGCCGCATCCCGACCAAGGCCGAGTACGTGGAAGGCATGGGCGTGCTGACGAAGGCGAGTGAGGCGGTCTACCAGTACCTGAACTTCGACCAGATCGAAGAGTTCGCGACCGCCGCCGAGAAGGTTGCAGAGAAGGTTGCAGAGAGGGCCACCGCCTGACGCGCGCAAACGCATTCCGAGCCCCAGACCGGCCATGCGTGGCCGGTCTTTTTCATGGTGGCGTGCCTTCATGCATGGGATGGCGCGCGGCGCGTGGCGTTCCAACAATCGAAGCCTTGTTTCACACCAGGCATTCGACATGAACCTCATCTCTCCACGGCTGCTGTTCGCCGCCATCACCACCGCAACACTGGTCACCGCGCCGGCAACCCAAGCCGCCGGCAACCTGATCCGCAATGCGAGCTTCGAGACCGTGAACGGCGTCGTTCACGACCAGGGCTACCTGCCGGCCGAGTTCGAACAAACGGGCAACATCTCGCCCGGTGCCGACACCTACAGCAACGACGACTCCTACGGCATCCAGCCAGGTGGGTTCGGCAACTTCACCGGGACCACCGCTCAAGACGGCATCCGCTTCGCGGCCGGTGCCGACTTCGGCAGCTTCGCGTTTGTCGAGGCCTTCGGCCAGCAACTCACCGCCCCGCTGATTGCCGGCGCCACGTACGACTTCAGCGGCTGGATTGCCGACAGCTTTCGCGCCGGCACCACGCGCGGCGGCTTCGACCTGCTGCTGTCGCCGAGCACCGCGTTCGGCGATGCCGGCGCGGTGACGGTCGGCTCACTGGCGCCGACCACGGGCGTGGGTGGCTGGGAGTACCGCACGGTTTCGTTCGCCGCACCGGCCAACGCAGCCACGCTGGGCTACCTGATCCTTGCGCCGCGCTCGGTCGGGTCGAGCGAGGCCTACATCGGCATCGACAACATCAGCCTGACCACCGCCGTGCCGGAACCCGCGACCTGGGGATTGATGGGCCTGGGCCTGCTGGCCCTGGAAGGCGCGTCACGGCGCCGGCGTTGAGCCCGAGACAGGCTCGGGTCAGACCGGTCAGAACGCGTAGGTCACCGCCAGCACGCCGCTCGCACTGGTGCTGCGGCGCACGATGGGGCTGTCCTTCGCGTTGCCTTGCAAGCCCGACAGCGACATCGCGCCCGTCACGCCGACCTTGTCGTTCACACGGTAGGTCAGCGCCACGTTGGCGCGCACGTCGCGCAGGCCCGCCGATGGCGTGTACACGGCGTAGTTGCTGGTCACGGCCTGCGCAGCGTCGACACCGAAATACGACTGCATGTACTTCTGGTTCACCAGGCTCGCGCCCACGCCGGCACCCAGAATGAGGCTGGGCGACAGCGGCAGCGCGTAGCCGGCGCCGAGGTCGAGCACCAGGCCCTTGCGGTCGTTGCCCGAGCCGTAGCGCAGCGACGAGGTCAGGAAGACCTCGCGCGTGACCACGTAGTTGAAGAAGCCGCCGAACTCGGGCCGCACCTTGACGTCGCCCAGGCCAGTGAGCGCCGGTGAGCGCGACTCGCTGCGCCCCAGGTCGGCCGTGACTCGCAGGCCGTATTGCGTGATCGGCGAGGCCGAGAAGTTGTAGCCGATGCCGTTCGTGGTGCCGGCGAAGAAACCGTTGCGCCACTGGTAATCGAGCGCCGGAAACACGCCGCTGCGGCGCTTGTTCGAGCCCTGGTATTCACGGCCGACCACGGCGGCGATGCCCACCACGCCGCCGTCTCGGTCAGGTGCTGCGCCGTACAGGCGCACCGTATCGAAAGCTTGCGCGAACGCAGCCGGGCAGAGGCCTGCGAGCAGCAAGGCGAGTGCGCTGCAGAGCAGGGAAAAACGGGTTGAGTTCAAGGCAGACCTCGGGTTGGATGGCAGAGTCGCAAGGAGAGCGCAGGGTAAAGGCGCACAGGGTAATCGCGTCGGGCGAGCGGGCGATTGTAGAAACCCGGGAGACTCAAGCGCGATCCGGGGCTATCTGCGTCGCGTAGTCGACCAGCGCGCCGAGGATGTCCTGCCCGCGTTCGTCCGAACGCGCTTCGAGCGCTTCGCCGAGCACGTCGATCTGCTCGAAGAATGCTTCGAGCGTCACCGCACCCCCCGCGCCGTCGTGCAGGCGGTGCGCGCAATGCCCTTCCCACTGCGCTGCCTCGGCCTCGCTCAGGCTGTCGGGCCAGTTGCGCGCGCGGTAACGGAAGAACAACTCGTCGAGCCGCGCATCGGCAAAGGCCGGGCGCGTTGCCGCGAGTTGCGATGGCGCGAGGGTGCGCAGGCGCTGCAGCGCGCGCCGGTCGTCGTTGCCGATGAAGCCACCGTACAAGTCTTCGTCCACATCGGTGGCGCCCTCGCGCGCCGGCCGCTCGAACACCGCCGGCCACATGCCGGCCACTTCGTGGGCGCGCGCGGCGGCCACGGCGGCATGGCGCTGCACTTGCGCCATGTCGATGCCCCACCTGGCCGCCACGTCGTCGCCCAGCGTCTTGAGGTTGCCGATCACGATCGGCGACTTGTTCAGGTGGATGGTCTTCACCGGCAAACGCGCGGTGCCTTCCGGCAGGTCTTCGCCTTTGCTGAACATGCGGCTGCGAATGGCCTCGATGCCGAGCGTGAACAGCTCGCTCGGGTCGGCGCGCAAGTCCCACACGATCACCTCGTTCTTGTTGGTCGGGTGCGGTGCCAGCGGCCATACCACCGCGAGGCAGCCGCGCTCCACGCCGTACATCCCCGAGATGTGCAGGAACGGCTGGCCCTTGCCTTGCGCCTGCGCCATCTCCTGCGCCACGGCGTCTTTCTTGCGCAGCCTGAGGCAGAAGTCCCAGAGCTTCGGCTGGCGCGCGCGGATGAGCCGGGCCATCGCGATGGTGGCGCGCACATCCGACAGCGCGTCGTGGGCGGCCTCGTGCGCCAGGCCGTTGGCACGGGTCAGGTCTTCGAGCTTGAACGACGGGCGGCCGTCTTCGTGCACCGGCCATTGAATGCCGGCGGGCCGCAGCGCCCAAGTCGCGCGCACCACGTCGAGCAGGTCCCAGCGGCCACACTCGTTCTGCCACTCGCGCGCATACGGGTCGATCAGGTTGCGCCAGAACAGGTGGCGCGTCACCTCGTCGTCGAAGCGGATCGAGTTGTAGCCCACGCCCACCGTGCCGGGCTTTGCCAGTTGCTGCTCGATGGCACCGGCGAACGCGTGCTCCGGCACACCGAGCTGCAGGCAGGTTTGCGGCAGGATGCCGGTGAGCAGGCAGGCCTCGGGCTCGGGCAGGAAGTCGGGCGCGGGCTGGCAGTAGTGCATCAGCGGGGCATCGATCTCGTTCAGCTCGGCATCGGTGCGCACGCCGGCGAACTGCGACGGCCGGTCACGGCGCGGCACGCGGCCGAAGGTTTCATAGTCGTGCCAGAAGAAGGTCAGGTCGGTCATGTGCACAAGATACCGCATGCGCAGCAGCACCCGCCTGTCAAGCGTTCTGACCCTGAAACTGCACGGTGGGTTACCCCAGCGCCGCGGGGCGCGAGGCGCGCTTACATTGGCCCACGCGGACGCGTGACGACGACGCGCTACGCACTCGAAGGCCAGCGCCTGGACACATCGTCGCGTGCACCGGCCGCATCAACCAAGGGGATGACATGAAACACACCAAGGCCTGGGGCCTGTCACTGCTCACCAGCGTGCTGCTGGCCGCCTGCGGCGGCGGCGACCCCACCATTCCGGGCAGCGGCTCGCCGGCGGGCGCCCCGAACACCAAGGGCACCTTCAGCGCCGTGGTCTCGTTCGGCGACAGCCTGAGCGACGTGGGCGCCTACGCACCGGCCACCTCGCTCGCGGGCAACGGCCTGGCACCGTACTTCGGCGGCAAGTTCACGACCAACAGCGCCACGAGCACGGTCTGGGTCGAGAACCTGGCCACCACACTGGGTGTGGTGGTGACGCCGGCGGAAGTCGGCTTCGCCGGCAGCTCGGTCAAATGCCCCGCGGCTGTAGCCGGTCTGGGCAGCACCTGCACGGGTTACGGCCAGGGCGGGTCGCGCGTGACCGACCCGAACGGCATCGGCCATGCCACGGGTGCGCTGACCGTGCCGGTGGTCACCCAGATCGACAACCACCTCAATCGCTTCACGAGCTTCACGGCCAGCGACCTGATCTTCGTCTATGCGGGCAGCAATGACGTGTTCACGCAGTTCGACGCGTTCACCACGGCGGCCGCTCAGATCCAGGCCGACGCCGCCGCCGGCAAGCTGAACCCCGATCAGGCCAACGCCGCACTGTTCGTGGCGCAGACCGCCGCGCAGGCGCAGATGAAGCTCGCCGCGCAAACGCTGGCCGGCTACGTGCGCGACAAGATCCTCGCCAAGGGCGGCAAGTACGTGGCCGTGATGACACTCAGCGACATCGCCGACACACCTTTCGGAAGCTCGCTGCCCGCCTCGGTGAAACCGGTGCTGACCGACCTGTCGCGCATCTTCAACCTGTGGCTGCGCGACAGCTTGACGGGCCAGCCGGTGCAGCTGATCGACACCTACACGCTCTTCAAGGAGGCGTATGCGAACCCGGCCAAGTACGGCATCGTGAACAACACCGTGCCGGCCTGCGATGCCGCCAAGATCAACGCCATCACCGGCGGCAATGTCACCGACGGCTCGTCGCTGTTCTGCAACAGCACGGTCGGTGCGCCGTACAACGGCCTGCGCACCGGCGCCGACGTGACGACCTGGCAGTTCGCCGACGGCGTGCACCCGACCACCGGCGGCCACAAGATCATCAGCGATGCCTTCGCGGCGCAGCTCAAATCGTTCGGCTGGATCTGACCGCCGTGCAAACACGAACGCTCAAGGGAGAAAAGCGCATGACTTCCTCACTGAACCCCGTCTTCAACCATGCCGCAGCGGCGCTTGCCGCTTCCGCGATCCTGCTTTCCGGCAACGCCTCGGCGCAAGACAACGTCGTCAAGGTCGGCCTGACCGAGTACACGACCCACTCGCGCACGAACGGCGTGACCGGCATCGGCGTGCCGGCCGGGGCAGACGCCACGACCGGCAACGCCACCACCATCATCCTGGTCTACGAGCGGATGGTCACACCGAACATCGGCGTCGAGCTGGTGCTGGGCATTCCGCCGCGGGTGCGGGCAGATGCCGCGGGCACGGTGGCGTTCCTGGGCAGTGACATCCTGTCGGCCAAGAACCTAGGGCCCACGCTGCTGTTCAACTACCACTTCGGGCAGAGCGGCGACACGCTTCGCCCGTACCTGGGTGCGGGCATCAACTACACCAGGTTCATCGGCGTCACGTCGCGCCTGGCGCCTGATGTGCAGATGAGCAGCTCCACCGGCTGGGCCGCACAGGCCGGCCTCGACTACGCGCTCAGCAAGGAGTGGAGCGTGTTCGCCAGCGTGGCCGCGCTGCGCGTCAAGTCGAACGTGGTGGCGGCCGGCACCACGGTGCTGCAGACGAGCATCGACTTCCGGCCGATCGTCTACACCTTCGGCACCGCCTACCGGTTCTGAGGCGCGCGAGCTGCCTGCGGGTTGTTCGCGGGTGGGGCGCGGTTCGCAGCCTTCCATTGCGGGGCGCGCCTTGATGGCGCGCCCCGTTTGCATTGCGCGTCGATTCACTGCAGCACACACAAGATAATCCGTGCGGCCTGCCACCCCGGCGCGCACCCCGAAATCATCCACTTGCGGAGACCCTTGATGACCCGTGTTTTCAACTTCAGCGCCGGCCCCGCCGCCCTGCCCGAACCCGTGCTGCGCAAGGCGGCCGAAGAGATGCTCGACTGGCACGGCTCGGGCATGTCGGTGATGGAGATGAGCCACCGCGGCAAGGAGTTCATCGCGATCCACGCCGAGGCCGAAGCGTTGCTGCGTAAATTGCTCGCGGTACCCGCGAACTACAAGGTCCTGTTCATGCAGGGCGGCGCCATGGCCGAGAACGCCATCGTGCCGATGAACATGCTTCGCGGCAAGACGAGTGCCGACTACATCAACACCGGCGAGTGGTCCAAGAAGTCGATCAAGGAGGCGAAGAAATACGCGAAGGTCAACGTGGCCGCCACGTCGGAGGCGACGAACTTCGACCGCATCCCCCCGCAGGACAGCTGGCAACTCGACCCGAACGCGGCCTACGTGCACATCTGCTCGAACGAGACCATCGGCGGCGTCGAGTACCACTTCACACCCGACGTCGGTGATGTGCCACTGGTGGCCGACATGTCGTCCAGCATCATGTCGCGCCCGGTCGAGGTGGCGAAGTACGGCCTGATCTACGGCGGCGCGCAAAAGAACATCGGCCCGGCCGGCGTGACCATCGTGATCGTGCGTGACGACCTGATCGGCCAGGCCCTGCCCATCACGCCGTCGGCCTTCGACTACAAGCAGCAGGCCGACAACGACTCCATGTTGAACACGCCGCCGACCTACGCGATCTACATCGCCGGCCTGGTGTTCAACTGGATCAAGGCCCAGGGCGGCCTCGCGGGCATGGAAGCCCACAACCGCGCCAAGGCTGCGCTGCTGTACGACGCACTCGACGCGAGTTCGTTCTACACCAGCCCGGTGGCACGCGCCGACCGCTCGTTGATGAACGTGCCGTTCAAGCTGCGCGACGAGGCGCTCGACGACGCGTTCCTGAAGGGCGCGCAGGCGCGCTCGATGTTCCAGTTGAAGGGCCACCGTTCAGTGGGCGGCATGCGCGCATCGATCTACAACGCGATGCCGGTCGAAGGCGTGAAAGCACTCGTGGCGTACATGAAAGAGTTCGAGGCCACGCATGGCTGAACCCACCCCTGCCGCAAGCTCTGCCAAGACCACGGCGCGCCGGTTCGAGGTGCTGGTGCTGAACCAGATCTCGGCCAAAGGCGTCGCGCGCCTGCCGGCCGAGCGCTACGCCACCGCCAAGACATCGCAGCAACCCGACGCGGTGCTCGTGCGCTCGGCCAACATGCACGGCATGCTTCTGCCGCCAAGCGTCCAGGCGATTGCCCGGGCCGGTGCGGGCACCAACAACATCCCTGTCGCGGCCATGAGCGCGCGCGGAATCCCGGTGTTCAACGCTCCGGGCGCGAACGCCAACGCGGTCAAGGAACTGGTGCTAGCGGCGATGCTGATGACGGCGCGCAACCTGCCCTCGGCCTTGCGCTTCACAGCCGATCTGCAAGCCGATGACGCCGGCATGGACAAGGCGGTCGAAGAGGGCAAGAAGGCCTTCGCCGGTTTCGAGCTGGCGGGCCACACGCTGGGCATCGTGGGCCTGGGCAAGATCGGCTGCCTGGTGGCCGACGCGGCCATCAAGCTCGGCATGGACGTATGGGGGTTCGACCCGCACATCACCGTCGATGCGGCGTGGAGCCTGCCGGCGCAGGTCAGACGCGCCGCGAGCGTGGCCGAGGTCTTGAAGAACGCCGACTTCGTGACGCTGCACGTGCCGCTGCTCGACGCCACGCGCGACCTCGTGAACGGCGGCAACATCGGCATGATGCGCGCCGGCGCCGTGCTGCTGAACTTCTCGCGTGAAGGCATCGTGAACGAGGCCGCCGTGTTGGCCGCGCTCGCCACGAAGCGGCTGGCCTGGTATGCGTGCGACTTCCCGAGCCCGGCTTTGCACGGCCACCCGCAAGTACTGGCGCTGCCGCACCTGGGGGCCTCGACCCTTGAGGCCGAAGAGAATTGCGCCGTGATGGTGGTGGACCAGTTGCGCGACTACCTCGAACACGGCGTGATCACGAATGCGGTCAACTTCCCCACGGTTGCCATGGCACGCGAGTCGTCGTTCCGCGTCGCCATCGCGAACGCGAACGTGCCGAACATGCTGGGGCAGATCTCCACCGCCATGGCCAGCGCCGGCCTGAACATCCACAACATGGTCAACAAGTCGCGCGGCGACATGGCCTACACGCTCGTCGATGTGGACAGCCCAGTCAGCGAGCATGTGCTGGCCGCCATCGCCGCGATCAGTGGCGTTCTGGTCGTGCGCTACCTGCCGCTACACACGGGGTGACAGCGGGCGGCCGCGTCACGGTCTTTCTGGTACAAACATCTTCGCGTGCTTGACGCTGCCGGTGGCAGCCAGGCACACGCGGGGAGACGGATGAAACTGGATCTGCGGTTCCCACCCTGGTGGACGCGACTCAAGAGCCTGCAGGCGCTGTGGCTCGCCCTGGCGCTGTGGTCACGGCTGACCGCCACACTGACCTGGTGGCTGATCGACGCCCGCCTGCGCGACTACCGGCAGCAGACGCTCACCACCGCCGCGGTGCGCGACTATGTCGCCACGCCGCGCAAGCCGTGCCGACCGCCCATGGACAGCAGGCCGTCGACGTGCTCGCACAAGACGGCCCGTTCGACGGCGTGCAGATGAACTGCCACATGCCCGTGATGGACGGCTACACCGCCACGCGGCACCTCCTCGCCAACCCCGCCTGGAAGCAGCTGCCGGTGATCGCCATGACCGCCTGCGCGCATTGCCCAGCGGCATGAACGCTCACATCACGAAACCGATCAGCGTGGAATCGATGCTGCGCACCATGGCCGAGTGGATCGGCCCTCGCAACCGTGCAGGGACTGCGGGCATGGCCGCACCCGGTGTCGGCGATGCACCCGGTCCGGGCGACACCGACTGGCCGCCGCCGGGCTTGGCGCGGCGCATCGACACCGCCGACGGCATCGCGCGTTGCCTCGGCAAGGCCGACCTGTACCGGCGCGTGCTGGCGGGCTTTCGGGACGCGAGTGCCCATGTCGCGCCCACGCTGCAAGCAGCGCTTGCCGTAGCCGATTGGGGCAGCGCGTTGCGTGCCACGCACGACCTCAAGGGGCTTGCCGGCGCCATCGGCGCGCCCGCATTGCAGGCCAAAGCGCAAGCTCTGCACGACGCGTTGGCGGCACGCGACGGCGCCGCAGCACACGCCGCGCTGGATGCGTTGCGCCTCGAACTCGACGCCGTCCTGGACGACATTTTCCGCCTGCTGGCGCCACCCGCCCCGAGAGCCACCCCATGACCACCCCCACGACCCACGCCTTCGCGAACACGCTGACGACTTTCAACACGGCCGGCGGCAAGGCCGGCCAGTTCTATTCGCTGCCCCTGCTTGCCAAGGCCTGGCCGAACGTGAACCGGCTGCCGGTGTCGCTGCGCATCGTTCTGGAAAGCGTGCTGCGCAATTGCGACGGGCAGAAGGTACTGCCCGAGCACGTGCAGCAGCTGGCCCAGTGGCAGCCCAAAGCCACCCGCACCGCCGAGATCCCGTTCATCGTGGCGCGCGTGGTGTTGCAAGACTTCACCGGCGTGCCGCTGCTCGCCGACCTGGCCGCCATGCGCAGCGTGGCCGCAACGATGGGCAAGAACCCCAAGACCATCGAGCCGCTGGTGCCCGTCGACCTGGTGGTCGACCACTCGATCATGATCGACCACTACGGCACGAAGAATTCGCTCGATCTGAACATGAAGCTCGAGTTCCAGCGCAACCGCGAGCGCTACGAGTTCATGAAGTGGGGCATGCAGGCCTTCGACACGTTCGGCGTGGTGCCGCCGGGCTTCGGCATCGTGCACCAGGTCAACCTGGAGTACCTGGCGCGCGGCGTTCACAAGGTCAAGCGCAAAGCCACGGCGACAGGCCCGAAAGGCACCTTGTACTACCCCGATTCGCTGGTCGGCACCGACAGCCACACCACCATGATCAATGGCATCGGCGTGGTCGGCTGGGGCGTGGGCGGCATCGAGGCCGAGGCCGGCATGCTGGGCCAGCCGGTGTACATCCTGACGCCCGACGTGGTCGGCTTCGAGTTCACCGGGCAGCTGCGCGATGGCGTGACCGCCACCGACCTGGTGCTCACCGTGACCGAGATCCTGAGGCGCGAGAAGGTCGTCGGCCAGTTCGTCGAGTTCTTCGGCCCCGGCACCGCGAGCCTGTCGGTGCCCGACCGGGCGACGCTGGGCAACATGGCGCCCGAATACGGCGCGACGATGGGCTTCTTTCCGGTCGACGACAAGACGCTGGCGTACTTCAAGGGCACCGGGCGCACCCGCGCCGAGATCGAGGCCTTCGAGGCCTACTTCTGCGCGCAGGGCATGTTCGGCATTCCGGGTGCGGCGGGCGCGTCGAAAGAGCTCGCCGACATCGCCTACACGCGCGTCGTGTCGCTCGACCTGGGCACGGTGGCGCCGAGCCTCGCCGGCCCGAAGCGGCCGCAAGACCGCATCGAACTCGGGCACGTGAAGGAGCAGTTCGCAGCGCTGTTCAGCAAGCCGCCGACTGAAAACGGCTTCAACCAACCGGCCGCGCTGCTGCACACGCGCCACGTGGTGCGCGCGGAAGACGCGGCCTCGGCACCGCCACCTCTGGCCCCCGCCTCGGCACCCGGCGCGCCGCGCCAGGTGGTCGAGATGACGAGCAGCCGACCCACGCTGGCGGCAGCGCAGGCGGTGGCGCCTTCGCACGGGCACGCCAGCAACGACCTGTCGCTCGGCAATGGCGACGTGCTGATCGCGGCCATCACCTCGTGCACCAACACCTCGAATCCGAGTGTGATGCTGGCCGCCGGTCTGCTGGCCAGGAAGGCCGTCAAGGCGGGGCTGAAGGTCGCACCGCACATCAAGACATCGCTCGCGCCGGGCTCGCGCATCGTCACCGAGTACCTCACGAACGCCGGGCTGTTACCGTATCTAGAAAAGCTCGGATTCAACGTCGCGGCCTATGGCTGCACCACCTGCATCGGCAATGCCGGCGACCTGCGTCCCGAGTTCAACGCCGCCATCACCGAGAACGATCTGATCTGCGCTGCCGTTCTGTCCGGCAACCGCAACTTCGAGGCGCGCATCCACCCGAACCTGAAGGCCAACTTCCTGGCCAGCCCGCCGCTGGTGGTGGCCTATGCCATTGCCGGCACGGTGCAACGCGACCTGATGACCGAGCCGGTGGGCAAAGGCCATGGCGGGCGCGACGTGTACCTCGGCGACATCTGGCCGACCAGCGACGAGGTCTATGCGCTGATGAAGTTCGCGATGAACGGCAAGGCCTTCCGCGACAACTACGACAAGGTGGCGCGCAAGCCCGGCAAGCTGTGGGAGCAGGTGAAGTCCGCCCGCGGCCAGGTGTACGACTGGCCGGGCTCGACCTACATCGCCAAGCCGCCGTTCTTCGATGGCTTCACGATGGCGCCTGCGGCCGAGGCGAACGGCGCGAGTGGCACGAGAGGCGTGCAAGGCGCGCGGGCGATGGCGCTGTTCGGCGACTCCATCACCACCGACCACATCTCGCCCGCCGGCTCGATTCAAGAGGCCTCACCGGCCGGGCAATGGCTCATGGCACACGGCGTGCCCAAGGCCGAGTTCAACTCCTACGGCTCGCGCCGTGGCCACCACGACGTGATGGTGCGCGGCACCTTCGCCAACGTGCGCGTGAAGAACCTGATGATCCCGGCCGCTGCCGATGGCTCGCGCACCGAAGGCGGGCTGACGCTGTACCAGCCATCGGGCGAAAAGATGTTCATCTTTGATGCGGCCATGCAGTACACGGCGGCCGGTACGCCCACCGTCGTGTTCGCCGGTGAGGAATACGGCACCGGCTCGTCGCGCGACTGGGCCGCCAAGGGCACGCAGCTGCTCGGCATCAAGGCGGTGGTGGCGCGCAGCTTCGAGCGCATCCACCGCAGCAACCTGGTCGGCATGGGCGTGCTGCCGCTGCAGTTCCGGGGCAGCGATTCATGGCAGTCGCTGGGCATCACGGGCCTTGAGACCTTCGACGTCGAACTGAACCCGCAGATCGCGCCGCAGCAAGAGGCCACGCTTGTCATCACACGCGCCGACGGCTCGCAACAACGCGTGGCGCTCACCTTGCGCATCGACACCCCGATCGAGGTCGAGTATTACCGCCACGGCGGCATCCTGCCGTTCGTGCTGCGGCAGCTGCTGGCGGCGTAGCGAGGGGCTGCCGCTGCGGGGCCGTCAGCGCGCGGCCGTCAGCACAGCGCGCTCAGCGCTGCGCCCAGTCCGCAGCGTCGAAGCCGACGGTGATGGAACCGTCGGCCCACTCGACCACCGGGCGCCTGATGACGCTGGTGTGCGCGAGCATCACCACGCGCACGGATGCCGCATCGACCACCGCAGCGCGCAGCGCGTCATCGAGCTTGCGCCAGGTCGTGCCCTGGCGGTTCAGCAGGCGCTCCCAGCCCACGCTTGCCAACCACGCGTCGAGCCGGTCTTCGGGCACGCCGGCCTTCTTGAAGTCTACGAAGCGCACGTCGCGCCCGGCCTGTTGCAGCCAGGCGCGGGCCTTCTTGACCGTGTCGCAGTTGGTCATGCCGTAGAGGGTGATGGTCATGGGCGAGACGTTGCGCAGGCCCTACTTCGCCATCAACGTATCCGCCCCCGCCTTGGCCAACTGCTCGTCCTGGAACGCCATCACGCCCGACACGCCGATGCCGCCGATGATCTTGCCGTCGACCACGACGGGCAGGCCGTCTCGCAGCTGCGTGAAACCTGGCACGGCCAGGATGCGCAGCGCGCTGCCGTTGGCGGCCAGGCCGTCTTCCAGCGCCTTCGTCGGGCGCCGGAAGTTGACCGACGTGCGGGCCTTGCCGGTGGCGATGTCCACGCTCGCGTTCTGCGCTTCCAGGCGTTGCAGCATCACCAGGTGGCCGCCGGTGTCGACGATGGAGATCACCACCTGCCAGTTGTTCTTGCGCGCTTCGGCCTCGGCCGCAACCATGGCCTTCTTGGCCTGTTCCAGCGAGATCGGCGCGCCGTAGGCAGGCGGCGTGGCCGGCGCTGGCTGCGTCTGCGCAGCAGCCGGCAAGCCGACGGTCAACAGGCTGGTGATGGCCAGGGCGGCCAGGGCGCGAAGGGGTGTGAAGCGGAAGGTCATCGATGTCTCCTCAAAGGGTTGGGGTCTGGCGTCGGGTCGGGTGAGCGGGGTCAAACGATCTTCACACTGAGGTTCGGCAGCCGGTCGATGTGGCACTCGATCACATCGCCGCGCACCACCGGGCCCACGTTCTCGGGCGTGCCGGAGTAGATGATGTCGCCCGGCATCAGCTCGAAGGCTTCGCTCAGCTTCGCGATCTGCTCGGCCAGGCTCCAGATCATCTGGCCGAGGTCGGCGCTTTGCTTGACGCCGCCGTTCACCTTGAGCCAGATGGCGCCGCTCGCGAACGCGCCGGTCTGGCTGGCCAGGTGCAAGGGCCCGATGGGCGCGCTCTTGTCGAAACTCTTGCCGATCTCCCACGGCTTCTTCTCGTCGGCCATCGCGCGCTGTAGGTCGCGGCGCGTCATGTCGAGGCCGAGCGCGTAGGCATACACGTGATCCAGCGCCGTGACCATGGGGATGTTGCGGCCAGCCTTGTGCAGCGCGGCCACGAGCTCCACTTCATAGTGGTAGTACTTCGTCAGCGCGGGATAGGGGTGGTCGGCGACCCCGCCCGGGGCCACGTTCTGAACCGCGTCGGTGGGCTTCCGGAAGAAGAACGGCGGCTCGCGGTCGGGGTTAGAACCCATCTCGATGGCGTGGGCGCGGTAATTGCGGCCAATGCAGTAGATGCGCCGCACCGGGAACAGCATGTCGCTTCCCATGATGGGAACGTGGGTCGCGCTCACGCCGAACGGCGTCTTCACGGCGGGCTGCGCCGCGCCAGGTGAAGCGCAGCCTGCCAACGCGCCCAGGCCGAGGGTTGCGGACGTCTGGAACAGCGCTCTTCGGTGCATTGCGGGCTTCGGGTGACGGCGGCCCCGCCAAGATAGTCGACAAACCCGAGCGCGCGTCCCCGGGGAATGCCTCTGGCCGGCACGGCTCGTACCCGGCTAAGGTTTCGCCAGTGCATCAAAGGCAGTTGCCATGGCCCACCTGAACGACCAGCCCATCCGCACGCGCAGCGACCTGCAGCGCTTCGAGGCCGAGATGCCGCTCGCGCAGCGCCTGCCCGAGCGCAGCATCCTCGACGTGTTCATCGGTGCCGCGGAGCAGGCGCCCGAGCGCACCGCCATCACGATGCTGACGACCGGCGCGCTCGACGAGCAGCCGCGGCGCGTGAACTACCGCGAGTTGCTGGGCCTGGTGCGGCGTGCGGCCAACCTGTTTGCCACCCTGGCCGGGCCGCGCCCCGGGGTCGCCTACATGCTGCCCGGCCTGATCGAGACGCACGCCACGCTGTGGGGCGCCGAGGCGGCGGGCTACGCGGTGCCGATCAACTTCCTGCTGCAGGCCGAGCACATCGCCGCACTCGTCGAAGCCTCGGGCGCCAAGGTGCTGGTGGCGCTCGGCCCGCACCCGGCGCTGGACATCTGGCAGAAGGCCCTGCGGGTGCGCGAGCGTGTGCCCGGCCTCGTGCTGCTGCGGGTAGTCGCACCCGGCATGCCGGCCGAGGCCGGTGTGCTCGACTTCCATGCCGCGCTGATGGCCCAGCCCGACACGCGCCTGTTGTTCGGCGAGCCGGGGCGCGACGACGATGTCGCGGCCTACTTCCACACCGGCGGCACGACCGGTACGCCCAAGCTGGTAGCGCACACGCACCGCAGCCAGCTCGTCGCCGCGTTCGGGGGCGCGGTGCTCGGCCACATGCAAGGCGACGACGTGGTCACCGCCACACTCCCGCTGTTCCATGTGGGAGGCACCATTCACGGCGGGCTCAGCGCGTTCATGGCCGGCATGCAGTTGCTCATCATGTCGCCCTCGGGCCTGCGCAACCCGGCGATGGTGCAGGGCTTCTGGCGGCTCGCTGCGCAGCACGGTGCAACACGCCTCGGCGCCGTGCCCACGTCGCTCGGCGCAGTGGCCGACGTACCGCTCGGCGGTGCCGACCTCAGCGCCGTGCGCACCAGCTTCACTGGCGCGGCCTCGCTGCCGCCGGCGCTCGGCGAGCGCTGGCGCCACATCACCGGCCGCCCGCTGCACGAGGTTTACGGCATGACCGAGGCGTCGGGCTTGATCGCGATCGACGCTGCGGGCAGCGAAGGCGGCCAGGGCTCCGTCGGCTGGGCGCTGCCCTACACCGAAGTGCAGGTGCGCCGGCTCGAACCCGATGGCCGCCTGGGCGCCCCGTGCGAGCCGCATGAAGTGGGCGTGGTCTGCGTGAGCGGCCCGCACGTGTCGCCCGGCTACCGCAACCCGGCGCACAACGCCGGCGTGTTCGACGGCGGCGTGCTCAACACCGGCGACCTGGGCTACCTGGGCGACGACGGCCGCCTGCACATCGCCGGCCGCTCGAAAGACCTGATCATCCGCAGCGGCCACAACATCGACCCGGTGATGATCGAGAACGCCATGGCCCTGCATCCGGCCGTGGCCATGGCCGCCGCGGTCGGCTGGCCCGACGCCTACGCGGGCGAGCTGCCAGTGTGCTTCGTGGCGCTGCGGCCGGGCGCGCACGCCACGCACGACGAGCTGCACGACCACGCACGGCAACACATCGGCGAGCGGCCGGCGTGGCCGAAGCAGTTCTTCATCGTCGACGCGATCCCGCTCACCTCGGTCGGCAAGATCTACAAGCCCCAGCTGCGCTGCGACGCGGCGGCGCGCCTCGTCACCGGCCTGCTGCGCAACACGCTCGCGCTGCCCGACGCGCAAGTGCAGGTCACCGACGGCGGCAAGCGCGGCATGCGGGTGCGCGTCACGCTGCCCGAAGCTGCGCGCGCATCGGCTGCAGTGGTCGAGCAGGCGCTGGCAGCGTTCCTGTTCGAGACCGAGGTGGTGGTGGGCTGATACCCGAAGCGGCCGACGGCCTACGTCGAAGCGTCGGCCTCGATGCGCGCGATCACCCGCTCGGGCAGGCGCCGGTCCGCGAACAGCAGGCGCAGCTCGGCGAGGCTTAGGAACGGCCCGCCGACACCGGGCTTGCCCATCACCAGCAGCAGCACCGGCCACTCGCCCTCCATCAGCTGGCGGTCGATGCGTCGGCGCGCGCCGACCGCACGCTCGAAGTTGGCGTTCATCATCTGCCGCAGCTCACGCGCGCCGAGGCCGCGTTCGACCGCGCCAAACACGTCGGTCTTGTTCAACGCGAACTCGTCCAGCCGCGCGAGTTGCGCCTCGACGACGCAGCCGTTGACATCGAGAATGCACGAACCCGCACCTTGCTTGTCGAACGGGCCACCGCGCAACTCGTCGGCCGCGAACCCGCCGGCGCAGTTGCCGATCACGTCCGCCGGCCACAAGCCGTTGGCGACCAGCGCGATCACATACGAGGCATAGCCGACCTTGCGCTGCTCAACCGGCGTGCCGCCGCGCGCCGCAGCGATCACGCCCTTGACGTGGGCGAGCGGCTCGCGGTGCCCGTCGATGTGCCCGCCGGCCACCAGCGCCCGCAGAAAGGGGCAAGGGTTGTTCGCCGACACCTCGGGGGCAGCGGGGGTTTCCTCGCGTTTTGAAGGCTTGGTGCGCATGTTCGAATGGCCTTTCAACCGGAGAAGCACCGATGCAGTATGCACACACCCTCGCCCGCCTGGCCACGGCTGCGGCGCTCATTTGCGGCGCAGCCACTGCGGCGGCCGAGACGGTCAAGGTCGCCTTCATCGATGTGCTCTCGGGCCCGTTCGCGCAAGCCGGCGAAGGCTCGCTGAAGCAGTTGCGCGAGGTGGTGCTGCAACTCAATGCCCGCACCGCCGCCACAGACCCGAAGTTCGAGGTCGTGCCGTTCGACGGCAAGGGCTCGCCACAAGAGAGCGTCACCGTGCTCAAGTCGGCCACCGACCAGGGCATTCGCTACATCACGCAGGGCGGCGGGTCGGGCGTGGCCTTTGCGCTGGTCGATGCCCTCAACAAGCTGGCCGAGCGCGAACCGCAGAAGGCCACGTTGTTCCTCAATTATTCCGCCATGGACCCGGGCCTGACCAACGACCGCTGCAGCTTCTGGCACTTCCGCTTCTACCCGTCGAGCGAGATGAAGATCGAAGCGCTGACCACCTACTTCATGAAGCGGCCCGACATCAAGAAGGTCTACCTGCTGAACCAGAACTACACCCACGGTCAGCAGGTGTCGCGTGCTGCGAAAGAGTACCTGGCCCGCAAGCGGCCCGACATCCAGATCGTCGGCGACGACTTCGTGCCCATCGCGACCGTGCGCGACTTCGCGCCCTACATCGCGAAGATCCAGGCCTCGGGCGCCGACACCGTGATCACCTCGAACTGGGGCAGCGACCTGGGCCTGCTCTTCAAGGCGGCGCGCGACTTCGGGCAGAACATTAACTTCTTCACGATGAACGCGAACAACCCGAGTATCCCCACCCAGATGGGCTCGTGGGGCGCCGACAAGGTGGGCGTGATCTGGAACTGGGGCCACAACGCGCCCACGCCCGAGCTCGAGAAGATCTACGTCGCCTACAAGAAGAAGACCGGCGACGACTTCATCTTCGCGGCCCACTGGAACAGCATGAGCATGCTGCTCGCGGCGATCCGCGAAGCCAAGTCGAGCGACCCGACCCGAGTTGCCTACGCGCTCGAAGGCATGAAGTACAAGAGCCCCGTCGGCGAGGTGGAAATGCGCAAGACCGACCACCAACTGCAGGCTCCGCTGTTCCTCGGCATCTGGGCCAAGCAGGGCAGCAAGGGCGTGAAGTACGACGCCGAGAACACCGGCTACGGCTTCCGCTCCGAAGCGGTGTGGGACACCTACATCAGCGCGCAACCCACGTCGTGCCAGATGAAGCGGCCAGGCTGAGCAGACGTGTGAGCGCCGCCCGCACCACGCCGCGTCAAGGCGACGGCATGCTGCACCGGTGCGGCCGCTCGACCTGCGCCAAGCGCGCACTTCACGGGGGTTGACCCTGCGCCATGCGGCTCGTGCGCATGGCAATCGGTGCACGCCCCCACAGCGCCCGGTGGCACGTCACATGCTGCTACGCTTTGGCATGACCTTCCGCACCCCCGCCGCCGCTTCGGCCCCCGACGACGAGACCATCCTCGTGTTGCAAGGCGGCGGCGCGCTCGGCGCCTACCAGGCCGGCGTCTACGAGGCGATGTGTCAAACCAAAGGCCTGCACGGCCCGCTGAACTGGGTCGCAGGCATCTCGATCGGCGCCATCAACGCCGCACTCATCGCGGGCAACCCGCTTGAGCGCCGTGTGCCGCGTCTGCGCGAGTTCTGGGACCGGGTCAGCTCGTCGCAGGCCACACCCCGCTATGCGCCCAGCACGGTCGGCCGTGACCTGTTGAACGACGCGAGCGCGAACCACAGCCTCGTCTTCGGTGTGCCCGGCTTCTTTGCACCGCGCGTGCCGCCGGCCCCGTTCCAGCCCAGCGGCACGCCGGGTGCCATCAGCTTCTACGACACCGAGCCGCTGCGCCGCACGCTGGAGGAACTGGTCGACTTCAAGCTGCTGAACTCGGGCGGGGTGCGGCTGTCGGTCGGCGCGGTCAATGTGCGCACCGGCAACTTCGCCTACTTCGACACCGCGCACCACCACCTCGATGTGCGTCATGTCATGGCCAGCGGCGCGCTGCCGCCGGGCTTTGCGCCGGTCGAGATCGACGGCGAGCACTACTGGGACGGCGGCATCGTCTCGAACACGCCGCTGCAGTACGTGCTCGACCAGCCCGGCAAGAAGCGCCGCGTCGTGTTCCAGGTCGACCTGTTCGCGGCCCGCGGCGCATTGCCGGCCACGCTCGCGGAGGTGACCGAGCGCGAGAAAGACATCCGCTTCTCCAGCCGCACACGCCTGAACACCACCAACGAGCTCGACCGCCAGGTCATCGCGCAGGCCGCGCAGCGCCTGCTCGCGAAGCTGCCCGCGTCCCTGCGGGACGACCCCGATGTGCGCGCGCTCTCGAAGGTGCGCTGCGAGGCTGCCGTGGACGTGGTGCACCTGATCTACCGCAGCAAGCACTACGAAGGCCAGTCGAAGGACTACGAGTTCTCGCGACTGTCGATGAACGAACACTGGGATACCGGCCGTGCCGACATGTCGCACACGCTGCACGACCCGCGCTGGCTGAACCACCCGCGCCGTGCCACGGGCGTGCATGTGTTCGACCTGACCTCCGACAGCCCTTCGGACCGGGAACAGATCTCGCCATGAAGCCCTGAACCCATGAACGTCCTTGATGTCAAACGCAGCGCCTTCGCGCTGCCGCTCACCAGCCCGGCCTTCCCAATAGGAAGTGATCTCGGGCACGCACCTGCTGACCGACATGACACTCGGCATGGGGCAGGTCGTGCACGACTACCTGGCCTGGCGCGCCGCCTCCTTCTCTTCCCATTCAATCCACAGAGAACCCACCCATGAAGCTTCAAGACAAGGTCTGCATCGTCACCGGCGCCGCCAGCGGCATCGGCAAGGAAATCGCCACCCTGTTCGCGCGTGAAGGCGGCAAGGTCGTGATCGCCGACCTCAACAAGGCCGCGGCGCAGGCCACCGCCGACGAGATCAAGGCGACCGGTGCCAGCGCCATGGCCGTGGCGATGGACGTGACCAGCGAAGACCAGGTGAACGCCGCCGTGGCCGAGGTGGTGGCCGCGTGGGGCGGGGTCGACGTGCTCGTCAGCAACGCCGGCATCCAGATCGTCCACCCGACCGAGGCGTACCCGTTCGCCGACTGGAAGAAGATGCTCGCCATCCACCTCGACGGCGCCTTCCTGACCACCAAGGCCTGCCTGCCGCACATGTATGCCAAGGGCAGCGGCAGCATCATCTACATGGGCTCGGTGCACTCGAAGGAAGCCTCGGTGCTGAAGAGCGCCTACGTCACGGCCAAGCACGGCCTGATCGGGCTGGCCAAGGTGATCGCCAAGGAAGGCGGCAGGAAGGGCGTGCGCGCCAACGTGATCTGCCCCGGCTTCGTGCGCACGCCGCTGGTCGAGAAGCAGATCCCCGAGCAGGCGAAGACGCTCGGTATCAGCGAGGCCGACGTGGTGAAGAACGTGATGCTGAAGGAGACGGTCGATGGCGAGTTCACCACCACCGGCGACGTGGCCGAGGTGGCACTGCTGTTTGCTTCGTTCCCAAGCAATGCGCTGACCGGGCAGTCGCTGGTGGTGAGCCATGGGTGGTTCATGCAGTAGACAAAGCCGCGGCAGGCCGCGCGCGGCCTGCCGTCACGCTTTCACCTCACCACAACTTCGCGAGCAGAAATACCATGCCCGCGAACACCGATGTACTGGCCGGTGACGGCCGTGGCGAGCGTGCCACGCCGATGTCGAACGTGAGGCGCTTGGTGGGGCTGTAGGCCAGCGCGGCCAACACCTGCAGCGAGTTGTCCACGCCGCCCCGGTGCGTGCCCGACAGCTCGCCCGTGATGCCCCAGTGCTCCGACAGCGGCGTCGCGAACGATGCCGACAGCCCGAACTGCGTGCGCGATGTGCCGGCATCGGCCAGCCCCAGCCGCGTGGCGTTCAGGTTCGCGTCCATGTGCACGGCGCCGAGGTCACGGCTGTAGATGGTGTTCACGGTGTAGTCGGCCCGCCCGCTGCCGATGGTGGCTTTAGCAGTCGCGAGCTACACGCCGAACTCCATGCCGAACGCGCTGGCGTCGTCGACGACCCAGGCGCGTTTGAGCACCAGGTTCGTGTCGCCCACGCCGCGCACGTGATCCACGCCGTCGTATTGCCAGACCTGCGCTTCGCCGCCGAGCAGCACGCCCCAATCGGCGTTGAACGCGAGCTTCAGTTGATACGGCAACCCGGTGCGCCGCGTGTCGCCGGAGCGCACATGGATGCCGCCGAGTTCGAGTTCGAGTTGCCCCGCCACCGGCAACTGCGCCGGGCTCGATACCGACGGCCGGTACGGCGTGATCGCGTCTTCATCGGCCGCCGCCAGGCCGGGGGCCAGGGCGGCCGCAAGGCACACCAGACGAGCCCTGGACAAGGCTTCGATTCGGCACAGCGCCATGGCAACTCCCGCAGGTGGTGAAGGGTCGATTCTGCGGTGCGGCTCGTATGATCGCTGCAGCCCGCCACCCTTCGGCGGCTTGACCGCCCGCTGCACCTTGATCGCCTGGCTGACCAACCCCTCCGACCCGCTGCCCGACACGCGCCGCGCATTGCCGCGCGGCAGCGACGCGCCGGGCCTGCTGGCGGCCGGCGGGGAGCTGACACCGCAGCGCCTCCGCGAGGCTTACCGCAAGGGCGTGTTCCCCTGGTACAGCGCCGGCCAACCGGCCTTGTGGTGGTCGCCCGACCCGCGCATGGTGCTGTTCACCGACGAATTCAAGCTGAGCCGGTCGCTGCGCAAGACGATTGCGCGCTTCACCCTGGTGCCGGGCTGCGAGGTGCGCATCGACACCGCATTCCGGCGCGTCATCAGCGCCTGTGCCGGAACCCCGCGCGACGGGCAGGACGGCACCTGGATCGTGCCCGAGATGGTCGAGGCCTATTGCGCCTGGCATGCGCTCGGGCAGGCGCACAGTGTCGAGACCTGGGTCGACGGCGAACTCGTGGGTGGCCTGTACGGCGTGAGCATCGGGCGCATGTTTTTCGGCGAGTCGATGTTCTCGCACGCGAGCGACGCCTCGAAGATCGCGCTGGCGGCACTGGTGTGTTTCTGCCGCGAACACCGCATGCCGATGATCGACTGCCAGCAACACACCGGGCACCTGGCGTCGATGGGCGCCCGCGAGCTGCCGCGCGCCGACTTCGAGGCAAGGCTGACCCACAGTCTGGGGGAGCCGCCGGTGGTCGATTGGCTCTATGATTTGGCGCTCTGGCGGCACCTTGCCGCAGCGCAAGCCCCCGAGCAAACCCCCGAGCAAGCCCCCGAGGACAACGGCCCGTGACGCACCCGAAAGAGCTTCCGCTCGCCTCGCTGCAGTTCTATGCCACGGCACCGTACCCGTGCAGCTACATCGACGGCCGCATGGCGCGCTCCCAGGTCGCCACACCCAGCCACCTGATCCATGCCGACGCGTACTCGGGCCTCGTAGCCAATGGCTTTCGGCGCAGCGGCATGTTCACCTACCGCCCCTATTGCGACGGCTGCAAGGCCTGCCTGCCGCTGCGCGTGCCTGTCGCCACGTTCACCCCCACGCGCAGCCAGAGGCGCGCCCACAAGGCCCACGACACACTCGAAGCCCGGGTACTGCGCCTGTGCTTCGTGCCCGAGCACTACCAGCTCTACCTGCGATACCAGGCCGGCCGCCACCTCGGCGGCGGGATGGACCACGACTCCGTCGACCAGTACACCCAGTTCCTGCTGCAAAGCCGCGTGAACTCGCGCCTGGTCGAGTTCCGCGAGCCGTCGAACGACGGCCCGGGCATGCTGAAGATGGTGTCGATCCTCGACGTGCTGAACGACGGCCTCTCGGCCGTCTACACCTTCTACGAACCCGAGCCGCGCAAGAGCTACGGCACCTACAACGTGCTGTGGCAGATCGAGCAGGCCAAGCTGCTCAAGCTCGCCAACGTGTACCTCGGCTACTGGATCGGCGAGAGCGGCAAGATGGCCTACAAGTCGCAGTTCGGGCCGCACCAGTTACTGGTCAACGGGCATTGGCAGCCGGCCACGCCGCCACCTGCCGAATGACATGCCCGCAGCTTCCTGGCCGCGCCTGAGCGCACGGCGAAGAAACACGGTCGAGCACTCCCGCTTCGTCGCGCAGGTGGCGCAAGCCCTCGGCGCGCGCCGCGTGCTGCTGGTGCTCGGCACCGGCCCCGAGATGCGCGTCGAAGCGAGCCGCCTCCCCGGAGGCGAAGACGTCGCGACGCTGCTGCGCGCCATCACGCCGTGGCTCACCGAGGCCGGCAGCACGCGCGCGCCTTGCCTGCGCCACGGGCCCGAAGGCGCGGCGCCCCCAGCGCAGCGCTCGTGCATCGTCGCCCCGCTCGTCGCGAATCGGCGTGTGATCGGCTTCCTGTATGCCGACATCGACGGCGCCTTCGGGCGCTTCGATGCGAAGCACCGGGGCATGGCGGTGGCACTCGCCGCGCAGGTCGCCATCGCGATCGAGCAAAAGCGCGAGGCCGATGAACTCGCCGGCGAGCTGGCGGTGATCAACAGCATCCAGCACGGCATGGCCCGGTCGCTGAACTTCCAGGGCATCGTCGATCTGGTGGGCGACAAGCTGCGCGAGGTGTTCCACACTGGCGATATCGGCATCGCCTGGCGCGACGAAGCCGCAGGCGTGGCTCGCCACCTCTACGCCTACGAGCACGGCGTGCGTCTCGAGAATCTGCCGAGTGAACCTGACAACCCGAAAAATCCCCTCGTACGCCGGCTGATGAAGGGCGAGTGGGTGGTTCTCGACAACCCCGTGCCCCGACGCGAACTCGGCGTGTCCGCCCTGCGGGGGACCGACGAAGCCCTCTCGACGATCCTGCTTCCGATCATGGTCGGCGACCGGCTGATCGGCCGGATCAGCCTCGACGACCACCAGCGCGAGAACGCCTTTGGCGACGCCGAGGTGCGCCTGCTCGGCACGGTGGCCGCCAGCATGGGCGTCGCGCTCGAGAACGCACGCCTGTTCGACGAGACGCAGCGCCTGCTGAACGAGACCGAAGCCCGCAACGCCGAGCTGGCGGTGATCAACAGCATCCAGCAGGGGCTGGTGGCGCAACTCGACATCCACGCGATCATCGACCTCGTCGGCGACAAGCTGCGCGAGGTGTTTCGCTCCGACGACCTGGTCATCGTCTGGGTGGACGAAGAGGCGATGATGCTCACGCTGGCCTACTACGAGCGCGGCGTTCGGCGAACCGATGTCACTGCTTACCCCCTGACACCCGAGAGCATGACCGGTCGTCTGCTGCGGGAACGTCGCGCCTTTGTCGTGAACACCCGCGCCGAAATGAGCGGCGGCCCGGTGCCCGGCACCTCGTTGCCGATGTCCTTCATGCGGGCACCGGTCATCGCCTCGGGACGGGTCATCGCCTTCGTCAACGTGGACAACTACGAACGTGAGCACGCCTTCACTGAAGGCGACCTGCGCCTGCTGGAGACGGTGAGCACCGCCCTGGGACTGGCGCTGCAGAGCGCGCGCCTATTCGACCAGACCCAGGCGGCGCTGCAACGCGAAACAGCCAGCGCCGACATCCTGCGCGTCATCAGCCAGTCGCCCACCGATGTGATGCCGGTGCTCGATGTCATCGTCACCACCGCACGGCGGCTGCTGGGCTGCTACCGCACGTCCTTTCTGCGCCGCGAGGGCGACGCGCTGGTCTCGCTGCTGCGTGCCACCGTCGATGGGGTGGCGCCGGGCCGGGTCGAGCGGATTCCGCTCGACCCGGAGCACAACTTTCCGTCGCGTGCGTTCGTCTCGCGCGCCCGGCTTCACATCCCGGACTGGTCGGCCATCGACTTGCCCGAGCACGAGCAGACCATCCATCGGCTGACCGGGGTCTGTTCGTCGGTGATGCTGCCGCTGCTGCGCGGGCGCGATCAAGAGAGCCTTGGCGTGCTCATCTTCCAGCGCGACAAGGCGGAGCCTTTCAGCGAGACGGACATGGCGCTGGCCCAGTCCTTCGCCGACCTGGCCGTCATCGCGATCGAGAACGTGCGGCTGTTCAACGAGACGAAGGAGGCGCTGGAGCAGCGCACCGCGACCGCGGAGATCCTCAAGGTCATCGCCAGTTCGCCGTCCGACGTGCAACCGGTCTTGGACGCCATCGTGGCCGCTGCGCCGCCGCTGATCGGCGGGTTCTCGTGCGTCGTCCATCTGCGTGAAGGCGACATGATGCGGCGCATCGCATTCACCGATCTGGGCGAGGTCGGCAATGAGGCGGTCACGGCGAGCCCGGTGCGCCCGATCCGCGGCAATCCGCTGCTGGCGCCCGTGGTGCGCGACCGCGTTGCGGCGTCGATTGCCGACTACGAGGCCGCGACCGAAGTAGGGCCCGAATTGCACGCCTACGCACGGGCGCGCGGCTTTCGCAGCGCGGTGGCGGTGCCGCTGGTGCTGGACAACGACGTGATCGGCGCCATCGCCGTATCGCGCCGCGACCCTCACCAGTTCGCAGACAAGGAGATCGATTTGCTGTCGACCTTCGCTCGCCAGGCCGTCATCGCGATCCAGAACGTGCGGCTGTTCAACGAAACGAAGCATGCGCTGCGCAAGGTCGAGGTTCGCACCGACGAGCTCACCGAGGCGCTCGACTACCAGACCGCCATCAGCGAGGTGCTGCGTGTCATCAGCGAGTCGCCGACGAATGTGGCTCCCGTGTTCGAGGCCATCTTGAACAGCGCTGCCAGGCTGTTCGGGACGTCGATCGGTGCGGTGTTCCGCTACGACGGCAGCCAGGTCCATTTGATGGCGACGGCGGGCTGGTCGCCCGACGCGCTGGAGGACGCGCGCCGCTTCTACCCGGGCGCTCCCAACGCGGCGATGATGACCGGCCGGGTGCTGCTGTCGGGCGAAGTGCAGGTGATCGCCGACACCGCGTCCGACGCCCACTACGACAAGCAGACCAGCCGTACCGGCCAGTGGCGCCGCATGCTGGGTGCACCGATGCTCAAGAACGGCGTGGCCGTCGGGGTGCTCGTCGTTGCATGGGCCGAGCCAGGCGAGATCGCCCAGCGCCAGATCGACCTGCTCAAGACCTTCGCCGACCAGGCGGTGATCGCGATCGAGAACGTACGGCTGATCAACGAGACGCGGGAAGCGCTGGAACAACAGACCGCGAGCGCCGAAGTGCTGCGCGTGATCAGCGGCTCGATGGCCGACGCCACACCGGTCTTCGACAAAATCATGCTCAGTTGCACGCACTTGTTCAACGGCGTTCAGTCGGTGCTCTCCTTGGTGGACGATGACGGGTCGGTGCATCACCACCGCGGCACGAGCGACGACATCGACGCGAGCAACTACGACCAGTTGAACGCGGGCTTCCCGCGCCCACTGGCGCAGAGCTACCAGTCGTACCCGCTGCGCAAACGGCGCGTCGTGCATTACCCCGACATGTTGAACGGCCCCGGCGTGCCTGAAGGCATGCGCGACATGGCGCGGCGGGTCGACAACTTCTCGATGTTGATCGCACCGATGCTGTGGGGCGAAAAGGGCATCGGAACGATCCACGTCGTGCGCCGGCCGCCGCAGCCTTTCGACGCCCGCGACGAGTCGCTGCTGAAGACCTTCGCCGATCAGGCCGTGATCGCGATTCAGAACGCGCGACTGTTCAACGAGACGAAGGAAGCGCTCGAACGGCAGACCGCCACGGCCGAGATCCTGCGCGTCATCAGCGCCTCGCCCAGCGACGTGCAGCCGGTGTTCGACGCGATTGCCGAGCGCGCGCGCGTGCTGTGTGGCGCGAGCCTCGGCGCGACGACGCGGTTCGACGGCACGCTGATGCACATGGTCGGCTACCACGGAGCGTCGCCCGAAGCGGAAGCCGCGATGCGCGCTGCCTTCCCGATGAAGCCCGGCCGCGGTTCGATCAACGGGCGCGCCATCCTCGCGAAGGCGCCGGCGCAGATCGCCGACATCCGGCTCGATCCCGAATATTTACTCAGGGCAGCGGCCGACCAGGGCAACTGGCGCGCCTCGGTGGCCGTCCCGATGATGCTCAACGGCGGAGTCATCGGCAGCGTCGCGGTGACGCGCAGCGAGCCCGGATTGTTCCCGGACAAGCTCGTTGCGCTGCTCGAGACCTTCGCCGACCAGGCCGTGATCGCGATCGAGAACGTGCGACTGTTCAACGAGACCAAGGAGGCGCTGGAACAACAGACCGCGTCCGCGGAGGTGCTCCAGGTCATCAGCAGCTCGGTCGCCGACACCCAGCCGGTGTTCGACAAGATCCTCCGCAGCGGCCAGCGATTGCTCGGCACGAACTTCGTGAACCTGGTCCTCATCGGCGATGACGGCCTGGCGCACATCAAGGTGACGGACGAGCCCGAGTTCCCGATCGACGACCACTACCGCACAGTGATCCGACTGTTGAGAGAGGCCCACCCGCGCCCGGCACGCGACTCCATGCACGGCTACGTGGCGCACAAGCGCAAGGTCGTCTACTACCTGGACACCCTGAACGGCGAGGGTGTGCCCCATGCCGTGCGCGAAGCCCAACGGCCTTACGGCAACTCTTCCCAGGTATTCGTGCCCCTGGTGTGGGAGGGCAAAGGAATCGGCGCGCTCCACGTTGGGCGGTTTCCGCCGAAGCCGTTCTCCGACAAGGAGATCGCGCTGCTCAAGACTTTCGCCGACCAGGCGGTGATCGCGATCCAGAACGCGCGGTTGTTCAACGAGACGCAGGAGGCGCTTGAACGGCAGACCGCCACAGCAGACATTCTGAAGGTCATCGCGAAATCGCCGGACGATGTGCAGCCGGTTCTGGACGCCATTGCGGGCAGCGCCCGCCGTCTGGTGGACGGTTACTCGACAACGATCTGGCAGGTCGAGGGTGGGAGCCTCCGACTGACGGCCTTCACGCAGACGAACGAATTGGCCGACGATGAACTGCGGCGCTTCGGGGAGGACCTCGTCATCGACGACCGGTTCATCTTCGACCCCTTGCGCACTGGTCAGCCCATCCAGATTGCCGACCTGCTGACGGATGTTCGCGTGACCGATGTTCACCGGTCGCTGGCTCGCTCGCGCGGCTATCGATCGCTCGTGAATGTGCCCCTGATTCGCGAGAGCGCCGCCGTCGGCCTGATCAGCGTGACGCGTGCTGAAGCGGGCGAAATCACGCCCCACCAGATCGAGATGCTGCGGACCTTTGCCGACCAGGCGGTGATCGCGATCCAGAACGCGCGACTGTTCAACGAGACCAAGGAGGCGCTCAAGCAGCAGACCGCCACCGCCGAGGTGCTTGAAGTCATCAGTGGTTCGATGGCCGATGCGCGCCCTGTCTTTCGCAAAATCCTGCAGAGTTGCCAGGGCCTGTTCGGCAGCGATGAGCTGATCACAATGCTGGTGGGCGACGACGGACAGCTGCATCTTGGCGCGGCGCTCGGGCCAGACGGCGCCAGCCGCGACCCCACTTACACGCGGCAGTACAGCGGCAGTGCCACGGAGCTGGCCATCCGCGAACGCCGCGTGCTGCACTTCCCCGACGTACTAGCCGCCGAAGACGTGCCGCTCACCTTGCTTGCGATGTGCCAGCGCGCCAATCTGCGCTCGCTGCTTCTGGCACCGATGCTGCGGGAGCAGCGCGGCATCGGCTCGATTCTCGTCGGCCGAACGCGCGCCAAGGCTTACACGGACCGCGAGATCGCCCTGCTCGCGACATTCGCCGACCAGGCGGTGATCGCGATCCAGAACTCACGTCTGTTCAAGGACGCCCAGGAAGCGCGTGCACAAGCCGAAGCCGCCAACGAGGCCAAGAGCGCCTTCCTAGCCACCATGAGCCACGAGATCCGCACGCCCATGAACGCCGTCATCGGCATGAGCGGGCTGTTGCTCGACACGGCGCTCACCGACGACCAGCGCGACTTCGCCAGCACCATCCGCGACAGCGGCGATTCGCTGCTGACCATCATCAACGACATCCTGGACTTCTCGAAGATCGAGGCCGGGCGCATGGACGTGGAGTCGCACCCGTTCGACCTGCGCGAATGCGTCGAGTCGGCCCTGGACCTGATCGGTGGGCGTGCGGCCGAGAAGCACCTGGACATCGCCTACGAGTTCGAAGGCGACGTACCGGCGGCCATCAACGGCGACGTGACGCGGCTGCGGCAAGTGCTTCTCAACCTGCTGGCGAACGCGGTGAAGTTCACCGAGCGCGGCGAAGTGGTGCTGACCGTGCGGGCCAGCACCGTGGGCTCGGGCGAGCCGCAGCTCGAGTTCGCGGTGCGCGACTCCGGCATCGGCCTCACACCGGCCGGCATCGGCAAACTGTTCCAGAGTTTCAGCCAGGCCGACAGCTCCACCACGCGCAAGTACGGCGGCACGGGGCTCGGCCTGGCCATCAGCAAGCGCCTGGCCGAGCTGATGGGAGGCACGATGTGGGTCGAGAGCGCCGGGCCGGGGCGGGGCTCGACCTTCCGCTTCACGATCCGCGCGCCGCACGCCGAGTTGCCCACTGCAAGCCACCGCAGCTTCGTTGGCGAGCAACCGGCACTTGCCGGCAAGCGCTTGCTGGTGGTGGACGACAACGCGACGAACCGCAAGATCCTGATGCTGCAGACAGCGAGTTGGGGCATGGTGCCGAAAGAGACGGGGTCGCCTGCCGAGGCTGTGCAATGGGCCAAGCGCGGCGAGCGCTTCGACCTGGCGATTCTCGACATGCACATGCCCGAGATGGATGGCATGGCGCTGGCCCGCGCACTGCGCGAAGTGGACGCCGCGATGCCCATGGTGCTGTTCACGTCGCTCGGCCGGCGCGAGACTGCAGCGGAAGGCGACGGGCTGTTCAAGGCCGTGCTCGGCAAGCCACTGCGGCAAAGCCAGCTCTTCGACACCCTGATGACGCTGCTTGCGAGCCACGCGCCAGCCAAGCAAGCCGCACCCGCCAAACTGACGCTCGACCCCGGCATGGCGGCGCGCCACCCGCTGCGCATCCTGCTCGCTGAAGACAACGTGGTGAATCAGAAGCTCGCGATGCGCCTGCTCCAGCAGATGGGCTACCGCGCCGATCTGGCGAGCAACGGCATCGAAGCGGTCGAGTGCGCCGCGCGCCAGCCCTACGACGTGGTGTTGATGGACGTGCAGATGCCCGAGATGGATGGGCTCGAGGCCACGCGCCGCATCGTGCAACGTTGGCCCGAGAACCAGCGCCCGCGCATCGTTGCGATGACCGCGAATGCGATGCAAGGCGACCGCGAAGCCTGCCTCGCCGCAGGCATGAACGACTATGTCACCAAGCCGATCCGGGTCGATGCGTTGGTAGCCGCCTTGCTGGGCACGCTGCCGCAACGCGCGGGTTGACGCGATGACCGCATCACAACCCCGACCACGGCATCACGTCGACGCCGTCGCGTGTGAAACGCGCGTCGCCGCCATACACCAGCGCCGGATGGATGACGCCGAAATGCCCCCGCTCGGTGGCGTACTTGCGCCACTTGGCGAGCGCGCCAAAGGCATCGGACGCGACAGTCGGACCCGACTTGATTTCGATGGCCGCGATCTCGTTGCCGCGCTCCAGCACCACGTCGACCTCGGTGCCGATGTTGTCGCGCCAGAAGTAGAGCGGCTCGCGCAGGCCGGCGTTGCAGCGTGCCTTCAGCAGCTCGTTGACCACCAGCGTCTCGAACAGCGCGCCGCGCAGCGGGTGCGCCATGACCTGACTCTCGTGCTGAATGCCGATGAGCGCTGCAGCGAGGCCCACGTCGGTCATGTAGAGCTTCGGCATCTTGATCAGCCGCTTGCCGAAGTGGGCACTGTGCGGCCGAACGTAGTGGATCAGGTAGCAGGTTTCGAGGATCGACAGCCAATGCTTCACGGTCTTGTCGGACACGCCCGCGTCGCTGCCCAGCGCCTGCATGTTGAGCAGTTGGCCCGTGCGCCCGGCGACGAGCTTCAGGAAGCGCTGGAACGCACCCAGGTCCTGGATCGCAGCAAGTTGCCGTGCGTCGCGCTCGGCGTAGGTCACGAGGTAGGCCTGCAACCACTCGTGCGGTTCGAGATCGCGTGCGTAGATGGCCGGGAAGAAACCCTTGACCAGATGGCCCACATAGTTCGCTTCGAGCCGGCCGGCCGCACGCAGTTCGGCAATCGACAGCGGCAGCAACTCGACCAGCGCCGTGCGCCACGCAAGACTCTGCATCACTGTCGCGAGGAGCGACAGGTTCTGCGAGCCGGTCAGCACGAACAGGCCCATGCGCCCGGCGCCGTCGACCACGCCCTGCATCTCGGAGAACAGCTCCGGCGCGTGCTGCGCTTCGTCGATCACCGCACCCTGCGGGAACTGTTGCAAGAACTCTGCCGGCCGTTGGCGTGCAAACTCGCGTTGCGCCGGGGATTCGAGCGACACGTAGGGCCGGTCGGGCAACACTGCGCGCACGAGCGTGGTCTTGCCCGATTGGCGAGGGCCCGTCACCGTGACAATCGGAAAGCCTTCCAAAAGGCGCGACAGCCGGGCAGCAGCGAAGCGGGGAATCATCTTTACAGTTTCGGAGTTGGAAGTCGAGATTGTAAATCCAGGCCGTGGCGCTTCTTGATCGCGAAACGCCCAGTGCCCCGAACGGACGCCCTCAACGCCTTGCGCGACCTCGCCGCACTCTGATATTGACGCGCAAATGCACTTGATCGCTCGCAAGGACAACTGACATGCCCGCCCCCGCACCCGCCCCTTCAATTGACACCGCCATCTACGCCGAACTGCAAGACGCCGCCGGCGCCGAGTTCGCGGCCGAACTGGTTGTCACCTTCCTGGAAGAAGCGCCGCTGATGTTGGCCGAGTTGCGCAGCGCGCTGGCCGATGGCAGCGCCGAGCGCTACCGGCGTGCGGCGCACTCGCTCAAATCGAACGGCCACACCTTCGGCGCGACCGCGCTGGCCGAACTGGCCCGCAAGC
>Ga0123337_10000741_pt1 | contig 49863 bp, 60 predicted proteins | sample frozenSSSSmetaG_FD_89792 | JGI IMG/M metagenome (GOLD analysis project Ga0123337, IMG submission 89792) | Glacier valley bacterial and archeal communities from Borup Fiord, Nunavut, Canada, to study Microbial Dark Matter (Phase II) -... | ecosystem: Environmental > Aquatic > Freshwater > Ice >... | reverse complement strand
GCCCCACCGAGATTCTTTTTTTCCTGCCTGTCCCTCCCCCCCCCGACGAACCCCCCCCCCCCCCCCCCCCCCTATTCCACATCGCCCCCCCCCCCCCCCCCCCCCCCCCCCCCCTTCTTAAACACAATCCTCACAAACCGTCCCGTCGAAATTCCTCTTCCCCGCCTCCCCCTCCCCCGCGCCCCCCGGCGGCACACCCACCCCCGTCTCCTCCTCCCCACCCCCTCCCTCCTCCCCGACCCTCTCATACCTCTCCCCCCCGGGCTGCACCCTCAGACTCATCTCCTCATGCTCCAGCTCCTCCTCCTCCGCGCCGCCCCGCCCGATACTCCCCGTCCTCGCGCCCGCCCCCGCCACCAGCTCCGCCGCCAGCCTGTCCTCCGCGCCGCCCGCGCCCACGACCGGGTGCGCGCCGAGCGCGATCGGCGACGCGGGCCGGGCCTGCGCGCCTTGCGGCGAGGGCACGGGCTTCGCGCGGTCGACGTGCCCGAGGTCGCGCGCGGGGTCGATGAGGTCGCGCACGCGGCGCTTCAGCTCCTTGACTTCTGCTGCTGGTCAGTCTTGCTGGGCTCTTGGTCTGCCGCGTCTCACGACTCCAGCAGAGGTGAGGGTTGAGATCTCCCCACGGGGGGCTTCCGGACCATGGAGGCGCTGCGTGTCGGACTCGATGGCTCCGCACGCGCAGCATCCCCCACAGAGCACGGCCGCGCCGTGGCCCAGGACCAAGCGCCGGAGGGGACAGATTCAGATCCACGTACCAGGAAACCCGCCGTCCGCCTTCCTATCCCACAGCACCTTGCTCTGCACCGTGACGTCGCCTGCAAACTCCCCCCCGTCGGGCGCCGCGGCATTCGTGGATGTGGCATAGACGATCGCCACGGTGAAGACGCCGCCGGTGGCGGGCTGCAGGGCGACCTCGCCCAGCGACGTGGAGAAGGTCGAGAGCAGCTCTTGCGCGAACTGCGAAGGGGGGTCAGCGCGCAGCCGCGGTCTTCCTGACGACGGAGAAGTGGAGCGTGGATCGGGGGGGAGCGCGTGGAATGGTGACGCCTGCGCAAATCGAATGCACACGGTCTATCCATCCAACGCCTGCCTCATAGCTGCGGCTCTGCGTGGAGGGGGATGGGAGGATGGAAAGCGGGGAGAGGATGACGTGGGTCACGTGTTGGGCACCTCGATGATGTGACCAGGACGACGGCGGGCTTGTGGAGATGGAGAGATTTGGCAGAAGGAGATGATTAGATGGAACTCACATATGCAGCCCTCAGCATCCATCTACACTGCGTGCAGAACTTAATCGTGATCCTCGGGAGCGGCGCGGAGACCGTAGCTGTGTCCATGGCGTCGTTCGTCGTTCGGATGATATTGATACTCTACAGACGTGTACTTCGTATACAGATACCAAATCGAAGGAAGTGGCGTCGGTTCGTGAAACTCTTGGGACGAGATGAAGGATCGCAGATAATAGATTGTTGTCTCCTGTCGGATTTTTGGAGGCTTACTGTAGTCTGTAGTCCAGTCCCAATGTCGTGGTTCGTCACATACCAATGATGATACCAGTGGGAGCCAGAGCGGCTGATCTTCGCTTCATCCGGCTAGTGCTCCCCACGATTTAAGACACATCTCTTTGGGGCTACATCTAGATTTCGGGACATCGTTCGATTTATCATTGTTTATAGACATGGTGGGTTTCATATGTTCGGAAAGCGCGAAAGATGGACGATCTTTTTGGAAACCCAGGAATTAGAAGTTGGAGTTGGATACACACACGACGATTCAATGCATGGATGCAGCCAGCTAACTTTTCAATGCCGATTTTTGCCCGCCCTATTTAACTACAAGAAGTCAAAAGAATACAATAGGAAAAAAAAAGGAGCCATAGTCGTAAGTGTCTTTTGTGGTATAGGTAACCGATGTCCTCAGCCCATTACATGATGCCTCGAAACATCCCTCCCTATCCATCATGCGAGGGTGTCAAGTGTGTTGTTGTGTGTTTGCCAACGCGCAGTCGCTTCTTCGGGTATCCCATGCTTGTGCTGCTCTGCTGCCGGACGCGAGTTGTATTAAGCCAGTTATTACGCCGAGACGAACGCCCTCGTTATCCATTCTCCCCCCCTCTCTCCTCCTCGTGCCTTTTCATCGCTGTAATGTCCGTGTGCGGGCCGCCTCACATCACCACACAGCAGCCGCCGCTCTGTTGCGGTGCATATGGGTCGTCCTTCTTGTCGATTGGGCCCCAGACGGAGGGGACCATGAAGTCACGTGTGGTGTTGGTGTAAGCAATGATGCTGGGACATGTTAGCGAGGCCGAACGAAGAGTGGTGGGCGGTGGTGGGCCGAGTAAACACACCTCTTCGCGGCCTGGGACACAGGGATACGCTCGCGCTCGAGATCCTCTCGTAAACGATTGTTCAGCTCGGTGAGACGTCGTAGCTTCAGGTCCGCCATTGACTGCTTGTTCTTCTTCATTTGGTTGGGGTCCGGCATGTCGCGAGATCCGTAGCTGGTTGGCATCCTCTGGCCCGATAGAATGGGGGGAGTGTCGTTGGGACGAAGCTCTGAAGCTGTGATCGACCTGTACGGTTGCTTTTCAGATCGAGTAATTGAAGCCGGACTGCGGTTGTGCGTATGCTAAGGGAGTGAGGAGCGAATGACGTTGAGTCGACGGTGGTGGTGATGATAGTGACAGCGACAGCGACAGCGACGTGGATATGTAGACAAGAGGTCGTTGAGTGCAATCTCGTTGTGACAGGAAGGCAGTTCCCGTAATTGGGCGTTTCGCTCAGGTGGACAGCAGCAGCACGGAGCACGGAGCACGGAGCACGGAGGTCACGCAGGGGAGGATGCCCAGCTCGCAAGCGAGGATTCAATACGGGAGTACATGCTACACACTACGCATACACAATACACAATACTAAATACTACGTAGTTGCAGCCTGAGGCCTCACCAGCCTCGAGGCTCAAGGGTCAACTTGACATTCCTCAAGCGTGTTAATCAGCACTTGTCCTTCTGTCCAATTACAGTTTAGTTCGCCGCACACTTTTTGCCTGTAAGCGAACCATCCACACCACAATCCACAGGCAGAAATACACGAAGGCACAAAAATCGTCCATTTCAACTCAGAGGCAAGGTCATCTATCGCGAACGGCACCTGCAACGCGTCAAGAATCAACCTCCCTCTACGACCTCTGCGCGCGACTACACAGATATCGAATTGTCGCTCACGACATCTTCATCTTCCGAACAAAGACACTTCGCAGAGGAGCTTGCCCAGCATGGCTCCTCCGCCACACCAGAAGCCGGAGAATGTCCTCAAGCGCGCCCATGAGTTGATGGGTGTCGGACAGTCTCAGGCTGCGCTGGTCCTGCTGCACGAGCATATCACGTCGAAGAGATCGAGAAATGTCCCGATCGCGTCGTTGGAGCCGGTGATGCTCCTCTTGGTCGAGCAGTCCGTGGAACAGAAGAAGGGAAAGTTGGCAAAGGATGCCTTGTACCAGTACAAGAATATCAGTCAGAACACCAACGTTGCAACTATCGAGGTAAGATGGATATGAACGTGCATGGTGTCTTGGTGAAGGAACTGCGCGCTGACATGTGAAACTAGCTTGTCCTCAAGAGGTTCATCGAGTTGGCCGAAGACAAGGTGAAGGAGGCCCAGGCGAAGGCAGATGAGATTCAGAGCACCCTCGAGACGAGCCAAGCAACAGCCAGCGTCGACGACCTCGAGGCCACCGAGACTCCTGAGTCCATCCTCCTTTCCACCGTATCTGGCGAGGTGTCCAAAGATCGCACCGATCGCGCAATCGTTACCCCATGGTTGAAGTTCCTCTGGGAGACCTATCGCACTGTTCTCGATATCCTGCGCAACAATGCCCGTCTCGAGATCATGTACCAGTCCACTGCCATGCAGGCGTTTGCTTTCTGCCAGAAGTATGCTCGCAAGACCGAGTTCCGCAGACTTTGCGAGCTTCTCCGCAACCATGTCCAGACTGCTGCGAAGTATTCTACTCAGATGCACGCCATCAACTTGAATGACCCAGATACTCTTCAGCGTCACTTAGAGACTCGCTTCCAGCAGTTGAACGTTGCGGTTGAGCTCGAGTTGTGGCAAGAGGCTTTCCGCTCCGTCGAGGATATCCATACCCTCCTCAACTTGAGCAAGCGCCCACCAAAGAACATCATGATGGCCAACTACTACGAGAAGCTCACCCGTATCTTCTTGGTTGGCGAAAACTATCTTTTCCACGCTGCTGCTTGGTCTAGATACTATAATCTTCTCCGCCAGTCTGCTGCTATTGTGGCCTCTGGACATGGCAAGAAGTCCGAGAACCCAGCTACTTCTGAGGCAGATCTCAGCAAGGCTGCTTCTTTCGTTCTTCTCTCTGCTTTAGCCATCCCAGTCATCAGCACCTCGAGATCCCGTGGTGCCCTGATCGACGTTGACGAGGCAAAGAAGAACAAGAATTCCCGCCTCACTCACCTCCTTGGCATGTCTGCAGCACCAACCCGTGCCGTTCTCTTCAAGGATGCCATGAGCAAGGGTCTCCTCAAGCGTGCTCGCCCAGAGATTCGCGAGCTCTACAATATCCTGGAGGTCGACTTCCACCCACTTTCCATCTGCCAGAAGATCTCTCCAATTCTTGCTAAGATTGGAGCCGATGCGGAGATGGCCAAGTACATCCTTCCTCTTCAACAGGTTATCCTGACCAGGCTCTTCCAGCAACTGTCTCAGGTTTATGAGACTGTTGATCTTGCCTTCGTGGAGAACCTTGCTCAATTCCCAGCCCCATTCGAGGTTTCCAGGGATACTATTGAGAAGTTCATCATGAACGGAAACAAGAAGGGCGACCTTGCCATCCGCATGGATCACGCTACCGGTGTCCTCAGCTTCGATACTGATATCTTCTCTTCCGCTAAGGCTGTTCACGCTGGACCCGGCGCCGGCTCCGCCGAGGCTGAGTCTTCCTCCGTTCAGCGTCTCCAGAACACTCCTTCCGAAATTGTCCGCACACAACTTACTCGTCTTGCCAAGTCTCTTTACATCACTTGCCAATATGTCGATCCATCATACAACCAGGCTCGCATCAAGGCTCGCGACATTGCATTAGCAAGGGCTAAGGCTGGCGCTGAGCAGGAGCATCGCGAGACTCTGTTGCGTAAAGAGATCATTCACAAGAGAAAGGAGGAGGCTTCCGAGATCATCGCGCGTAAGGAGAAGGAGGATGCGACAAAAAAGAGAATCAGAGCTGCGCAACTCCAAGAGGCTGAGGATAAGCGTCTTGCACAGGAGCAGAAGGAGCGTGAGGAGAAGCGCATGAAGGCTGAGCTTGACCGCGTCCGCAAGGATGAGCTCAAGAAGCAGATTGCTGATCTCAAGATCGGTCCAAAGGCTCTCGACATCGATCTCGAGGATCTGGACAACCTTGATGCCAACCGTCTCCGTGCCATGAAGCTTGCCCAGCTTGAGCGTGAGAAGAACGATATCAGCGAGAAGTTGAGAATTGCCGGCAAACGTATCGATCATATTGAGCGTGCGTTCAGAAAGGAGGAAGCCAAGAAGCTGCCAGCTGACTACGAGGCACAACGCCAGCGTGATCTCGAGGCTTACGAGAAGACCAAGGCTCAAGTGCTCAAGGACGCGGAAGCCAAGCACGCCGAGGACCTCGAGCTCTCCAAGAGACTGACACGAATCACACCGCTCTACGAGTCCTTCAAGAAGGATGTCGTTGCCCGCCGCCACGATGAGTTCGAGAAGCGCCGCCGTGACGCCGAGAAGGAGCTTGAGAAGCAGATCGACCAGCGCCGCAAGGAGTACCGCGAACGCAAGATCCGCGAGAAGCGCGAGCGCGAGGAGCAGGAGCGTATCCTCCGCGAGGAGGAAGAGCGCGCCGCCAAGGAAGCCGAGGAGAAGGCTGCCCGCGAGGAGCGCAGGAGACAGGAGTTCGCCGAGCTCAAGGCGATCCGCGAGAAGGAGCGCCAAGAGGCTCTTGAGAAGGCGGCATTACAGGCTCGTCGTGAGGAGGAGGCTCTGGCGAGAAGAGCAGGTGCTAGAGCCGGCGGTCCCCCACTCAGAGTTGCCGAGCCAGAACGCGCCGTCTCGGGTGATCGTCGTCCACCGCTCCCACTCGCCGGCGCGAAGCTCGGATGGAGAGAGAAGGAGGCGCTCCGCGCTGCTGGCCAAGAGGTCCCATCGGAACGCACCGCATCGCCCGCTGCGCCAATCACCCGTGCCGAACCCACCGAGCGCCCAGCCGGACCGCCGCGCCTCGCGCTGGCCGGCGGCAAGCCAAGCTGGAGAGAGAAGGAGGCCGCCAGGATTGCTGCTGGAGGCGCTCCGTCTGAGTCTCGCGAGGCTCCTGCTGCTGCGGCTCCAATGTCGAGGTCTGCTTCTGGAGCAGGTCCTGTTAGAGGCAGGACCGATCGCGTGGAGAACGAGAAGGCGCCAGTGGCTGGAGGGGAGACGCTGAAGGCGAGTGGTGGGGCTGGGAAGTATGTTCCTAGACATCTGCGCGACAAGGCTTAAAGTGGCTCGGAGGGGAAGGAAGTTGCGTTGCATTGCGGGATGGATTGGGCGGACATGTTCAATGTCATTTTTTTGATTTTGATCAGCTGGCTCATTTCACTCTCTGATTTCGGCGTTATTTTTGGGTCTGTAATGTAGTTGGTATGTTGTGGCGAGCATTCATTGCGTGTGATCTGCGGCGGATGGAAGATGACACGAGATGAGAGAGAATGTGCGTGATGCTGATGATGGGGAGGAAGACCTACGATCGAGGGTAGTATAGAACATGGAAATGAAATGCTAGTTACACGATGCTTGATTCGATTTCCATGCTCCTGTGTCTGTGAATGCGCGAGATCTCTATTTCTCTATAGTCAGGTTGGCCTCTCCGTGATGCCCAACTCCCAACTCTTACGCGACACACCATCCACTGCACCAGGGATTTCCAACTCAACGCCATTGGATGACACGATTCTTAGTTCCAAAAAAGGCAGCTTGCTGAAATGGAAATAGAGCCAGAGATAGTCGACCCACGCACAACATCTCCTACATGTCCATTTATGCGAATGTAATAAATATAAAAAACTCCCAAAAAAAAAAGTAAATCCTCTGAAGAGGATGATGGTATGTGTGGGATCTTCCGGTACCGGGAATCGAACCCGGGGCTACCCGGTGAAAGCGGGTTATGTTAACCCCTACACTATACCGGAGGTGTATTTGTAATAAGACATGCCTGTTGAAGACTAAGTAGGGCATAGGACAGATTCACGTAAAGCGCATTTTGTATTAGGTACTTTGCTGGCGGCCATTATCTTTGTTTAGCACGTATGTGTTAAGAGGTTAGCAGTGGGATTGAGTTAACTAGGTAGCACACTTGTTTTGTATGAGAAGCTCTAGGCGTCAACTTTCGAATTTGAAAGGTGGTCGTGGTATTAGCGTCGTTACCATCGTGTAATATAAGTAGAAGAATTAGCCTAGCTAGGCTAGATTTATACAATTATACTTCCATCTCACAATATAATAAGCGGCTTAGAAGAATTGTAGTCTGCGAATGGCAGTAGCTGTCTCTTTCCTGATGACTTGCTTTTCTTTTGTACAATATGATACATGTGTATATATCCATTCCTACGTCCCTTCTAACCCCCCCACAATCTAATCATCCACCCCCCTACGACCGCTGCACCTTACAAATCCTATCCAAAGCCCTCCCCTCATCCAACGCCCACCCCCCCGTAATATCCAACTTGTACGCTCCATGACCTTTCACCTCGAGCTTCAAAAACCCATCACGAGTCCACGACCGACTGATCGCCCTGAACAACCTGAAGCTCGCCTGGCTCAGGTGCCGGAAGGGCGCGAGCAAAATGCTCTTCTCCCGCTCCGCCGCCTGCGCCGCATCCTGCTGCTTCTGCAGCGCGAGACGCTGCGCGGGCGTCAAGGCGGTCGAAGGCGGGTAGTAGATCGGCGCGTTGAGACCTAGACAGCCCGGCGTCGTGGTGATGACACGTGCCGGGAAGAAGGGGAGAGGAAACATCCTGCGCAGCTCGACCTCGACGTTCAGGGCGGGCTGGTTTGCCGCTGCCCCGACTGTCTTGGCGGCCACAGCGCCGCTGCCAGGCCCTGCAACCCTCGCCGCTGTTGAGAGGGCGGCGGGCACGGCGGTGATGGATTTGACGAGGCGCGCGGGCGCCATCAGCAGCCAGCCCCCAAAGGCGGCCATGAGAAAGCAGATGCCGCCAAAGGCGATGGGGATCCAGGTGGCGAGGTCGGGGGGCGGGTGGGCCACCTGGGAGAGATAGTTGAAGGCGGCATAGGAGAGGCAGAAGGCGGCGCCGAAGTAGGAGGCGAAGATGTAGAGGGAGTGGGAGGGAGCGAGGTAGAGGGGGGTGCGGGTGGGGAGGGCGGCGAGCTTGGCCGTGAAGGATTGGTAGGCGGGGAGCTGGGGGGTTGAGGGCGGAGGGGAGCGGGTGGATTTGAGAGGGGATGTTTTGGGAGGTGAGGATTTGAGGGAGGGTTTGTTCGGGAATATGGAGGAGCGAATGGCCGGTTTGGATGCCGATTTGCTGATGGTGGCCCCGGGGAGAGGTTTTCGTAAGAAAGGCGACGTGGTGGTGAAGAAGCGTGGGAGGCTGCTTCGGATGGGCGCGAAAGGTGTGTGTATACCGAGACCGAGGAGGGACAGAGGCGTGTGAAGCAATTGCGGGCGGGCCATGAGACCTCGGGAGAAACACGACATCTAGTTTACCACATCAATTAGATCTCATCCATTTCAAAGCATATCAGACACAAGTTGGAGCCCAATGCGCAGAAACTCACCTTTAACAAGCTGTTCCGAATGTTGACGGAACGCAAGGCTGGCGATTCCGAGAATTATATATACCGGCCCCACACTTTCTCCGTGCCCCGAGATACCCTGGCTGGCCCCAACAACTAACTACCTTACATACAGCTCATCGCTTCCGTGGGAGCTCAATTGAGCGCACTTCTGCAGCGCATACATGGCAATGGCTTCGATTGCGGCAGCGTGTAGGGTTTCCTCGAGGCTTGCGGGGAGACAGTTGAGGAGGGATGTGCAATCGAGAGGTGAGTATCGATTACATAGCTATGTAGCTGTTCACGGACTACGGAGGTGAGCTTGTGCTGATGATGCGGTGAAATAGGCTATAGAACGTCACAAGCATGTCTCGCAGCACACAACTTCACGATGCCGGCGCTCTCGCCGACGATGACGGAGGGAAATATCTCCTCGTGGAAGGTTAAGGAGGGCGACTCCTTCTCCGCTGGCGACGTGCTGCTGGAGATCGAGACCGATAAGGCCTCTATGGATGTTGAAGCTCAAGACGATGGCATCGTAGCTAAGATCTTCCAGGGCGATGGCACCAAGGGAATTAAAGTCGGCAGCAGAATTGGCGTCCTCGCAGAAGTAGGTGACGACATCAGCTCCCTAGAAATCCCAGCAGACGACAACACAGCGGCTGCAGCGGCTGGAGCGCCAAAGGCAGAGGAAGCGCCGAAGAAGGAGGCAGCGCCGCAGAAGACGGCGGAGGCAGCGCCGCCTTTGAAGGATGTGGTGGTGCCGGCGGGTAAGGGGCAGAACAAGAAGTACCCGCTCCTGCCATCTGTTGAGCACCTCCTCCACGAGAAGAACATCAACCCCGCTGAAATCGACAAGATCACCGCGACTGGTCCGAAGGGTCAGGTTCTCAAGGGTGACATTCTCGCATATCTCGGCCAGGTCTCGAAATCATATCCCGGCGAGCTTGCCAGCCAAGTGCAGAAGCTCACGCACCTCGATCTGAGCAACATCAAGATTGCACCTCCCAAGGAGGCACCTAAGGCTGCCAAGCCAGCTGCTCCCGAGCCTGCACCGGCACCAGCACCCGTCATCGAAGACGTCCAAGTCGCCCTCCCGATTTCCATGGCCGCTGCCATCGAAGTCCAGAAGCGCATCCAGAGCACCTTAGGCGTCTACCTCCCTATCTCAACCTTCATCGCGCGCGCCGCCGACGTCGCCAACGACGACCTCCCGCGCTCCAAGACCGCCAAGCCAACCGCTGACGAGCTCTTCGACGAGGTGTTGGGTCTGAATAAGGTGCACGGCACGTACGGCGTGCGCGGCAACTTCCTGCCGCAGATCACGGCGTTGCCGGCTACGGCTGTGGCGACGGTGCCGAGAGTGAGAACGGTGCAGCAGAAGGTCGATGTAATTGATTTCTTGAGCGGCAAGGTCAGGAGTACAGCGCCGAAGAGAGTTGCGCCGACACCGGTGAAGGGACCGCCTGGGACGACGAGTGTTTTTAGTGTTAGTGTGCCGAAGGGAGATGAGAAGCGGGCGAAGGTTTTCTTGGAGAGGGTTAAGGAGGTGCTAGAGGAGGAGCCGGGGAGCTTGGTGTTGTGAGTGTGAGGATGGGAGGGGATGGAGGGGATAAAAGGGTGTGTATAATATGGAGTTTATGAGCTAATAGTGATGGATGGGAATGATATACGGATTATCTCGATATGACGCGTTGATATTATACCATATATTCGAAATCTTTAAAGCATGGGGGTTTGGGCAAACTTTCATCCATGAAAGGGACGGATTCAACGCTCTCGATCTGATCTGGTTTGTATCTTTTGCCTTCACTTCACGCCCTCCTCGCATCCTCTCCTCTTCTGATGTCTAGCAGCCAAGTGGCTTAATCAGACTCCAGCCCGTCTATCCCGTTTGCAATTCCCAGCTCAGACAAATATTTGCTAAGTCCCTATTTGTGCTCTCGCCTCCAAATTCACTCACCTTATCTTCCTATGGCCCTGCTCGTCAATAAAACCCAAAGCAATTCCCCCCCCTCAAAACTCTCGGGGCGCTGACGCAATGGTAGCGCACCCGCCCCCAACTCCTACCCCCTCGAGGGAGGTGGCTAACAGGGCGGCGACTAGGGGTTACATCCCCCTACTCCAACCATTGTAAGTCTCACGAACTGCAATCACTCGCCGTAGCATGGCCATTGTCTGTCAGCTGTCGAATAAACACAGAATAGAACATATAATGAAGCTCTCTGCTTATAGGTAGTGGAATGAAGCACAGCGGTTGAGATGAGCAGGCCTGGGATGGCGGGAGGTTGTAGGTTCGAATCCTACGCGCTCCATTCATATTTTTCCTTTTTGGTTTTGGCTTTTTGGGGCTGGCGAGGAATGACATGGTAAGGGAATGAGATTCTGAACGTTAGCATTCTGTAGATGAGCTTGGAAAGGAAGTGTGCAAGATGGATAACTTGTTTTTCCTGTGTTTGTTTATGCAAGCAATCTCATATCTCTCTTTATAATTCACCTGCAGCTAGGTCTGCAGCCTCCTTAATCGCCATGCCTACTGATTTTAAGAATCCCCTTTACATCTGTTAGAACCAACATACGAAGCGTTGCAAAGTTGTGATGCACGTAGTTCTTATCCCTACTCCGTATCTACATTTTTAGCCTACATTGGATGTAGAGAGGATGTACTAAGCAGGCTCTGAGGTGGCTATATCTCTCTTGTTTACCATCGGCTGACAGCTGTTAATGAAAAGACTCGTATCTAAGATATGAGGGAGGCCAGCCATTCCAGAAAAATCTACGAGCTTATTAGTTTGATGACACATTTGCTTTCTTTCTTAATTGCGTCTAGGAGTTGATTGAGGTTGATTTTCGATCTTTGTTTAGATATGTATAAGTATATGCATACTACCTACCCCTTTAGTTTCACGTGATTAGAAAAAAGGACCTGGACGCTGGGTAAAAAGTGTGAAGATCTTGACATTCTTGAGATAAATGTCAAGATCGATGAAACACTGCCTATACATCGAGAGACATGGCCCTCCAAGTAACAAAACGGAGTGCTAGCGCAGTAGTAGCGTGCCTAGTTCTCATTCCTGCAGCTTTGGACAGAGTGGACATACTGTGACGGATTAGAGGGTTGCATCCCTTTTCTTAAATCCGTCGCCAATTGCGAAGATAGAACCAGTTATAAGGGAAATCCAGGAGGCCATCGGTTCCATCCAATGCACCCTACATTTTCCATTTCCTTTCCTGCCCCTCTCTTCCTTCATTCCTTCCCTCTCCCTCTCAATTTTGTAGCCTATGCCGCCTTCTCCAAGCCTCTTCCCCCCTTCTATAACACCCCCTCCAAATCCGCCTATACATCGTCAAATACGGCCCGCAGTTTAACACTTGGGAGTGCTGGCGCAGTGGTAGCGTGCCTGGTTGTTATTCCTGCTGCTTCGGACAGAGTGAACTTGCCGAGACTGACTAGAGGGTTGCATCCCCTCTCGAGATCCACCCCAAGGCCCAACGGAATGGCATGGGGAAGAAGGTCAACCAGTTCGAAGGGAAACCCAGGCGGTCATCGGTTCGAGTCCGATGCACTCCAACATGCCCTTTTTATGTATTTTTTTCTTTGGTTTAATCAGGTTGTATTCAGCGACTGGCAGATATGTATAATGAGTGCAGAGAATGTGAAAACCGCAGACATCTTTGGCTCTTGAGATTCATTGATACTACGGACTCTCTCCATCATGTTTGCCCCATCCATAAACGCCATGCTGCAAACCCACATGTACGCTCACTCACCCCCACGTCTAAACGCCCAAAATGCCCTGGATCATGCATGCACGCACTTGTATCATCTAATTTCATATCCCCCACTCCATGCCCGCACAATAATCCACCAGATACGCCTCGTGTCATAATCCGCTTCCGAATGTCTCCCCTCGTCGAGCGGCAGAGGCAATTCAGTCACCAAGCGTCTCATCCTCCATCTCAAAATCATCAAAGGCAAAGGAGCCCCGCTGTGGCGGAGACTGGAACCCTGCAAAATCCAGATCAAGCTCGGCCCTGTCGACACCGAGTAGATTCTGCTTCTTCGACCCTTTCAGTTCCAGGCCAGCGTTGATGATGTTCATGCGCAAGATGCGACGGCGGAGCTCGCGCTCATATTCTTTCACCGATTCGAGAGTCTGCTTTTGGATTTCGGCGCGAGGCGAAGGGATGACTGCGTTCAGGGTCTGCCGCATTGTTAGTAAAACTTTCATGGCTTCGCGTAATGCAAAACTTACGCCATTGATGGTGTCGATGCGAGCATTCAGGGTTCCGGCCTTGATCATAGCTACAAGCTCATCTTCGATAGACTCGCCAGATGCAGCAAATGACTCATTCAAGCTATCTAGTGTAACGCAAGAGAAAGGTTTGAAGTACTGGACAATGCTCTTGCTCCGAATGCGGCGGAAGAGCTCAGGGACGTTGCTCGAGAGGTAGATATCAAGAAGATAATCGTTTCGGTAGCCTTCTAGGGTCGATAAACATGCTGAATATCTACCATTAACGAAAGCAGTAATGGCGCGGCGGATTTGTGGCTCTAGTTCGAGGTAGGTCCGGAAGGTGGAACTGTTCAAGACCCTCTTCTGCAGTTGATCTCGATCCATCGATGCAAGAGCACAGAGACCTCCGTATACTGCAACATCATTGCCGCTTATAATGTCGTTGTAGGATGATCCCATACCTGAATCCACCCCCAGAAATGCTGTTGCTGCATCGGCATATTTCTTCTGGGCCAAGTATGCCAATCCTTGAGCTACCCTGATAAGTGGCCGCACGGCCTTCGATTCTTCTGCTGCTACTGCCTCCGAGATAGCTTGAAGCTTCGCAGCATGATTGTGCACTCCAATCCAATTCTTCTGTTCGATCGTAACACTCGCCAAGTGCTTGTTGAGCTCAAGAATGTGCTTGTCGATGACGGCGTCTTGCCTCATTCTGTGGTATGCTTCGTATGCCCTTTGGAGATCTCCGATGCTCTGATAGAATCGACCGCAGTCCTCATTTCCCATCTGAGGATGAATTCAGCGTTTGCCTTGACCCTGTCTGGGGTGCTGCACCTACCCGTATGCTTTCTTTGATGAGGTTATTCTTGTAGCCTTTCAATTCTGCCTCCAGACGCATCCCTTCAGCCTTGTTCTGCTTCTCGATATTACTGATCCATTGCTGGTCTCGCTGTGCTTCTGGTTCGTTTGGTGAGAAGCGGCTAAGAGCTGCTACAGCTTCGAGATATCGGGCGACATTTCGGCCTCTCTTGGCCTCAGCTACAGCGGCTTTAAGTGCTTCAATGCGCAATACTGTTGAATGTAGTCCGATATATAACAGGCGCTCAAATCGTGTCGGACCTGGACATCACTGTCAGAGCTAATCAACGATTCCTCTGTGGATGCGAATCGTAGGAACTGGCTGTCGTGAAAAGGCTGGAGGACCACAACAATCGTCAGGCGTCATATAAAGGTGCCAAATGGCATATGAAATCTAGCCATACCTGTATAGTTTTGAATATATGTCTCGAGATCGAGCTTGGGCGGTTCTGTAGCTATATTAGAGCTGCTCCCGTGCCAAAGACCCAGATGTTCTCTTACCAGTGACCTCGACGTTGCTGTCGCCTTGCACAGGCTGATTCTTGTCCATGATGAGCTGTATCAATGCCTATATTGACGTTGACTTTCAAAGCCAAAGGGAAAGAGGTGATATTATGGAAAGGTAAGCTTCATCGTCCCTTATTGAGCAAACTGCTGAGTCAAGACGAGGCAGCGGTCCGGCGTGGAGCCTTGCTGGTACACCGTAGTTGCTAGCATCGGTTTACCGCGGCGGAGAAGATCGGCGTATGATTGGCTGATTGCAACATCATCAGCATCTCGGCATCTCGACATCTCACTGCCAAACAAATGAGAACGGTCTCTAGGAATTCTAATCTCAATTGCCATGTGAGATCCATTTAATATCAAGAGTTAATTATTCCTTTTCTCTCTCAAGTCCCAAAGCTGACTTTTTCGTAGAAAACTTTGGAGGCTGGATGATCTATTGGATGTATCCAAAAACATCATCACGTGGCGCTATCTTTTACTGTGATTTTGACTCGAGTGAAAAAGAAACTCAACTAAGCTGCGAAAAGCCGATGCTGGTAATTGTGCTATATGGGCTATAATGTCGGAGCAGAATCCATGGGCTGCGGCTCCAAAGTTCTCTTCCTTCAAGCCAGGAGCAGCCGAAGGCGTAGAGGCAGCGAGGCCTGAACGAAAGAGGGAGCCAAGGTCTGAGGAGCATCTAGAGCGGCGGCCAACTCCTCACAGGCACCGATCAAGCTCAAGATCCAGGAGCCGTGAGCGCCATCATCGAATAGAAAACAAGGAGAGGTCTTATAGAAGCCATGAGCGCAGACACCATCACAGACACCATAGATCCAGGTCTAGGAGCCGAGAAAAGGCGCAGCTAGTAAGACGTCAAAAGTCGCCATCGCCTCTGGTGCCAACTCCACTAGCAGAATCTGGTCTGCCATATTTTGTGCTGGACCGCAAGGGTGACGTGCAAAATCTCACATACGGCAGACTTCATCGCTATGATGTTCCCCCATTCCACCGAATAGGAGCAGGAAGCGTCATTGGAGTGAACCGAAGATTCAGGATTGAACGTGGTCAAGTTGAAGATGATGGCATAATATTGGCTGATCGTAGGGAAACATCCATTCTCAAGCGTGAGAAGTATGTGTTTGCTCGGAATGAAAAGAAAGGGGCAAGGCTCCTCAAGATCCGCCCTGAAGAATCAATCAAAGACGATGCTGCGAGCAATGCAGATTACGTTTCTCTTCGCACATCTAGAAAACGTAAGAGGGGCGGTAGCACGTCAAGTTCATCAGGAGAGGAGGAGAGGACCCATTATCGGTCGATTGAGGGCAAAGCAAAGGTTGGCAAGAAGCCTGATGATGAAGCTCTCGAGTATGCAACGGAATCGGATTTATCAGACTCCGAATTAGGACGAACCATCAGATTCGATGAAGCTATAAGACTGAGGAGTATTGAGCTTTCCCGAAACGTAGACAAGAATCCTCAAGATATTGACGCATGGCTTGCTCTCATCGATCACCAAGATGCATTGCTAGGTCTAAGTGACCATGGACGTCGCAAGATTACAACCGCTGAGATTCAGAGCACCGCCGAGATAAAACTAGATATGTATCAGAAAGCCCTAAAGATGGCTGGCTCTACATTGGCCAACCGCGAGCGCTTGTTACTAGGTCTTATGGCGGAAGGCTCCAAAGTCTGGAGTCCTAAAGAGCAACAGCAGCGCTGGGAGCAGATCTCACAAGACGATTTGAATAGCATACTCTTGTGGAAACAGTATCTTGACTTTCGGCAGTCCGATTTTATAAGTTTCAAATACGAAGAGGTTCGGGATCTATTCCAGAAGCGCATTCGTCTGCTCACTGAGGCTATCAATTCTGCGAAAGGTTCTGAACAAGAGAGTCGCGGTTTATATGAGCAGTTAATCTATACTGTTCTTCGAGCTGCCCTCTATATGCGTGAAACAGGTTACACGGAGATTTCTGTGGCTATCTGGCAAGTTGCGTTCGAGTTCAATATGCGCGGTCCTGCAGAACTTGAGCCTGGAAAATCACGGCTTGAACTATTCCAAGAATTCTGGGAGAGTGAGGTGCCGCGAATCGGAGAAGAAAATGCCCGCGGTTGGACGTTCTTTATTTCGAACCAGGATACTGGGATGATGGAGAGTAAGCCAGATGAGGAGACGCCATCGTCATATCTTGATAATCCAGACATTATGATGGGATGGGCTTTGGCAGAAGAACATAGATCACGACTATCGCATTGGCCAGCGAGAACCATGGATGATACCGTTGAGGACGATCCTTATAGAGTTATTATGTGGTCTGATATTGAAGGCTTCATGGTCGATATCGTTGGCAAGCCATTCTCGTCGGCGCTTTGCAGACTTTTAATAGATGCATTCCTGCTCTTCTGTCGCCTACCACCTGTATACCAGGCCACAGTATCCCGCCAATGGTCATTGGAGTCTTTCATTCATAATAATATTCTCGATATGACGTCTGAATGCATCGAGAAACAATTTTTATCGCTCGGAGACGATAATACTGGTGTCATACAAGGGTCATTGAAACAGATAGACGACAAAGCTAGCCATGAGCAGGATACTAGACATCACTCATTTCAAGCTTCCTCCGAGAACTTTGTCATATCTGTAGACACTCTCTTTCCATCCTCCACATGGTTTAGGTCTCTCAGAAGCTGGGTCGATACATATGGCGAAGAACCGTTGGCTGGCCCAGTGGCGATTTCTTTTGTTCGGGAAACGCTCAAAACTCTCACAGAAGCTGTTGCAAGCGATGAGTTCGCGGAATTCTATCTGGCATGGATGTATGTCAACCAGCCACAGGATATCAAAAAGACCGCCAAGAGCATCATCAAGCAACGCCCAACAAGTCTGCGTCTCTACAATGCATACGCATTGATCGAGTGGCGCAGTGGCAAGAAAGACAGCGCGTTCAATATCTTCAACGCAGCTCTGAGCATGCAGTCTTCACTCCCCGGCAATGAGCGAGAAAAGAGCATCATGCTCTGGAGAGTAAGACTCTGGTGTCTACTTGATGATGGAAATAATACAGAAGCCCTGAAATGCCTTCTGGCCATCCCGAACGCTGATGCATCTGCGATCGCCACCATCGACGCACCGTCACCAGCTGCACACATGAGAGCAAAGCAGCACCTTGCCGCCAACCGCGACTACCATCTCTCGTCCAACAACATTGAGCTAGCCTGTTTACACGCCGAATGTCTCGCCCTGCTATCCTATCTCTCAAATAGTCCAGCTCTCCCGACGGGACAAGGTGACATCTCCGCTGCCCTCTCGACCCTCGACTCCTTCTCCTCCTCCCTCACCCCCTACTCCTACCAGCTCTCCACCCACCACGAACTCCTCCACCAATCCTCCGCCCGCCTCCTCCACCACCACATCCGCCACGGGTATGTCCCCTCCCTTCCCCCCAAACCCAGCACCCACTAACACCCCGCAGCCCCTATCCTCCCTCCCTCCTCCGGTCCCGCCTCACCGCCTCCCTGGCCCTCTTCCCGCTCAACCCCCTCCTCCTCGCCCTCTACGCCAATAACGAGTCCCGTCTCCGCCTCGACGACCGCGTGCGCGCCCTCGTCCGCGACGTCCTCATCCCCGACCACGACTGCCCCACCGCGCGTCTCTTCGCCATCCGCCACGAGCTAACGCGCAGAAACGTGCATTCTGTGCGCGCGGCCTTTGAGAGTGCGGTTACGAGCGAGAGCTGTAGGGGTAGTGCGGGGATTTGGAGGCTGTATACGCTGTGGTGTTGGAAAATGCAGGCGGAGAGGGTGGGGGAGGTGCTGGGGAGGGGGGTGAGGGGTTGTCCGTGGGCGAAGAGGGTGGTGATGGGTGCGTTCTTGGAGGTGGGGATGGAGGAGAAGGGGAAGGAGATGTATAGGGTGATGCAGGAGAAGGAGTTGAGGATACATGTTGATCTTGATGAGTGGTTAGAAGAGCGCGGAGCACAGGATTTGACGGTAGCAGTTGGAAGCGAGAGGAGACGGTGATTCTCCTCACGAGTAGGATTAGGAAATCCGAGAGGACGAGAAGGATGTCTATATAAATGGGGAAAACGAGTATGACGAGGGATATATCCTTCAACACCCATGTCGTGCAGCTGCACATTTAGATGACATGCCCTCAATCCACATTTTCATCCTCGACATCCCGGACCCATTCTTGCGGCAAAAAGAGGGAAGGAATATATGTATGTCGTGTTGAGTTATTGTACGTGCCCAATCCCGATCTGTTAAGAAGCCCGGATATCAGGAGTATCACATCGTGCAATACCCTGCTGTAACTGCATTCTCCGCTACATCTCTCATCTGCCTGGTCCTGGACAAATTCCCTAAATTCCTTCTCTGATCTAATACACACTCAGCAGTCTTCTCTCTGATATAAACATTCTTTCGCATCAGGGCCCGACATTTTGACATCTCGTCTTTGGGGAACGATAACATGCCTGGCTGCCTTGCTCTCGCCTTTCGTGCTGGTTCGTCACATGTCTCGGACACCTGGTCTAGGCGTCGATTGTCGAACATGCATTCTTAGCTTGAGAGGATGCTGGGACTCCAGCACACAGGAATGACTAGATAGGCTGTTCGTCGCGGTTCTCTGATCTCTGGCCGCCAGCCGGGAACTATTGGAGGGAGGAGATTCAGGTCTCACATCTGCGTGCATGCATTCAGGTATCACTTTATGCATCCGCCTTCAGAGCAGGATGTTCACCTACCTTCCAGTCCAATAGCCGACTGTTGCCTATACAGGCACTGCCTATTCAGGGCATATAAATAGTAGTTAGGTTCATAGATAGCTGACTTTATGATACATGCTTTCTCACATTGATCTTCCGTGCCCACAAGAATTATCACCTTGTGATTGCAACAGGTTATGAGCCTGGGTGCAAAGTCATCCAACATCTTGATCTTGATAGTATCAAGAGTCCTCTCACTTGAGAGAAGCCGGCAGGATCACCGGAACCAAATCAAAGCCAATGATACTCATTCATTTGAGATATCACAGCAACGATGACTGAATCATCAACCAACCTGAACTGGGCTGCATCCGACAAACTAAAGGATAGCGGCAACTATTCAACATGGAAAATCCTAGTTAAACATGCTCTGATAAATGCGGGAGTATATCAATTTGTGTTAGGCAAGGGCAAGGGCCTGAAGCCAACCACCACAAACGAAGATTATGATGAAGATTCTGAGTATGGGAAATGGTTAAAGGGCAACGCAAAAGCCTATACTATCCTACACCGGACTTGTGGCACTGATGCTATGAGAACTATCAAATCCACCAATAACGCCGCCAAAGCTTGGACATTGCTCAAAGACCGGTACGAGGTTAAAGGATTCTCCCTCATCGGTCAGAGCCTCGATGAATTCCTGGCACTCTCATATGAGAAATCGAGAGATATCGCCACATTCAACGCTCTATTCAAGGATCTCAAAAGGAAGATCGAGGACGCAGGCCTCAGCTTGCAAGCCACATTCTACATCCATCTCTACCTCAAATGGGTATCTCCGGCTTTTCCCACTTGGGCCGAACGCCAAAGAAGCGTTTTGAGAACTACGAGCACAACCACGAGTATGCTAACAAATGCCACACTTGACGACATGATGGCAGACCTAATTGACGAAAACCGAGCTGTCACTGCTCAAGGTGAGGACGGAACCGGTATCTCTATGTATGGAGACCGCCCACATCCTCAAAATCGCAAAGGCAATTCGAATTCCAAGAAGCCAAATACACAGCAGTTAAAGCCAAAATATGACCGCCACTGCACCCACTGCAACAAGAACGGCCATCTCGAGCAGAACTGCTGTATCAAACACCCGGAAAAGAAGACTGAGCTCCTCAAAAACCAGAACATAAAGGATGAGAATACGAATTCAAAAACAAAAACACGCCCTCTTAGTATGATGGGACACAAGAGCAAAAGTATCAAATCTTCAGACTGGATCCTCGTCACCAGTGCCAGTCACCACATGTGCAACGACCGCACACTGTTTGATGAATACAGGGTCAATATGAATCCTGCAAACACAATTACCACTGCTGGAGGTAACACACGAGCTGAGGGATATGGCACGGTCACAATCACCGCCATTCAGACTAACAATTCAAGGATTGTCATTAAATTGCTTGATGTCTTCCACGTGCCGAGCCTAGGAGTTAATCTCTTGTCAGGACCAACTCTTAAAAAGAAAGGAGTGTACATCGACAGTCTCACAAATACAATACGCCACGAGAGCGATAAATCAGAGGTCTGCAAGTTCCAGCTTTTGGATTCTGCGATGAGGATCTGCACCGTCAGCACAGGACAGGCAACGAATGGCAGCTGCCGCTGAATCAATTGATGTCTGGCACCGACGCCTTGGTCACATTGGACTTGAGAATGTGAAGAAGACAGCTCAAATCACAAAGGGAATTGAGATTAGAGCAAAGATTCAGAGAATTCGCCGCGAATGTGATTATGCAGGAGCTTTCCTAGCTGAAGCAGGCATTTAGAGAAGCCCTTGGTGAGATCACTATATACTCGCCTGTTGAATAAAGAGCGTTTGATGCCCGTAGGCATCCGGGCATTCTCAGTTTAGAGAATGCATGAGAATCTTCGCCTCCGTGCATAGAAGTTTCCACGCATCAAACACCGGCCTTTGAGCCTTTATTTCTAGCTCTCTATATTATGAGAGCCCTATTCTAGATTAGATAGATTTACAATTAAGCAATTCATATCATACATTTCTACATCGCCCAGATTGCAGCATTTGTTAAGTGATGCGTTCGTTATATGAATTTCAACAGAGAATCAATTTTATTTCCTTCATCTCCAACTAATATTCGCATATGTACATATATACATCAACTTCGCTCTATTCCGTCTACAACCTCGAATTGGCCCTGTTCACTGCTTTGGCATGCTCATAAACAAGCGGACGACTCTCTTCGGTGTTATTGAGATAAATCGTGAAGCCGTCGTTGTGATTGCATCCTGAGCTCAGCCCGCACACGCCGAGCTGCCAGTACATATCACTCATCTTGTGCTCCAACGAGATCTTCTGCCACTCCCCAATGACAGCCACCCTCGTCTCGTTCGCCGGCACAACCCTATTGAGCCACGCGAGCCGATCAGCCGGGTTCAGCCATCCGTACTCCTCAAACAGGACGGGCTTGTTGAGCTTGAACTGCGCCTCTCCGTGGTCCTTGATCCACCGATTCGTCCACTCTGCCGTCTTCGACCACCAGTCGGGGTACGCATGGAAGGTGCCAAAGTCCACCTCCTTGATCGCCAGCTCGTTGTAGAAGTGCCCGCCGTCCGAGCCAGCATAGGCCCAGTCCTCGTTGCCCGGCTCGTAGAACTCGCCCTCGCCGCCCCAGGTGACCATATGGCGCTGGTCGATCCCCTTGATGAACTTGCCCATCTCAGCTATCCAGCCGTCCACCACCACGTGGGAGCAGTTCGTGCCGGGAGAGCGAGGCAGGTTCCTTGTTCCGTCGGCGCCGCAGCGCGGCTCGTTGGCAAGCTCCCATGCGAAGATGGCGGGAGAGTCTTTGTAGCGACTGACGACTGCTGCGGTGTATGTCTTGAAGGCTTGGATGATCTTCGGGTCATGGTAAAAGTCATCGTGGTATTTCCCACCTAGGTTGACTGTGTAGACATCCATGCCGCCATAATCAGCCCAGTTGTTCGTCAAAGCCATGATGAGCTTGATGCCCGTCTCCTCGGCGATCTTGACCACTTTGTCGAGAGCTTGCAGGCCATTTGCGCCGTAATTGATGGTCGCCTCGCCGTCCGCCCAGGATTGGAAGTACACGGCCGATTCACCCGCTCCCTCTCCGCCGTACATTGGCAGGCCGCCGGGGGTGAAGGTTGCGTTCTTGTCGTTGAAGGCCCAAGTACGCATGACTTTCAAGCCAGCCTTTATAGCCTGTGTAAGAGCATTCTTCACATCCGGAGGGTTCTTTTCAGGCAATTAGATTTGTTTACATTTGCTTGTTTGTTGGTAGGGGTCAAAGCCAAGCCACTCACATTGATGAATGGCAGCCAGTATGCGTTGCTTCCGGCGAAGAGGAATGGTTCCCCATCCAACATGAACTTCCATCCTTCGGTATAAGGCACCCCTTTATAGCGTCTGGGCTCTCCTCCCCCTCCTCCTGTTGGCGATGCAAGGACGGATGACGCCAAAAAGGCCAATGATGTTCCAGTCGCAAACTTCATGGCAGCTGTTCGGCCTGGGTCAGGACTCAACAGCTTCTATTGCGTAGACGAGAGAGGGTTGACAACAGGAGATGGCGAGAAGCAGTGCTCCTCGAAGAGGAGTTTATATATTATTCATGTCCAAAGAGCCGGTGTGGTGTCCCGTCTCCGCGACAGAGGGGGGGTTCATTGAGACGCAGCATCATGTATGCCAGGTGTAATTGATATTACATCGCATCCCATAGAGCTTCAAGGCATTCTAGCCAGCCAGGCACAATGCACTTAGCTCTGCGGGGTATTTGCCATCTACGGGGTTGAGGTTGGGGTTGGTGGGAAATTCCATAGTTCTTGTTATGAACTCAGTCAAAATGCAGGGTCGGATGCTCTAAGTACGAAGTAGTGATTGATGTAAACTGCGGAGGATGTGTCACCGAAGGAGGCTGCGGGGATAGCAAATTGGCAATGTACCTTAATTAATATCTCGAGCGGCGGCAACCCTCCGACGGCAATTTAGGCTCAAGCTCTCAGCATATTAACCTGAGCTGACAAGCGCTTAGCTTAGTTGATAGCATTCATTTAATCTAATAAGATGCTCCGTAGACCGCGAACATGAAAATGGGACTCTGAATCTGTCCGTTTGTACCTATCATTTTCATAGGTAGCTCAGCGCCGACTTACCAAGCTCACACTCTCTCTTCTCCCATGCCATGCTATTTAATGAATATAAATGTCGTGGTGCAACCCTTCTTCATATTCCCAACATGAGACCCAACTTCCTCTTTCGTCCTGAGACTCCCGATAGCTTTCTTGGTAACAAGCATGTGTGTTGAACACATCCCATCGCATCCCATCAAATTCTCAGCTTCCCTGCCCAAAGCTACGCCATCCATCTATCTAGCAGTGCCCCGAATTCGGATCAACATGATACCTATATCCTCCATGGTCGAACTCATACCCATAGGGACACTGCTGCATATCGCCCCCGACATACGAGGTACAAGCTATTCCGCCCCTCCGTCAGCCATTGTCTCTCCTCCCCCTTTCCCTCTTGTTCTGTTCTGGGACAAGCGACTTACTGTTGTAATTCAGCGTCCCTGACCCGTCGCTCCGCTTCTGCACCCACCAGTTCACGTGGTTCTCCCCGTAATTCCGACACCCCGACTTCGTCTGGTACTGCCCGCTGTAGGAGCCGTCCACGTCGTTGCAGATCGTGGCCGGCTTGCCGGAGATCCCGCCCACGGCGGCCCAGGTCACGCCACCGGTGTTGCAGCCTAGTGCCGAAACCTGGCTGAGGGAGGCGAGGGCCAGGAGAGCGGCGGAGGGGAGGTTGAAATGCATGGTTGGTGGGATTAAGGTGGCTGGTGACTGATGTTTGCGGGCTTGTTGCTTAGAGAATGTGATGATGGGGGTGCTGATGAGGATGTTGCCCAGGAGAAAGAGGGAGAGAAGATGGCTTATATACATGTTCCAAGGCTTCGTTCTGGAGCCTTACTCTCTGCCAAAGGAGGCAAGAGAAGGATCCAGATCGTCCTTGAGAAGGAAGCTCATACTTCACAGCCAGAGCCTGGATGGAGATCTCTGATCTCTCTGGCGTTGCACCTACGCAATTTCCGAACGTCAAGTCCAGCGAATATTTCGACGAGGAAAGGAGGTAAAAGTGCCGAGAAGCGGGGAAGGCGTCACAAGGTGCTCTGACGTTGTCGAGAAACAGACTCTGTGCAACTATGGTAGATGTTGAGGCGGGGAACTGGCATTGAGATGTTTGCCACTGGTATTGGGATATATTCTCACCGTCGAGAAAGTTCTGAGCAATTGACAACGACCCTTGATAATGAGGGGAGGTAGCGTGAGGCCGCAACGTGTGACAGGATCCTGCTCGCACAACGCAGCCCAAGCGGCCGGAGCAGTGCGATACGAGCCATGACGACTCAAAGCGAAGAGGTGAAGATTGAAAAGCAAGAAGAGGACCCGAAGATTGAAGAGATGCACAAATGGGAGTATTTTCTGGACTCGAGGAAAGCACTCTTCCTGCAGACAACAAGAGACAGCTCCACTTTAGCAGTCCCATGGCCTGTTCATCCCCATGATCATTCCTACACAGAGCAAAGATGGAAAAGAAAGGACGACTGAGCTATCATCGAACGGAACACCACTCTCACTTATGCAAAGACGGATGAAGAAGCCAAGGAAAGTTAAACATGCTTATAACACTCCCTCTCTGGCAAGCGACACATGAGACTCCCTCGACAAGGGGATTGCATCTAGTTACCTGTTCAGAAATCTGAGATCTGAGATCTGACGAGCTGAGAATAACAAATAGAAGCAGAAGATAAAGGAAAAAGGACTTATTGCTGCCGAGCACTGAGGCTACCTATTCTACCTCGCCCAGGTAAGGGTAAGCAAGCAAGGCAGCCACATGTACCCGCGGCTTGAGCTTCAACAACGTTAAATCATATATCACCGACACTTCTACATCTTGGTGATGGACGCAGCGCAAGCCCAGCCGACGCTGTTGTCGCGAATACAGATAGCTGTACCTGGTCTGAGACCCTGCAAAGACCAGAGATCGAAAGTCTGAGGCGTCGAAGGCTGCTGCGCAGGTGATAGTCAGCATTTCCAAATCTCCTCCTCCATTGGGTCTTCATTCTCTCTCCAAACTTCTTACCTACCCATAGACGGTTCTAAAGTTCCTCTCCGCAGAGTTGCTAGATATGTGAAGCACTATCCTCCCCTTCTTTTAGGATTAGTTATGAGAGATTACTCGCAATGGGCGGACTGTCATCCCTGATTCTCGCCGATGAAAGAGTCGCGTACAGAGGTGGCAGTAAGCCTTCTGGGAATCTTTCATGTTTGTACGTTGATGACACTATCCAAATCTACACTCAAACACCGCCGAAACTCCAACGCTATGACATCGCTCCGCCGTGCTCGCTCGCTGTGCTCGCAGTTCAGTACCAATGCCCATATGCTCACCCTTCCCCTTTATACAAAATCCCCCCAATCGATCTCCCCCCTCCTTCCCCTCAATCATGCCCACCCCAGATTCTCCAGCGTCATCCTCGCGTCCGAGCTACTCATCCCGCTCACCCCAAGCGCCCTAACTTGCGTCCCCCGCCTCAAACGCTGCAGCCCCACCGCCACCTTCCAGCTCTCCTCCTCGCCAATCACAAACACGTACCTCCTCCCCTCCTGGTCGCGAATGCTCGCTCTCAGCACATGCAGCTTCGCCGTCTTGAGCTCGCCATTCTGCGATGTCACATTAGACCTCTCATCTTCATCCTTCGCCAGCGGCGACGACTTCTTAGGAGATGAACTAAAACTCCCGGCACCCGAAGAGCTCAGCCCCAGACGGCATTGTGCCTTGCACGACGCCAGCAGCTCCAGCAACAAGGCATCTGCCGCCTCGTTCGTCACTGCATTGTCCTTGGCCTTGCTGTGGTTGCCCCAGAGCTTGCGCGCCGGGTTGGGGGTGGACGTGTTGGACACGTTCGCGAGCGGGCTACGGAAGGCGGGGCACCATACCTCGACCAGCTTCATTGTCCAGGCCTTGACGTCCCACTCGCGCTGCGGGACGCCGCGGACATCGTCATCAATGAACAATCCTTCGGTCGTGATCCGGAGAATGAGGCCGTCCGTGACGGAGCCGGTACCAGAGACAAGTTGCGAGGTCGGGGTCTTCATGAAGGCGTTGGTGAATGCGTAGACGGCTTTCAGCACGATCTTATCCGGATCCTTGGTGGAATATGCACCGCGTGTTGAGGGAGGAGGTGTGGTGCGAGAAGTAGATTGGGAGGCTGCGTAGGAGGAGGCAGAGTAAACTGACGACGCAGACTTCTTGTGTGTTGGCCGGTCATAGGGCCGGTAGGAGTATGCATCGTCTTCGGTATCGAGATAAGTCTTGGCTGTAACAGGAGGTGGACGTTTGGATGGTGATGCTGGCGCTGGTGTGGGCCGAGCAGCCGTTGACGCTGCCGGTGGTGTCGGTCGAGGAGCCGTTGATGCTGGCGCTGGCGTGGACCGAGCAGCCGTTGAAGCTGCCGGTGGTGTCGGTCGAGGAGCCGTTGATGCTGGCGCTGGCGTGGGCCGAGCAGCTGTTGACGCTGCCGGTGGTGTCGGTCGAGGAGCCGTTGACGCTGGGCCAGCGGGATAGCCATTGGGCCAAGGGTTCGTCTTCTCGCCCATGGCAGAGTACGCATATGTGCTCCCCCTTGGTTTCGCCTTCTCCGCCGCTGCAGCTGCAGCTTCAGCCTCAGCTTTCTTCGCCTGTTCTTCCTTCTCCTTCTTTTCGCGTGCCTCTTTTGCCTCTCGTTGTGCGCGAGCTTCACGGGCTTGGCGAGCTTCAAGGGCCTCGCGGGCTTCTCGGGCTATACGCTCACGGGTTTCACGAGCTTCCCGGGCTTCGCGGGCTATGCGCTCGCGGATTTCGCGTTCTCGAGCTTCCTTCTCTCGGGCCTCCTTCAGGCGCTTTTCGGCTTCCTCCTTTTGTTTGCGCAGGACTTCGGCAGCTTTGCGCTCTTCTTCTCGGCGTCGGGTCTCTTCCCGTGCTTTCTCCCATCCTGACTTCGCATTTGCATTCGCATTTGCATTTGCATTTGCATTTGCGTTTGCATTTGCGTTTGTGTTTGTGTTCGCCCCTGAACTGGTATTGGTATTTGCCCCCGTATTCGGTCCTGTATTTGTATTTGCCCCCGTGTTCGGTCCTGTATTTGTATTTGCCCCTGTATTCGGTCCTGTATTTGTGTGTGTAGCTCCTGGTGGAACATGTGTTCGTTGCCAGTTCGACCTCGGCGGTGGCGCCTGGTTCGGTTGCGGTCGTGGGTTGTAGCCAGGTTGAGGTCCTGGATTCGGCGGTGGTGCGTGGCTATTTGGCGGTGGGGGAGAACCTCCTGCTGCGTAGCCATTCTGATGTGGTGGGGGTCCACCAGGCGGTGCTGCACCTGCTCCATTGGCCCCTCCTGCCTGTGAACTTCCTCCATCTGATTGCATCCGACCTAATGCCCACGCCCCTATAGCAAGCCCAATCGACACCATGAACATGCCTGCTCCGCCCGAACTTTTGACGCTGTTCCACCATAGTTGAAGTGTCGGCAGTATGGCTGATGTCAATGCAACAAGTATGAGTGCCGAAGCAAAGCCAGCAGCAAAGCTATTGACGTTCGGTTTCAGTGATGGGAGGTATAGGAAGCCACCGCCAGAGGAGTGGTCCGGAATAATAAAGATGTCGAACTTGCCGGGAGGCAACCCCCCAGATGATTTGGGCATCTCCCCGTGAGGTGGTGGCGGCGGAGGGTCCATCGTTCGTCGTACTGCGTGCCAAAGGCCTCCGAGGAATGTATGAAACGGTGGAATGCGGGTAGAGCCAGATCGCTCGGATATAGCCCTGTGTGTCCTTCAATTCCTGCCTTGGGTATCTCAAAATCGTATATACGTCGTGAAATCGTTACAACTGCTATCCCTCGTCCATCAGCCTGGGTTGCTACGAAGCCAGTTGGGCGTTGGTTGTCAACAAACCATCTCAAATGGGCCGGGAAAGCTGCTAAACAAATCGCTGCAAAGAGGAGCACGAGCCAGAATAATGTATGTAAAAGAAATCGGGGCCAGAATGGCACAAGGCTCTATTTCAGAGCAGATACTCGGTCGAGGACATCCAGGTTATGGTGTTGTCGAGGGTTGCTGGCTGGAAAAAGTCTTGCTCGATCTGTTTACAAGGCGAAATTGGGGGTTTTGGGGGTTTAGGCGAGGTCAGAGCTCGCAGCTCGTGGTGCGGGCCGTGTATTCGGTTGAGCTTGGCTGAGCTGGGCCCTGTGGAGTGCGGGAGAAGATGCGGGCAGATAATGCAATTGGATTAAGTGAAGAGTAAGACGAAGGGAGAGTTGGTGCTCCTCTATCATATCGTTCGGCGTCTATTCTTCAGCGTCTATTCTTCAGCGCCTATTCTTCAGCAGTTCGTCGCGGAACCTCTTCTTCTTCTTCTTCTCTTAATCTCAACTTCTGCTCATGTCCTCATCCTCATCCTTCTTGTAGTCCCTCAAACGTCCAAGGCGTCTAGCCCCGTTGCCATCGCTCATACTCGGCCCTCATACTATTGGCGACGCGTTCAAAACAAAGAGGCCCCTCACCGCCCAATACGAAGATTCAGCACCTTTCCCGCGCTCCTCATAGGCGGCGCTTTGGATGCGACGCTCTACTAGTACTGTGACAGCAAATCACTCCCTAGCACCGTGGCCTTGCAGGCGACACGCAGCTCCTAAGCAGTTTGCTGCAGAAATTGCGGAGTCGCATTGGGCTTCATGGCTCATCATTGGCGGCCATCTCATGAGGCCAACGACAGCAGGTTGCCGATGGTCAGCGATATGCAATGCATCATCACGAGTCACAGGCATAAGGCGGGGAGGACGCGGGACGGCGGTGGTCTTCAAAACATAACATAAACAAAGGATTGTCTCATTGTTTACATCTGGCATCTGAGTCCACTCGATGTCTCAGGCTGCTTACCCTACAATTCTCATCTCCGTAAGAATACGATCTCTTGAAATGAGTCGTATGACTTCCGAAGTTCAACGGCCTTATCAAAGATCAAGAGAAAGAGGGGTGTGTGAGATCGAGTTGCGACTTGAGGAAATAATATACCGAGTCGACGAGCCGATGAGTTTACCACGCGTCAAAACAAAAGGTTGCTTCTGGGTCGCGTTACCCAGCAACGGCGGACGGGTAGTCCCGCACGGCCCGCATTCCACCGACAATCTTACGCTTACGTCATACTTCGTCGCTTCAAAATGGGGGATCGATGATATATATATATATATATATATAAAGGAGAAGAAGAAGAAGGAGAAGAAGGAGAAGAAGGAGAAGGAGAAGGAGAAGAAATGGAAGAAGAAGAATAGGAAGAATACATACACCAGAAGTGCGTCCGACCCAGATCAGCCCTCTGATTTTGGGGAATAAGAAGGATTGTCTCTGTAGAGAAGGCTATGGCCACACAACCAGGTAAACTCATGTTATGTACTTCCAGCGGCATTCATTCCTTCAACTTTACATATGTAATTCAACTTTGAAAGATTATTGCTGCTCCGTTGTCCATGAGTGAGGTTGATTTTCTCTAATCCCTACTGTGTACGCCCTTTCGACGATCCTTGGCACAGACGTCGCGCATTCTCAAAGAGGCTGTAACATCCGAGCGCTTCGGCAACCGTTCTTCGACGACGACACAAACACCATCTCTATTATTGTCGGCAATCTCAACATCGATTGAATAAGCCATGGCATCCCACATATACAACATGTCTTCTGGATTTCCAAGTTCGACGCAATTTAACGAGATCTACGTTGACGAGTTTGACGCCCTGTAAGGCCATGACTTCCTGATCATAGCCCCCTCAACTGACAATACCAATAGATACATCACCTTAGATGCTCCAGAGACACCAAAGAAATATCCAGGTGTGTTTCAATTTCTCCCAATCCGCCGAGAATCCTCTCTCTACAAACCTCCTCCTCCTCCTCGTGACCTCGTCCTCCTCGTCCTCCTCATCCATCTTCATCACTACCGTCACGTGTTTATCAAGTCCCACAGCCCTCCAGACACTGATATGTCCTACAGCCAAAGAACACGCCCGCAAAGTGGCTCAAAACCTCGGAATCACCAAAGGCCTCATATACCTCCTCGGTACCCCCAGCATCATCGCCGAAGACTCCGACGAGGAAGTGCCCTTCAAACAACGCCGCTATTTCTTCTACCTCAGCGGAGCCGACTTCGAGGACTGCTCACTAACCTACGACATCGAGTCCGATGATCTGCAGCTGTACATCCCACCTCTAGATCCCGCCGAGGTGATCTGGCTGGGTCCAACACCGAGCGTGAAAGAATGCGAGGAGAAGTACGACGTCGACCACGTCGGCTACAACTTCGAAGTCCCAGCTTACGTGGCGTCCTGGCGCCTCCGCAATCCCAACAACAAGCTGTATGTCCTGCATCCCGGCCAACTGCCATCCAGCCTCAGCGATTCCGACACCGGCGTCGACACCGCTCGTCTTCAGCCCGCCATGGACGATGCCCGCGTGATCAAGACCGATTATGAGGTTGGATTAATCCGCAAGGCCAACGAGGTCTCCTCCTGGGCGCACCGTCGCGTCCTAAGTCTCTTCTGCAACGTCACTAATGAGACCCACATCGAGGCCATCTTCGGCGGCAGCTGCGTCTTCCAAGGCGCAAAGAAGCAGGCCTACGGCATCATCGCGGGGTCGGGCACGAACGCAAGTACGCTGCATTACGTAGCCAACAACCAAGATATCGCGGGCAGGCAATTGGTGTGTCTAGACGCGGGGTGCGAGTGGGACTGCTATGCCTCAGACATCACGAGGACGTTTCCGATTACCGGGACGTTTAGCAAGGAGGCGCAGGAGATCTACAGCATCGTCGAGGAGATGCAGGGACGCTGCATCGAGCAGGTCAAGCCCGGAACCGTGTTTCTGGATCTGCACCGCCTGGCGATGGAGATTGGCGTCAAGGGCCTCATGAAACTAGGCATCCTGCACAACGGGACCTATGGGGAGATAGCGGAAGCCGGCACAGGCCGAGCGTTCTTCCCTCACGGCGTAAGTCCGACCCCCTCATTCTCACGACAGCGCAAACTGACGTCCCACAGCTGGGCCACCACCTCGGCCTCGAAACCCACGACGTAAACGGCGCCCAGCGCCTGCTGGCCTCCATCCCCACCCTCCACGAACTGCGCGCACAGTCGCGCCACCGGCGCCGCCCTCGCCCCGCCCAGCCCGCCTCCGCGCCGCCGCCGCCGTACGACGGCCACCGCAAGCTCGAGGCCAACATGGTGGTCACGGTGGAGCCCGGGCTTTACTTCTCGCGCTTCGCGCTCGAGGAGGTGTACCGGCGGCACCCGGTGCACTCGCGGTTCATCAATTTTGAGGCGCTGGAGAGGTACTATCCGGTTGGTGGCGTGAGGATCGAGGATGATATACTCGTTACGGAAGGAGGGTATGAGAACTTGACGACGGCGCCGAAGGGGGAAGAGGCGTGTGAGATTGTGAGGAGGAGTCTGGAGCGTGGGCCTGGTGGTGGGGGTTCATGAGAGTGGGAGGGGAGGAAATTGTGAGGGGAAGAGGAGAATGGGTGTTGGGAGGGGATTTAAGGGGATTTACTATGTGACGATGGGCTTGCACTGGCCCATACGTATGTGCAGCGATACAGCTTCGGCATCGGCGTCATCGTCTTCCTTCCCAAATCACAGAGCCAGGATGTAGAAGCAGCAGCAGCAGCAGCAGCAGCAGCAACAATGATGTATACGACCTCTCTCCCTCTCTTCGCCCCTCTAAAAACTTCCATTTCCTCTCTCTCTTCCGCAATGGCAGTAAGCATGCGATACTGCCCAACCACCGCTTCCTCCTTGAGGGGAAGGGAATTTGGACCACGCAGCTGATTGCGCCGTCGAGATAAGATAAGATGCCTCCCTCTCCCTCGCACCGGAAGAAAGGCATCGGTACCAACGAACATTGTCCTCCCTGCGACCGCAGCACTTGGCATAGGGGATGGAATGATACTACACATGAGCTGATGAGCAGGAACGTGTCCCGAAGCAATGCTTGGAGAGGCGAGCTGAGTCGGACGACACAGACGGAAGCAGCTGAGTGGGCCTGGCTCCCCCACATGCCCAGAGCGGCTAGTGGCTAGCGCGGAGAGCGGGATGACGGTTTTCAGGACCTGTGACGTCAGCGGACCAACGATGGGGATGGATTGTGGACAAAGGAAAAAGGGGGGTGTGAAAAAATGAAAAACAAAAAGAAGGGGGGGGTTCTGTACAGGAGGAGTTATTACGTCATGGTAGGGGTCGGGGTCGTTGTTGATCTGCTGAGGAAAGGTACAGGTACAGGTACGACGGAGTGAGTTTTGCCCTGCTCCTGCTCTGGTGGCGTACAAGTACAAGTACAACTAACTACAAGTACAAGTAGGCAGCAGGTACGGCCTCATACGCTTTCGGGAAGAAGACGACCAAGACGGAAAAGAAGAGGAGAGACAACGTGCTGGGAACGATACTTGACAACTGCCACTACCACTACCACTACTACTACCACCACTACTACTACAACTTCCTGTATTGAACTTCCTGTATCATCAACACCATCAACCCATCCAGATTCCAAACCCACCACCATGTCCAACAAACCCATCTTCGTAGCGACGCACCCGCGCGCCTGCTCCACGGCCTTCGAACGAGTAGCTATCCCCCCCTTCCTCCTCCAGCTCCTCATCTCCTCATCCCTAACGACAACCAGGTCTTCATGACGCGCAAAGACCTGACCTGCATCCACGAGCCCTTCGGCGACGCCTTCTACTTCGGGCCCGAGCGGCTGTCGGCGCGGTACGAGGGGGATCAGAAGGCGAGGGCGGAGAGCGGGTTTGCGGAATCCACGTTTAGGACGGTTTTTGAGGGGATTGGACGGGAGCAGGAGGAGGTGAGTTGCTGTGTCTTCCTTTGGGGGTTTTGGGAGTGCTGAAGAGAGATTTTTGGGGTCACGGGTCGGGGGTTGTGGGCGTTTTGGGGAGAGTCTCAAGATACGTGCGATTGGGTTTGGAGATGGGAGCTTGAGTTGGGCTCAATCTTTTCCGAGCAATGCAATGCCGCTAAAACAGTTTTTGGCTGCTTGAGCATCAGATGTCACGAGACAGTGCTTTCGATCTCCTCTCCCCACCCCGCTCTCCAGAGCTTCCCTGATCTCCTCCATTTCCCCTTCATGTCGCACTGCAAACTAACCACACCACTCTTCACAGGGAAAGCGCCTCTTCATCAAAGACATTGCGCACTACCTTTCCCCGCCGCACGGCCATCCCGCCTCCATCGCCCCCTCCCTGGGCGGCATCCCCAAGCGCGGCGTCGGGACCAACGGTGACACTGATGGCCCGGGGGCCACCTCCACCAGCGGCTCTCCGGGCCCTCCCTACCCCTACGCCACGGAACCGGAGCCGCGCAACCCGACCGTCGTCCCCGCCGCCATCCTCCGCACCTTCCACTTCACGTTCCTGATCCGGCACCCGGCCAGCAGCATCCCGTCGTATTACCGATGCACGGTGCCGCCTCTGGACGCCGTGACGGGGTTCTACGACTTCGACGCCAGCGAGGCGGGGTATGATGAGCTGCGGCGGATTTTTGATTTTTTGAGGGAGGCGGGGATGATCGGGCCTAGGCGGGCCGGGGAGGGAGACAGGAAGGAGGACGAGGTCAGGATTACGGTGGTGGATGCGGATGATTTGCTGGATAACCCAAATGGGATTGTCGAGGCGTATTGTCGCGAGGTGGGATTGGAGTATGAGCCGGGAATGTTGAGATGGGATGGGGAGGAGGATCGGGAGAGGGCGTTGAAGGCGTTTGAGAAGTGGAGGGGGTTTCACGAGGATGCGATTGAGAGTGGGAGTTTGAGGCCGAGGGATGCCAGTAAGGTGAGCTTTATCCCTGTGGAAATGGGAGGAGGAGGGAAGATAAGGATCGCGCTGACGTGTGTGCCCCCAAGAAGAAGAAGAAGAAGACGGTGGAGGAGGAGAATGAGGAGTGGACGCAGAAGTATGGGGAGGCAGCGGCGAAGATAATCCGCGAGACGGTCGATAAGAATATTCCGGACTATGAGTATTTGAAGAGCTTTGCGCTCAATGTGCCGTTTAAGGCGCCTGAGGAGGCTTAGATTGGATGGAGTTGATCTCTCCAGGTTGGAGATCAGCGTAGAAGAGGCCCGTGGTATTTTATCTCACAACCCAAGGGGACTCACAGAACCCGGTTGCGTTGTGTGGTTGGATATCCATATCAGGCACAGCGTTAGAATGCATTCACCAAGCTCATCTGATACCTCTTCAGTAGTTCTTCAATGTGCCTCTTTTATGCCTAAATTGTGGTAGTGGTGGTGATACAAGTAACCCAAGCGCCCAATGTAGTATCTACAATACCTTACACTCCCCCCTTTCTTCCTCCTTCCCCTCTACGCCATCGCCTTCTCCATGACTGGCTCCCCATCCAGCGCGATCTCCCCGGCCTCCTCCTCCAACACGTCCCTCAACTCCCTGCGATGATTCCTCGTCACAGCCCACTTATCATGGACCACCGTCTCGGGCCAACTCTCCGCAAACTCCGCATCAAAGATATCCGACCACCTGACCGTCGCGCCCACGGCCTCCCTGGCCGGCTCCTCACCCGCGGCCTCCCTCGGCCTCGTGACCTTCGCCAACGCGGCCGCAATGTCCGCAATGCTGTTCGCGCGCTGGTCGCACAGCTTGCGGCCGCGCAGCCGGCGCTTCAGCGGCTGGCCCTTGTCGTCGAGCGCCAGCGCGGCCGGCCACTGCGACTCGTGCAGCTTGCGGTACTCGCGCAGCATGCGGAAGGCGTCGAGGCCGGCCTGCGCGGCGCCGGCCGGGAACGAGATGCGCGCGAGCGGCGACCAGAGGTCCTTGCGCAGGGCGGCGGGGATGGTCTTCTTGCCGTTGTAGGGGAGTTGGCGGAGGGCCTTGTTGTTCTTGGGGGGCGGTGTGAGCGTGCGGGCTGGGAAAGGGGGGGAGGGGGAGGGGGAGAGGGAGCGTACCTTGACGTTCTGCTGCAGCGAGTACACGACCTGCTTCGTCTGCAGGTGGCTGTAGACGTAGATGTCGCGGCCGTGCTCGTGCCCGGAGGCGGGCGCGGCGGCGATGGAGGCGTTGCGCACGCGGTCGGCGAACTTGGAGCTCGTGCGGGCGAGGCGGGTGGTGGTGGTTGCGCTCATGGCTGGGGAGGGCTGCGATGCTGCCGATTGCCGATGTGGAGGGTGAGGGAGACAGACGGAGGTCGAGGTCGAGGTTGAGGTCGAGGTCGAGGACGAGGACGAGGTTCGATTGGCTTTCGACGCTAAGAAATTGTGAGTGATGGGGTCATGTGACTCGAGGAGAAGGGGTGGACTGGACAGGGAGGGACAGGCAGGGCGAGGCGAGGCTGAAAGCGGGAGAACGCAGCAGAAAACAGAAAAAGCAGCCTTGCGCTAGGTGACGGCGCTAAGATGCAAGCGGAAGGGAAGATTCGGGAAGGTGGGAGAGGGTTGGAGGAGCTATGAGGAGCTAGGAGAGGGGTAGCTTTGCGAGAGACTGCGAGCGGAGAAGCATAGGGCACCATAAGCACCATCTGGACAGCACGAGATGATTCCATCACCATCCACCGTCCGCACTGGGTTGGCTACTGGGCCACTACTACTTACTCAGTAATTGAGCCTCTCACGCCTCTCAATCAGGGAAAATCAAGGAATGGCCGTCACGCGTCACACCACTATTCAGGCATTACGCGCTTAGACTCTTTTAGATTAGTCCCCATCACATCCTCTGTCAGTGCATGGGAGCTTCGGATATATAAACAAACTCCCCCGCCTCCACTTCCACGCTCTCAACATCACACATTCATACACACATTCATACATAATACATACAACATCCCAACTCAGATAATCTGAGATAACCGTGCAATTCATATAACCACGAGCCTCATTCTTCTCCTCTTGAGGTTCAACTCACTTCATGCACGCATAATCTGAGACATACACAACCACCCACGACACACATACTTGGAAACACAACACAGCATACACAGCCATCATCATGGCTACCTCCAGCATGCAATTCACAGACCGGGGCAGGAAGGCCCTCGAAGACGCCATGGCACTGGCCGAGCAGTACGCACACTCGCAAGTCCTTCCCGTCCACCTGGCCGTCTCGCTGCTCGATCCGCCGCCGGACCTGAGCAAGGACCAGCAGCAGACCGTCAATGCCTCCCACGGCCCCGCACAATCCTCCTTCTTCCGCCAGGTCGTCGAGCGGGCCCACGGCGACCCGCAACTCTTCGACCGCGCGCTGAAGAAGGCCCTCGTGCGCCTGCCGAGCCAGGACCCGCCGCCCGACCAGATCGCCATGAGCCCGGCCTTCAGCAAGGTCCTGCGCTCGGCGAACGAGCTGCAGAAGACGCAGAAGGATAGCTTCATTGCCGTTGACCATATGATCACGGCCCTGGCCCAGGATCCGACGATCCAGAAGGCCTTGGCCGAGTCCAATATCCCGAATGCCAAGATGGTCCAGGACGCGGTGCAGCAGATCCGCGGCACCAAGCGCGTCGATTCCAAGACGGCGGATGCCGAGGACGAGGGCGAGAATTTGAAGAAGTTTACCATTGATATGACGGCGATGGCGAGGGAGGGCAAGATCGACCCCGTCATTGGACGAGAGGAGGAGATCAGGAGAGTCATCCGTATTCTCTCGAGGAGAACGAAGAACAACCCCGTCTTGATCGGTGAGCCGGGTGTTGGTAAGACGACGGTCGTTGAGGGCTTGGCGCAGCGGATCGTCAACCAGGATGTGCCAGATAATCTTGCCGCCTGCAAGCTATTATCACTCGACGTCGGCGGGTTGGTCGCTGGCGCTAAATACCGCGGAGAGTTCGAAGAGAGGATGAAGGGTGTCCTCAAGGAGATCGAGGAGTCCAAGGAGATGATCGTCCTCTTCGTCGACGAGATGCATCTTCTCATGGGCGCTGGTGCCAGTGGTGAGGGCGGCATGGACGCTGCCAATCTACTCAAGCCCATGCTTGCTCGCGGACAGCTTCATTGTATCGGTGCCACGACCTTGAGCGAGTACCGCAAGTACATCGAGAAGGATGCGGCGTTCGAGCGTCGTTTCCAGCAGGTTATCGTCAAGGAGCCAACCATTCCCGAGACGATCTCCATTCTCAGAGGTCTCAAGGAGCGTTACGAGGTTCATCACGGTGTCACGATTGCCGATGCCGCCATCGTCTCGGCTGCTACACTGGCAGCACGATACTTGACGGCGAGAAGATTGCCAGATTCGGCTGTTGATCTCATCGATGAGGCAGCTGCCGCGGTCAGAGTCGCCAGAGAATCTCAGCCAGAAATCATTGATTCTCTCGACAGAAAGCTCAGACAGCTCAAGATCGAGATCCACGCCCTGTCACGCGAGAAGGATGAGGCTTCCAAGGTTCGTCTTGCACAGGCCAAGCAGGATGCAAGCAACGTTGAGGAAGAGCTCCGCCCACTTCGCGACAAGTACGAGAAGGAGAAGAGCCGTGGCAAGAGCATTCAAGAGGCGAAGATGAAGCTTGACCAGCTGAAATTCAAGCAGGAGGAGGCATCGCGTGTTGGTGATGTCGGCCGCGCTGCTGACCTCAAGTACAACGCCATCCCAGAACAGGAGGACCTCATCAAGCGGCTCGAGGAGGAGAAGAGAGTCGCGGATGCGAGACTGAACGAGACCTCGGCTGATAGCGGCGGCTCCATGACCAGCGACATCGTTGGCCCAGATCAGATCAACGAGATCGTCGCGCGCTGGACCGGCATCCCCGTCACGCGCCTCAAGACGACCGAGAAGGATAAGCTGCTGCAAATGGAGCGCGTCCTGAGCAAGATCGTCGTCGGGCAGAAGGAGGCCGTCACCTCGGTCTCCAACGCCATCCGTCTCCAGCGATCCGGTCTCAGCAACCCGAACCAGCCGCCATCGTTCCTCTTCTGCGGCCCCTCGGGTACCGGTAAGACGCTGCTCACCAAGGCGCTCGCGGACTTCCTCTTCGACGACCCAAAGGCCATGATCCGCTTCGACATGTCCGAGTACCAAGAGCGACACTCGCTGTCTCGCATGATCGGCGCGCCACCAGGCTACGTCGGCCACGATGCCGGCGGCCAGCTCACTGAGGCGCTGCGCCGCAAGCCCTTCTCGATTCTGCTCTTCGATGAGGTGGAGAAGGCCGCCAAGGAAGTGCTCACTGTGCTCCTGCAGCTCATGGATGACGGACGCATCACGGACGGACAAGGACGTGTGGTCGACGCACGCAACTGCATCGTGGTGATGACATCCAACCTGGGCGCCGAGTTCCTCTCCCGCCAGAACGCTCCGGACGGCAAGATCGACCCGACGACGCGCGAGATGGTGATGCAGGCGCTGCGCAACTACTTCCTGCCGGAGTTCCTGAACCGAATCTCGTCGATCGTGATCTTCAACAGGCTGACGCGGCACGAGATCCGCAAGATCGTGGACGTGCGGCTGGAGGAGATCCAGAAGCGGCTGGAGAGCAACGGGCGCAACGTCAAGATCGACATCTCGCAGGCGGCCAAGGACTATCTGGGCAGTGCGGGCTACAGTCCGGCGTATGGCGCGAGGCCGCTTGCCAGGCTGATTGAGAAGGAGGTGTTGAATCGGCTGGCGGTGCTGATTCTGAGGGGCAGCATCAAGGATGGGGAGACGGCGAAGGTGGTGCTTGAGGATGGGAGACTGACGGTGCTGCCGAATCATGGGGAGGAGAGTGAGGTGGATGAGGACAGTGATATGGATCTGGACGAGGCGGCGGAATTGGAGGATTTGGAGGAGGGGATGGATTTATATGATTAAGGAGCGAGGATTATGAATTGATGATTTCCTTTAGTGGACCGGGGGGGGAGGGCGTTAGTTCTTTGAGATGGATGCATTTTTCCGGCTCCCAATTGGGAGAAGAAGGGGGGGGGGGAAGGCAGCTTTCTATCGCGGGGTGGGTGGCTGATTTGGCGAAAAGTCAGAGAAGCAACAGGCGGGAAAGATGAATGGAGAAGACTTTCTTGACATCAAACATGCCCTTCTGTGGGCAATAATTGATATGTGACGTATATTTTGTGACTTGTGCAAGTACGATAGATGCAGTATCTACAATCCCAAGATGGCGAAGAAGGGTACGAATATTCCGACCAATCTTTCCATTCTCCAAAGTCCACACGCGTACCTCGCCTGCACAGAACGATGATAAGAGAGTATGGACGGCATGCTCCGAAGTGACTGCATGTCGTGGAACTCGGCGTAATTCCTCGGTGGGAGCGATGATGAAGACGGCGTTCTAGTTTCTTATGTCTGACGACGTGACCCGATCGGCTTTCGGGTGCGGGCACTAAGCGTTCCGACCTTCATTTTTCGGGTTTCAAAGATCATTATATTCGGATGCTGTGATTGGGAAAGAAGGAGGTAGGAGAGATTTTGGATGCTGGCTGGAGATTCGAAGGAGATGTGGGGTTTTGATTCTTCTGATAACGAGGTGGGGTCGAGGTCTCTTCGTCGTCTGCCTCTCGGTATAAGCATACGCCAGCTATGTTGAAGTATGTTACATATGTTGTATTATTTTACATTAGAGATTTAACTTAGAGATCTTCCACAGCACTACGCCTCCTATCCAATCCATTTTTATTTCCTTTGCCGAAGCAAGATCCACAGCGCTATAGGATTTTCACTTCTTCAAAGTAGACAACCTCCAGCTCCCCTGATCATTCCGTCCCTCATTAAAGAAAAGTCCAACCTCCAACAGTACACGACATGTCTTAGTGGCTGGCGGTGAAGGCGTCTGCTGCATCCTTCTCATCAGCCGGAGCGAAAAACGTCTCCTTTTCCTTCCTTCGCGGTTACAGCAGCAAGTTCTGCAGCAGTATCGCCGTTGCGAAACTCCCATCGGGCGGCGCCCTCACGATCCTTCCCCAGCACGAACCCCCCCAAAGCACTCACAACCCTCATTCCCAGCAGAGGAGCTCACCGGTTCATGTCACGACAGGGCTTACCACAATCGCGTTGCTGGCGGATTTCGGAATCGGCCTCGATCTTGTCTTCATGCTTGAAGATCGCCGCTCTAGAGCGTGCAGAGCGCTTCGCTTCAGTCGGCCAGTTTGCTCGAGCGTGTGAGAGTGAGTAGTGATGCTTGGATTTGGAGAACGATTGCGCGGGCTGCTTCCGGAGCGGAGCTGCAATGGTCGTGTTTTTTACTCCCCGTTGTGCCGTCGATCTTAAGATGCGCAGAGGTCAAAGTCGTGATGCTGTGTGCATCATCAACCGCACTCCTCTCCTCCCCTCGTCTCCCTCCCTGCTGTCTCTCTCCCCCCCATCTCCTCCACCCACCTATAAATGCACCGCCTCTTCCCTTCCCTTCTCCTCCCAAACGCTCAGGTTGAAGAAACACAGCTTCTGTGCGATGGCCTGGCCTGCTTGCTTGCCGTTTTTCTCCCTTCCGCACTCCCTTCCTCTCGTCCTTTCCGACAATCTCTCATTTTTCGTCCTGTGCCTGTGCCTGTGCCCACCATTGCACCTGCTCTCGTTCCTGGACCTCTCGTCGCCCTTCCCCTCCCTCGTCGCCAAAGCCATACTACCCCCCGCTGTCGATCTATCGACCACCATCGCGTTGAAGTGCAAATAGACCTTTATTCCAGAATCGATGAGCTCCACTTGTTAGTGAGATGAGGGTTTGAGCTGATTCGACGCCCTTGGTCTCTTATTCAGAACCTCTGCTGACGCACGATACGTCTTGTTATCGTCGGTCTCTGCTGTCAGTCCCCCGTCTTCTATGGCGAGATCACTAAGGAGGGCATCTGCAGCTAATCCTCTCTTATGAAATGTCTGAACCCCCTCACTTTAACCCCATCTCCTCCCTCTTAACCCTTCTTCACCAATCGTCCCATCCTTAAACGATTAATTAAAAAAAAAAAAAAAAAAACATAAAACAAAAAGACAAAAGAAAAGTCTCAAAAAGGGCCTAATCCGGGATCGAACCGGAGACCTCTTACATTTTGAATGCCGAAGCTCCCAAAGCAAGAATTCTACCACTGAACTATCAGGCCTTTGTGTTATCAGTGTTATAGTTGTTAAATCTATATATTTAACAAACCATATCCTTTAACATCCCCCTTTCCTTTCAGCCCGTACATACTCCTCGCCAATTCTTAGAAAGGAGGTCCATATGATCGCGTTCTTCGGGGCCTTCTATGAATTATAGCGTGAGCTGGATATGTTCCCTTGCCAGCGGAGACATAACAAGTGATGTACCATTGAGAATGGTTTTTAAGAGCAACGACGCTCATCGTATGGGGAAGACTTGAGAAGCAACCTTGTCTTTAGAGCAGAAAACACCTAGAAGATCGGCCCAGAAGTCATATCTACTACTGGCTATCACAATTCAACTAAAGGGCCAGGGCCACCACGCAAAATCAATGTGCAGCGGCGAGCCGTGGCCACAACGCACTCACCTCCACATCAGTTGCAGTCTTGGTTCCTGTTCATGCCATTCTTAGTCATTAGATTCGAAAATTAGGCGTATATACACGCCCTATACAGATTCCGCTAAGTCCCTCTATCCCCTCCCCTCCCCTCCCCAAAGGAAGTCTTACTCTAACAGAACAGAACCTCCAATCCCCCCCCGGCGCAATCTCCATCTCACACACTAAACGGCTTACTCCCCTCCACCAACCCATCGTTCAACTTACTAATTCCCACCCAAGCGGGCACATACCTCCTTGCCTCATCCAACGCCGGAATCACCCCCTGCGTATTCTCATCGCTCCACAGACACACCACGCGTCCCTCCATCCCCTCCTCCCCAATCTTGCGCCCATCAGACATCGGCCACTCAACGTCCACCTCCCAGCCCTCGTCCCACTTGCGATGCCACAGTTTAATCTGGTCCGAGCCCGACGCCGGCACCGCGTCGAAGCGCTCATCGCTGCTGGCGCCCGCGACATGGAACCCCTTGATCGCGCGCGCGAACCGGATGACGCAGGCGCGCGTGTTCCTGCCCGCGACGCTGAAGGTCGCCGAGTTGGTGCCCTCGTGCCGCGTCACGTTGAACGAGAGCCAGTCTGCGTAGCTCGTCTCGGGCACGACGGCCGGTGGGATGCCAGTGTACATGCAGAACTTGACGCCGCTGCGGTACGCTCTCGTCTCACACTCGATCGTCTGCCCGGCGGCAGACGGGATCGCCGCAATGATCGGCCGGATGACGTCTTCGAGGCCGGAGAAGGTCACGTTGTTGGCGCCCGTGTCGAGATCGACGGTCTGCTGGAAATACGCCTTGTAGCGGTTATTCGCCGAGAACGGGAAGGCCGCGAGGTTATAGATCAGCGTCCCGACGAACACCAGGAACAGGAACGTCGGCACGTGCCACGTGAACCGATGCACCGTCGGCGTCGTCGGCAGCAGCAACAGCACCGTGAACACCGCCACCAGCAGGTACGGTGCCACCAGCGAACTGCCATCCGCCCCTGTCTGCGCCGTCGCAGTCACGATGAACAGTCCCACTTGGCCCGCGAGGATCAGCACGATTGGGCCCACGAGAAGGAACTGCACAAGCCATGTCCACCGTGGCAGCCGCCCCGACCAGCCCTGCTCGTTCCCGTACGGCTTCTGGTCCGACTGCGTCAGCAGGCTTGACAGGCGCTGGAAGTGTCGCCGGTAGGAGGTGCTGACTTGGCGCTCGAGGGCGTTGGTAGCGCCTTCGGTGGCGCTGGCGCCAAGGGAGCGGCGAAGGTGGCTGGTGATTGTTGGGGTGTGCGGAGAGGTGGCGCCGTTGCCGCCGATGAGAGGTGTAGTCTCGGTTGGTTCTGGAGCGGTCTCGGCCGGCTCTGCAGAGGGATGTGAGTCATTTAGGGGGGAGATGAGGGCGTCGGAGTCTGGGAGAGCTTCGGTGGCGGCCGCGTCTCTGGCTTCGTGTTGGCCGTGTACGGCCTCTGCATATTGGGATTTTGTCGGGAGCACAAACAGCTCGCAGAGACTGATGAAGACGGCGAAGAATATGGCAATCTCGAAGAATACCAGCATGTACCCGGAGGCAATTTCATATTGATCTTCAAAGACAGTCACGGCGACGAGGATAGCCCAACTCAGGACGAACATCCACATATAGGCGTAGCCTCGACTTAATGCAGATGGTCGCATAAAATCAGTACCTCTCATGATAAACCAAAAAACGCAGAAGTTTAATGTGAGCATCATTGCCCATCTAAACCCGTGTTAGTAGGTTTCGTCCGCCCTAGAGATTCTGGCACGGCTTTGGAGAAAAGAGCACTTACACTGCATATGGACTACTATAGACAATCAAGGGGTTGACCTTGGCTATGAGCAATCCAGACCCAACAGTCAATCCCGTAGCAATAATTAAAATAATAGGCCAGCGAAATGCACCTTTCCAGCCATCGAGAGTGATCAATTCGCCATCTTCGGCGCTGTTGCTATACAGAGTCGAGGCTGAGAAGTAGTAAAACTTGTCCTGCTGTACCAGCAGATAGATAATGAGAGCGAGGGCCAGCGGGCAAGCAACGAGGAAAGTCACAGACCAGGCAAATAATGTCCGCAGGCCGAATACTGCGAAGCCTTTGCCAAAGAGGTCGAACCAGACTCCATCGCTACCGTTTCCATTTTTCACCTTGCCGCTAGCTCTGTCGCCTCGTGGACTATTGAATGTGTCGCTGGTATCGGATGTCAATGACTTGACTGTAGTCAGAGACGCCGACAACATATGCCAGATGCTATCAACACTAGTATGCCTGATGTCATCTTGATCAGTATGATAACGCGCGCGAGGAGACCAGAACGCGACATCAAGTCCTCTGAGACCTAATACTTCGTCAAAGATAACATAATCTGTCTGACTGCGAATAAACCCTTGCTTGAAGCCATCTGCGGCTACAACAGTGCCGAATGGATTTCGGCTATGACCATATGCTCTAGTCACTTCGGTGTCTGTTGTGCGGAAGAGGAGAGCTCTGCCGCCTGCCCCAGCACCTTCTAGGTTCAAGAATGTGTGGGTGAAAAGAGACATAGGATGTTGGGTGAATGCTCTTGCACCATTGAGGAAATCCTCTTCGCCATTATTCAACAATGCCACGATTCCTTTCTTCGGTCTGTTTCCAGATGTTGTAAAGTAGCGGATCAGCTGGAGGATACTGATAACGCCAACACCATCATCAGTAGCTCCAAAGCCGGTTGAGACACTGTCATAATGGGCGCTGACCAGAACTCCGCCTTGTCCATGAGTCGTCGCTGAGTTCAAGTCTGATTTCCACCACTCTCCCTCTTCATCTTCTGTGCCACGAATATAGACAATGATATTTGTACCTTCGAAATAGACACTTTGGCCTGGCAGTCGGCCCTGTGCACTGGATCCAAGGCTACCGAGTCCTGAGCATGTAACATTGGACTGCAGATCATTGAAGATTGTGACGAGAGGTGAGTTTGTTCGTTTTCGAAGCTCTTCCTTCTCCTTATGCTGCTTAATCGAAGCTTGTTCGCCCGTTTCCACACCTATAAGACCAGGAAACGGCTTGATCCCCCCCTTGTCCGCCTGCTTCTCCTTCGCTTCAGAGGCCGCAAGCAACTGCGGTGCCGTAGAAATATGTCCCATCTCGCTGGACCAGCTAATATCATTCTCCGCCAATATGCCCTCAATCCTCCTCAACAGCCAATCATGCACTTGGTCATTCCTCCTGCTATTATATGGACGGTAGCCATTCGTCAACTCCGCCAGGTCCAACCAAGCTTCAGTTAAATTTAAACCGCCGTTAAACAAGACCTGTTTCGATGGTGCTGGGGGTACGGTTTCGTGTATTATCACGAGAGGTATGGAGATTGCCAGGTAGACGATGACAGTGATGATCATGACGGCGGTAGGCGTACCGCTGCAGAGGTGGAGAATATGTGCCATATTCGCCATTGAGGAGTCGGGTTCGGAGGAGAGTTGTTCAGCAAGTGGCCTGAGTGAGAATCGATCGCGATGGTCGATCAAGCGACCATGCTGAAGGTAGAATTGAAGATGAAGATACTGAGGATGAAGAAGAGGGACTGATAGATACAAAGACTGTTGAAATAGCCGGATGTTGCTATCGGGGTGAGGATGCTGGTGGACGCAAGGGACCAGTAGAGAGGTACTGTATGCACGCAGCCTCGCAAGCTCGAGCGTCCCCGAGATGCTGCGGGGCGGGAAGGCTGAAAGCAGAACGGATTCCCAGCAAACCGAGAAGCTTTAATGCCTTTGGACAATAGAATATAGAAAAACATCCCGCTAGAGTTTATTTTATTAGGTAGGGTTATTACAATTATAATATCTCTTTACTAGATCCTGTTTGTAAAACAGTAAAAATTAAGACTAATTTATGACCCATTTTAACTTAATAATAATCGTTATATTGGATAATTGGAATTTATATACCTAAATCATTAAATAATAAATACTCGAATTAAACAAGGTCTTTGACCTCAATTGAGCTAAAAATAAAATTTCTTACATATAGGAGCATACCATATTTTGCAACTTCCTCTTCTAACCTCTGAAATTCTGCATTGTTCTTGTTGACATAACACTCATGACATAGCTCTGTTGCTTCTCACAATGACGAGCCAAGCTCTCCCCGCATTTTGCAAGCGAGCGACCTCAAGCCAATCCGCTATCCACCAAATACACCTCAAGCCTCCTCCATATGGGCACCCTGCCACCACTCAACCACATCCACAACCATGAGTATGCTCAACCGCACAGCACGAGCTGCGCGCGCTCTCCCTAAACTCCCTCAATCCTCCACACGCCTCCAATGCCTCATCCGCCCCTCCCCGATCCTTCCATCCCCATCACGCCACTTGCAAGGTCGCTGCATGGCCAACTTCACGCCCTCTCCTATCCACCAAGAACCGACCTCTACCGAAGAAATCAAACGCCTCCGCGAAGCCGCCGAGGAGCGCCGCCAATACTACAAGCGGCGGTCCATCTACAACGGCATCGGCTTCGTGGCCGGCATGGTCGCCATCTGGGTGATCGCAACGAGCGTCGACCTGCCGCAGAAGCCCGCCAAGCTCGATTCTTCCACAGACAAATACCACGATGCGCGGCTCAACGACCCGCTGGTGACGGTGGGCAAGGAGCGCAAGGTGGTGGTGCAGAAGCTGGGCGAGGACGCCGAGGACAACACGCACACGGTGGAGACGGGGACGAGCACGGTGCCGACGTTCCCGCGGCTGCTTGAGTTTGATGACGTGAAGGGCGGTGAGGGGGAGGCGACGCCGGAGTTGCCCGTGACAGAATACCAGCTTATGGGGCTGGGCATCAGGACGGTCAGCTTTTTGGGCATCCAGGTGTATGTCGTGGGCATGTATTGCGCCACGGATGATATTGCGAAGCTGCAGCAGACGCTGATCAGGAAGATGGATCCGATTGCCACGACGCTTGTGGCGGGAGAGAAGGAGAGTCTGAAGGCGAAACTGCTGGACCCAGAAGTGGGCGAGGAGGTGTGGAATCACGTCCTTACTACTGCTGGCGTCAGGACGCTGTTCCGTATTGTGCCAGTCAGGGACACGGACTTTGGCCACATGAGAGATGCATATGTCCGCGCAGTAACTTCGCAAGCGAGGAAGAATCCAGAGGAGTTCGGAGACGACAAGTTCGGAAAATCGGTTAATGAGCTGAAGGCTCTGTTTGGAAAGGGCAGTGTGCCAAAGCGGAAGGAGCTGATACTGGCGAGAAATGAGAATGGAGTGCTGGCGGCATGGTTTGATGATGGGAAGCTTGGTCCGCAAAGACTGGGAGAGGTGGGCGATGAGAGGATAAGCAGGGCGCTGTGGCTACATTATCTTGCGGGCAAGCATGTAGCCAGCGAGGCGGCGAGGAACAGCATTGTGGATGGGATTATGGAGTTTGTGGAGAGACCGATAGGCACCGTGGCTGCGCAGGTCCATGTATAGATATGTATGAATTCTATAGAAGATTCACACGCTGTTCGCCCTCTTGGGAAACCAGCTGTATTTCTAGATAAGAAGGATTTGCCGCTCTCACGAATATGTTCCCCTATTGTATACAAATTTGATTTACACCCTTCTATGCTCACAGAGCACCGGCATCCTTCAAGATCCTTTGAAGGTCAGACTTCTTGGCCTGGAGATCAGAATTTCCTCCAATATGCTTTCCCTTGATGAAGATATTCGGAACAGTGGTTTGTCCAGTCAGCTCAGCGAGAGCACGCTGGATAGTGGAGCCGTCATCTGCACGCCAATGTCAGCACGCCAGGTTAACTGCATCTCGGAAGCGGTGTGAACACACCGACTTGGTCAAGCTCGATGATGAAGTACTTTGCGCCGAAGCCGTCCAGAAGGGCCTTGGTAGCCTTGCAGTACGGGCAGTAGGACTTGCTGAAGACGGCTAGAGAAGCCATTAGCATCCTCCCCATCTCAGCACCGGCCAAGCATGCGCAGACTCACCAACGGCGTTCTCGTCAATGATGGACTGGGTCTTTTGCTTCGCGGCGGCGGCCATGGCGACGTGCGCAGGGCTTGGCGAGAAGAATCTGCTGAGGAACGACGTGGTGGGCAATTGGCAACTGGGGCCACGATCGTAGTAGTATGTTTTGTTGAGCCGGGAAACGTATGGTGGTGACGACGACGAGGCTGATTTTGTAGTTGCGCTGCGACGGAGGATTTGAGGTATTGTTAAGGGTCTGAATGACGCCATGGCCACTAAGGAAGGCTATTTCAATGGGCGATAATGGGAGGGCTGACATGGATATAGTGTCCGGCCAGCAGATGACAAAGCCATCGGGGTTTGATAAGGCTGCGCCGTTTCTCACTTCTAAGACTAACCGTGCCACCTACACGGCACCAATCGCTCCGCTCTTGGTGCCGCCCACTGATACGAGCCAAAACCACCGATACGAGCCAAAATCAACGATGTAGAATTGAATTCAATTGAATAGCCCACAATGCCACCTAAATTTGACCCTGCGCAAGAGCAGCGTATTTGTGAAGCATTACTTGAATTAAATTCTAATTCTACCCTAAAATTACGACAGCTTGCGATCAAATACCGAGTGCCTCTATCAACACTGTCAGCCCGTCGTCGCGGCCGCCCACCAGCTTCATCAAAAGGAGGGCAGAATAAGGCCTTAACTAAGACCCAAGATGATGCCTTAAAGGGGTATATAACGTTCCTCAACTATATAGGACAGCCTCCTACGCAGTTTGCAGTTAGAAGAGCTGCTAATACAATCCTACGTAATGCAAAAGTGGGAGCATTTGAGGGAGTAGGCAAAAATTGGGCTGTTAGATGGCTACTCCGCAACAAAGATTTCTGGAAATCTATACGACCAAAGACCCTACAAGCAGAGAGGAAAGCAACACATCAGAAATCAGACTTACTTAATCACTTTTTGGATTTTCAGCATGCAATTCAGAAATATGGAATTGCACAAGATGATGTCTACAACTTTGATGAGACAGGATTTAGGATCGGTGTGTTAATAGGAGGAACAAAAGTCATCACCCATGTTGCAACAAAAGCAGTTTACCTCTCTAATCCTGATAACAGAGAATCTATCACTTCTGTAGAATGCATTTCTGCAGGAGGTGATGTGATCCCTCTAATGATCATTATGGCAGGAAAAGTCATGTTGGAAAAGCACTTTGATAACAGCCTAAATTCCGACACTCTCCTCGCAGTTTCAGAATCTAGGTATTCAAATGATGTACTAGGATTAAAGTGGCTACATCATTTCCATCGTTTTACAGAAGCAAAGAAGAAAGGAGTATGGAGAATGCTCATTTTTGATGGCCATGGATCTCATCTTTCTGATGATTTCCTCCTATTTGCATGGGAGAAGAAGATCCTACCCTTCTTATTTCCTGCGCATACTACACATCTACTTCAACCCCTTGATGTAGGGGTGTTCCAACCCTTCAAGCATTAGCATCAGATCTGCCTACATGAAGCTGTAGCATTCGGAGACATTGAGTTTTCAAAGGTAGAATTCCTAGCAGCTTTTGAAGCAATGAGGAAACAGACATTTAAGAAGACAACAATCCTCTCTGCATGGAAGAAAGCAGGGCTATATCCATTCCAGCTAGACATAGTCATAGACAAGATGAAACTCTTCAACTTAGAGAGACCTATTACACCTCCTCAGCAGATTTATCAACCATATTAAGGCCCGTTTCAGAAAACACCAGCTACAAGAGACTGGCCTACACATCAGACATATTTAGAAACCCGGCTTACAGATCACTATTGTGATATTCAGCCCCTTACTCCTGGATTTTACAGATCATGGAGGAAATTCACAAGGGCAACAGAGCCTAAGATTCTAGAAGGGCTCCTTATTAAAGATAGGGAACAAGAGCGTATTAAGGCAGAACAAGCACGGCTACAACGAAAAAAGGGGTCTAGTAAGCACGTCCAAAAGAGTGGTGTCATTTATGTAGGAGCTGCTCGCTCTCAAATCCAAGAGCGGCTTCAGGAGGTCAAGAATATGGCCCTCGAGAGACAGAGAAAGAAGGGAGACCAATTATGGAAAAGCATGGTGAAAGGAATTACAAAGCATCAAAAACAGTGGCAGAACAATAGGATTCAGATGATTTCTTATTTCAAAAACTATGTACTTATAGAACTCTTAGAATAGGGCGTTGTGGTGTTG
>Ga0123337_10000740_pt1 | contig 49893 bp, 44 predicted proteins | sample frozenSSSSmetaG_FD_89792 | JGI IMG/M metagenome (GOLD analysis project Ga0123337, IMG submission 89792) | Glacier valley bacterial and archeal communities from Borup Fiord, Nunavut, Canada, to study Microbial Dark Matter (Phase II) -... | ecosystem: Environmental > Aquatic > Freshwater > Ice >... | reverse complement strand
AGTTAAAATCAATTCGGCTTACGAGAGTGAATGCGTTATTCTTTCCGATCATAATGGCCTTAGTAGGTGTTTCTACAATTATCACGGTCTATGTGGGAGGTTTGCAGGTGATCAGTGGAGAAATAGGCTATGGTGTAATCGCAGAGTTTATTCTCTATGTAAATATGCTTACCTGGCCGGTTACCTCACTTGGTTGGGTGACTAGTATCGTGCAGCGTGCAGCAGCTTCGCAGACACGGATCAATGAGTTTTTGGATGAGAAAAGTGAAATAATAAGTACTGATACTATCAAAGCAGATATCCACGGAACGGTGGAAGTTGAGAACTTATCGTTCATTTATCCTGATTCTGGAATTCAGGCGCTAAAGGATGTTAGTTTTCAGATCAAGGAGGGGCAGACACTGGGGATCATTGGAACCACAGGTTCTGGGAAATCTACTATTGCCAATCTTCTGATGCGTATGTATGATCCTACCGCTGGAGTGATTAAGGTAGATGGTAATCCAATCAATGAATATGATATCTCTGACCTGCGAAGGCAGATTGGCTATGTACCACAAGACGTTTTCTTGTTTTCAGATAGCATCGGAAATAACATTGCTTTTGGCATCGAAGAATCAGACCCTAAGATTATAGAGCAGGCAGCTAAAGATGCTGACGTGTATCAAAACATTGTAGAATTCCCGAAGGGATTTGAAACGATGCTTGGAGAGCGGGGGATAACACTTTCAGGTGGACAGAAGCAGCGGGTATCCATTGCGAGAGCCATTGCCAAACAGCCTAAGATTCTTATTTTAGATGATTGCCTATCGGCGGTCGATACAAAAACAGAAAATGTGATCTTGACTGCGCTTAAGAATATCATGATGAATCGTACTTCCATCATTATCTCGCATCGGGTATCTTCAGCTAAGCTAGCGGATCAGATTATCGTATTGGATGATGGTAAAGTGATCGAGCGAGGAAATCACAAGTCCCTAATGAAGCAAAAAGGGGTGTATGCAGAGCTATACGAAAAGCAGACACAGGCAGGCGAATCTATTGATAATTAAGCTTTTCAGTACTTATTCTGGATTCGGAAATAAGCTTTCAAAAAAAAGTATTTAACTTGATGTATATCAGTTCATCTAAAAATTGTTAGTCATGGAAGAAAAGAAATCCAGCACTCAAGACATAGAGAAAGTACTTAAGGAAATCGGAGATAAAATTGAAGAGCTTGTAAAGAAAGGAGCTGACGCAGGAATGGATGCGAAGGAAGATATCGAAAAGAAAATCCAAGACTTGAAAGAGAATAAGACTACCCTCGAATCGGAGTTTAAAAAAGGTAAGGAGATTTTAGAGCGAGAGTTTAAAGAAAAGACTGAAGACTTCAAGCCAAAGCTGCAGGAATCTAAGGGGTTGTTCAAGGAAGGACTGAAGCAAATCGCATTAGCTTTTAAGGCGCTATTTGCAAAGAAGTAAGTAGTGAGGATTGAATACTGTCAGTAACAAAAAATGCCCGAGGATATTCTCGGGCATTTTTTGTTACTTCTCTGCGAGTGCATTACATCGATCATAGGCTGGATCGAGGTCAATGAAAATATCCTCTTTCGCCGTAATAAACCATTTGCCAAGAAGGTCATCCTCTTTTTTACGGAGTGCAGCTGCTTTTAGCTTTTCGTAGTCATCTTCCATATTGGCTCGGTGAGCTGGGTATTTTGCTTTATAATATAGAATCCGAACCTTGGTGCCTTCTCTTGGATCTTCAAACTGCATCGGCATAGTGATATCACCTACCTGCATCGTATCTATCATAAAGAATAGCAATGGATCTTCAAGTGTTCTTAAGGATAGACGATTTGAATTGTTGGAGGGATCGGTGAAGAAACCACCGGCATCTGAAGTGCTTCTGTCATCTGAATAGTCTTTTGCGGCTTTGGCAAAATCCAATCTTCCTGCTTCAATCTCAGTTTTTAAACTGTCCAGGTATCGCTCAGATTTTTCAATGTCTGCTACAGTTGCCTTTGGAATCTTCAAGATATGTCTTGAATTGTAAGAACCGTCATCACGTCTCTCAAGTAATTGAATCAAGTGAACGCCAAAAGCTGTTTCTACAGGATCACTTAATTCACCTGGCTTGAGTGCTAATGCTGTTGATTCAAATTCTGGTGCTAATTCGCCTCTTCTAAAAAAGCCTAGATCGCCTCCTTGTGCTCCAGAGCCTGGATCCTCAGAATGCTGTTTGGCAAGGTCTGCAAAATCTGCTCTCCCTTCACCGATATCTTTTTTGAATTGATTCAATTGCTTGAAAATATCATCTTTTGTCTGAGGATTCACTTTAGGTTTTATTACAATTTGACCTACTGTAGCTTCTGAAGTGAATAGTGGCAAGGAATCTTTTGGGATACTGTTGTAAAACTCTCTAACATCATTGGGAGATACAGTCAGTCCTTCTGTGATCTGACTTCTCATACGTTGTACGATGAGTTGTTCTCTGATCACATCCTCGATTTCAGCCTTTAGCTGATCTGAGGTTTTGCCATAAGCCTCTACAAGTGTATTTTCGTCTCCGCCAAACTGTTGCATGACCATGTTGAATCGCTGCTCTGTCTGAAGCATTACTTCTGCGTCAGTGACTACTACAGAATCGACTTCTGCTTTAGCAACCATTAATTTATTGATCATCAAGGATTCAAATACTTGGCATCGAGAAACAGTTGGTTGTCCCTGCTGGTTTTGTGATACAGCTTCTATATATGCTTTCTCTACATCTGATTCCAATAAGATATAATTATCCACCTTAGCTACGATTTTGTCAAGAACCTGACCTGTTGGTGGCGCTTCTTGAGCAAATGATGCAGTTATCAGCAAGCTGGCGATTAGAGTGAATGTAAGTCGGTTTAGCAATTTCATGGATGTTTTCCCGTCTCTTAATACTAGGGCGACGGTTTTCTTTTGTGAATTATTATTGATTCAAAGCTATGAAAGTTTCCTCTTTAGCCTTAGGGTTGATCTTAACTGGGTACTTCTTACGGAGTGATTCAACGAGGTTTTCATCCAAATATTCCTGATAATCTCGTATTACCAATCCCCGTGTTTCTTCGAATTTTTTTGGACTCGCTGGAATTCTTTCTCCTAAGAGAACTAAATGCAAATGACCATTTACTTCAAGTTCCTGATAGCTCTCTTTCAAATCTGCCTTAGACAAAACGGCATGCTCACTGTATTCGATGTTACCAGCTTCTGTTTGATATGCCAAAGAATTGGAGGTTTGATAAGTACTTTCGAAAGAAGAAATTAGCTCCTCTGATAGGGTTTTCCCTTGTAATATTTTTCTAGCAGCATCTAGCTGAGTGATATCAAGTACTTTGACGATGTAAGCATTCACTCGTCCCTTCCATTGGTAGTCCCGGATGTTTTTTTCGTAAAATGTCTTTTGCGCTACTGAATCCATGAGACCTTGCTGCCATACTTCGTCATTCATGAGTGAGAATAGCAAAATACCGTCTCTATATTCTTTCAATAGCATACGGTATTCCTTGTTATTCGCAGCTAAATCAGCCTCTTCGGCCTTATTAAGTTCCGATGCTGCAAAACGCTCGTACCAAGCATCAAAAGTACCTGTTTTATTTTTCAGGCTGATTTCCTCTTCTGCCATATAATCAGCCAGATCCTGAGCGATGTAGCTTTTGCCCTGAAGGGTAAAGAGCTGATCACTGGCCAGATCTTTTTCGGCTAAAGCACTAGCGAATCCATTTTTGGTTGTAGTGTTTAATTCAGCTTTTAACTTGGCTATATTCTTTTCATTTTCGGTGAAATTGTACCGGGATTTCTGAATAGCCATGACCTGCGATTGAATCATCGTAGAGCGAGAATCTCTCAATATTCTGGAACGAATACTCTCTTCCATCACTTCAAAGCTTTCAACAGGTCTTTTATTTTCTAATCTTAATATATGGTACCCATAGCGTGTTCGAATAGGCGGAGAAACTTCTCCAGTCTCAGTCAGTGAAAATGCCGCCATTTCAAATTCTGGAATCATCGAGCCAACGCTGAACCAAGGAAGCATTCCACCTTTTTGACTGCTAGCAGGATCTTCAGAAAAGTTTTTTACTATGTCTTCCCAGATGGTACTTTCTTTCTGAATCTCATTATAGATATCAGCGACTTTGCGTTTTGCTAAATCTTCGCCGTTAGACAATTTCTCATCTATTCTTACCAAAATATGAGAAACGCGTACCTGCCCTGGATTGGGTTGACGATCGAATACTTTGATGATATGATAGCCAAAATTGGTTAAGACTGGGCTTGAAACCTGTCCTGCCTGTAAATTATAAGCAGCGTCTTCAAAGGGCTGAACCATCTGTAGAGCGGTAAAATAGCCCAAGTCGCCTCTATTTACCTGAGCGGAAGGATCATCTGAATATTCTACTGCAAGTTCATTTATACTTCCATTGTTTTTTATTTCGCCTTCGATTTTCAATGCCATTCGAAGTACAATCAAACTATCCTCCTTACTCGCATCTGTCGGGAATTCTAGAAGAATGTGACTGGCTCGAATAATTTCCTGCATTCTGGAGTAGGCTTTTCTTAGTTCCCCCTCTTCCAAAGAATTTCGGATAAGAAATGGCGCTTTGAGGTTTTCCCGAAAAGACTCAAATTCTCTAAGAAATTCCTCTGATTGATCGAGTCCTTTTGCTTCAGCTTCCCTTACTTTTAGCTTGTAATTAGTGAAAAGATCAAGGTTTTCTTCAAACTCTTCTCTGGACATTCCAGGCGTTCCAGGCTCAGATTTATTGCCTTTAGATAGTAGATAGATCAATTCATCCTTGTCCACAGTCTTTCCTCCTATGGTCATTAATGGATCGTCCTGCACAGATGTCTGAACAATAGCCGTCGCAGGGACAGAGAATTCAAATGCTAGGAGTATGGTGAGTATAAGTGCCGAAATGGTTCGGTTTGTCATGTTTTAAATGGCAGAATTTGAATGCAATTTTACAAATTTATTAGGATTTCAAGTCAAATGTCCCGAATACTAAGCATTTAACAAGAATTAGGATTGAAACCATTTGATCAGCCGACAGGTATTTGTGCCCTTGCTGGATTCAAATTCTATTTCATCCATTATCTTCTTGACCAAAATTATGCCTAAACCGCCTTTTCGCTTTTCTCCTTTTACTTTATTGAGGTCTGGAACCTCATAATCAAGCATATTAAAGGCTTTACCCTCATCAGTAATTTCAAAAATTAATTTTCCGGGATTTTGTTTGACGTTGAGTTCGATGTAATCTTGGGCGTTGCAGTTATGGGAATGGATGATCAGATTAGCACATACCTCTTCCACCGCCAGTGTGATCTGGTGTTGGTCAATGTCGGATATACGCAACTCTCCCAAGGTCTTTTTTAAGAAGACACGCAGCTCAGAAAGCGCTGTAGTTTGACAGGATATTCTCATCTGATGCTTCATTTCAGGCAAGTAGCGCAGTTTTTTTGTCAGGATAAATTTGCATGAGCTGATCTAAGCCCAGAATTTTAAACACTTCAAACACGCGATCAGAGAGAGAATAGATTTTCAAGTCAATTTCTTTTTCCTGGAAATCCTCTAAATAGGACATAAAAACGCCCAATCCCGCGGAAGAAATGTACTCCAAGCCTGTACCATCTACTAAAATGGAGCTACTACCAGCAGTAACCAATTTGGTAATTGCCTCATCCAGAATTACAGAGTTACTCGCATCCACCTCACCTTTGAGGAATAGTATATCGTGTCCGTTTTCTTGTAGGGTTTCTATTGTTAGCATTTTAGCTATCTTTTTATTAGGTAAATTTCACCACCATCATAGAATAATCATCGTCTATTAATCTATCGCCACCGACAAAGGCATGCAAGGAATCAATAATTTTAGTCTGAATTTCTTGTGGACTTAGTTCGTGATATACTTCTAATAGGGTTCTGATCCGTTCAAAACCAAATTGTTGTGATTTTTCATTTTTTGCTTCTACGATACCATCTGTAAATAGGACTAGCGCATCGCCGGATTGATAGGTAAATGTCTTCTCCACAACGTGTTTTTCATATTGCATGTTTCTTAAAATACCTAAGCCTAAGCCATCAATCTGTAAATATTCAGATTTATTAAGACTTTTCTGATGAAAAAGCGTCGGTACATGACCTGCTCGAGAATGACAAATGGTTTGTTGTGCTGTATTGATGATGAAAATCGATGCTGTAATAAAATGGTTCCTTTCCAGACATTTACTCAAAGCAGAATTGGCTTTGATCATAAAATCCGATGGGCTTAGATTTAATTGTATCAGACTCTGAAAAATTCCTTTCATCTGAGACATGTGGAATGCAGCAGAAGTCCCTTTACCGGATACGTCTCCGATAATCAATACGTAGCGATCCTCATCAAGTTTATACGTATCGTAATAATCCCCACCTACTTCATCTGCAGCATTGGAATATGCACAGATATCAAAGTTTTGATTATGGTCTAATTGAGTAGGGAGTAAAGACTTCTGTACCCGCTGAGCGATTTTCAATTCTTCTTGGTAGCGTTCGTTAAGGATTGCTTGATTGAGCAATCGATGGTTTTCTACCGCGATACAGGCTTGTCTTGCAAATGTGCTGATGATGTTCAACATTTCTTTATTGAATCCATCTCGTACCTCTTTACAAAGCACAATTTTCCCGAATACTGATTTATTTATTACCAAAGGAACCAGCAAGAGTGACTCGTATTTCGGATGAATAACTTTAAGAGTAATAGGACTAAGATTGTCAGGACGCTTTTCCGAAGCCCAGTCCTGAACGGTTTTATTGTGTTGAATAAGTTCTGAAATTTCTTCTCTTGTCTTTCGATCTATAAAACGCTCCTGAGTAAATCCGTCAGGAAATTCTTCACTGGTCATTTCCAACCAAGCTGCATCTGCATATGCCGCACTCATGCAAGAATCCATCAGAATGTCTAGCACTTCTTCCTCATTTTCTTCAGGCTGTATGGACTGACTTAAGCGCTGAAAATTAATCGCCTCTGTCAGTTTTTGTTCAAAAACTGACGAAGTAGGAAGGTTGAAAAGCGTTACTAAAAAGCTGAGAACAGCATAAACTAAGATAAACCAGAAAAGAGCTAGGATGAATAGACTGCCAGACAGATTTACGGGAGTGATAATGTCCTCCGTTGACACGTAAGTATTCCATATCAAATAGGCAATGGAGAAAATAATAATGGCAAGGAAAAGCAAGGATTTCCATTTCTCTTTAAACGTGAGATAAGGGATCCATTTCAAATTTGCCGAAAGGATAGTTCCTAAGATTCCAAGTAGTGCTAGGCTAAAAAAGAAGGTGTATTCAGGATTACCTCTATCGAAAAACACGACAAACATGGAAATCAGCATAGCTATTTCATATGCTTGCCACTGTTTTACTATACGTTTTGATTTTTGATAAAGGATCAGATGCTGCCACAATAGAGCAGTGGAAATCACAAAAATGGTAATGAGGCCAAATTCTACATGGTAGAAAAAGGTGTCAAGAAAAGGATCTTTTGCAAGTTTGCTTTGGCCTAATGAAGATTTGAACAAATCAATGATCACAAAAATAGCTACAGCAAAAATACCTGTAGATGCTCCTCTCCATATTAAATTAAGAAAGTCACTTTGGGAGCTCTTATTTATAGAATATTTATAAAATCCATAAACACAAATAAAATAGAGTGTTTGAAGAATCCAGGTGAACTCTACTGCAATTCCTGACTCCAGTTGATTGAGAACCCCAATCAGTCGCACTAAATCCACAAATAGCAAGGCAAGCCACACCAATATGGCGAGCAACAGACTTAGCTTTCCGATATGGATTGGTGGTAGTTTGATCATGGATGCGCTGCCACAATAATACTCATTCGGAATGGAAAATTATGAAGATGGTTAACTTACTGAACGTAGTCAGGTGTTAAAATGTCTAAATTAAAAAAGGCTAAAAGATAAAGGTCAAAATTTACATACAGACCAAGTCATCAATGACTCCCACTCCATATTTCTCGTCGATTAGCGTAAGCACCTTACTTTTATGCATCAACAATTCCTTTTTGATGGGTCCTGAGCTTAGCTTCACAAAAAGCTTTTTGTCTTTTATAAAGACTGAAGTAGTTCGGTCTGCGATAGTTTTTCCGACAATTTCCGGCCAATCATGGACCAATGATTTTTCTCTGAATTTACCCTCTAATCGGTATGCTTTGAGCAGATCGTTGAAAGCTGACTCAAGTGGTGCCACTTCCTTTTTTCTGCTGAAATATCCGTCTCTCGCCATAATTTATGTAAATCTCAAATGAAAAGTGCCGCAGCAATGCTATCGGCTAACAGTTTTCCACTTTTGCTCAAAGATAGGTTTTTATCCTTCCAAAGGAGCCAGCCTTCCGAATCCATTTGGGATATAATAGTCTTTTTAGAAGTTAGAAGATCCTGACCGAAATCTCTGTGTATAAGTTCGAAGTCAATACCCCAAAGTGTTCTCAGGCCAGTAAGAATGTATTCATTTAATCGCTCGTCATCAGAAAGGTTATCCACTGTGAAAGGAGGAGTGTTTTTCTCCAAGCTTTTTATGTAAAGCGAATTGTTGGAAGGATTTGCTCCTCTGTTTTTTCCATCAAAAGAGTGAGCGCTTGGCCCTACCCCCAAGTAAGGCACACCTTTCCAGTAATTAGTGTTATGTAATGCGAATTGATCAGGCTTCCCGAAATTGGAAACTTCGTATTGTATATATCCAGCTTTTTCGGTTTGCTCCTGTAGAATTTCAAATTGCTCAGCAACAAAATCTTCATCAGCAGGCCGGAACTGACCTTTTTTTGTCCAGTTTCCCAAGGCAGTTTTGGGCTCTACCGTAAGAGCATAGCTGGAGATATGACCAGGATTTTGGACAATTGCTTCAGATAGATCCCGCTTCCACAGTTCATGATTTGTCTGTGGGAAACCGTAAATCAAGTCGAGACTGAATTTTTCAAAGCCCACTTTCCTTGCCTTTGCGATCGCTGATCTAGATTCTTCGGCAGAGTGAGCCCGATTGTAGAACTTCAAAACCTCCTCGTCGAAACTTTGAATCCCAAGACTCAATCGATCTATTCCAAGAATTTTCCATGAGATAAGATTCTCCTCACTCAAATCATCCGGGTTAGCTTCCAAGGTTACTTCCTTCCAATCCGAATTAAAGGTTTTAGCAATTTGATCTAGAATTTTCTCAATGAGCTTTGGCTTAAGAAGTGAGGGTGTCCCTCCTCCAAAGTAAATGGTGTCTAGCTTTTTAATTGGCAGATATTCGGATCTTATTTCCAGTTCTCTGCAAATCATTTCAGCCATCTGATCCATTCTGTCCAGATTGGTACTGAAATGGAAATCGCAATAATGGCATGCCTGCCTGCAAAAAGGAATGTGTATGTATATGCCCGCCAATGTGAATTCTTTATTTTGCGAATATAATCAATCCCCGTCAGCCCATTGAAAACCTTCCTTTTGGCATTTCTCCTTTATTTCCTTGCCGGAGGACTCATTTGTGAGGCACAAAATGGCTATTGGATATCCTGGACAAGTGATGAACCCGTGCGATATGGAGACTGGACAGGCTTTACCACCCAGATAGCAGGGCGGAAGTACCTCGACTCAATTCAAAGTTCTCTACAAAACGAAGGGTATCTTAGTCTTTATTCTGAAGAGGAGGAAATTGCAATTGATTCTTTAAAGGTGAAAATATTCCTTGGTGAGAAATATTTCTGGGAATCACTTTCTCAAGGAAATGTACCCAGGGAGATTACCCAAGATATTGATCCCGTGACAGAGGAATATAGCTCTGCTTCACAATGGATGCGTAATGTGATTTCTGAAGCAGAAAACAGAGGTTTTCCTTTTGCAGAGATTAAACTTGATAGCATTCAGCGAAGTGAAAATAAACTTTCTGCAGTTTTTAGCTATGATTCAGGACCGCTGATTCTCTGGGATAGCATAAAAGTAGCAGGAGACACCAAAACCCAAGCACGGTATATTCAAAACTTAACCGGAATTCAGCCAGGAACTCTATTTTCCCTAAGGCAACTAGACCTTGCAAGTCAAGTGCTTAGTCGGTCGCCCTACTTCGTTCAGACACAATCTAATAAAGTCGATTTTCAGATTAAAAAGGCTCAACCCACTTTTACTATACGAGATAGAAATAGCAATGTGTTGGATGGAGTAATAGGGTTGCTGCCTAATGCCAATGAGCCGGGAAAAATGCTCATTACCGGCCAGCTAGATTTGGAATTGTATCACTTAGGGGGTAAAGGAAGAGATGTCGCTGTTCATTGGCAGCGTTTGAATGTAGAAACGCAGTCTCTGGATATTTCGGCAAAAGAGTCATTTCTTTTTAATTCCGCGCTGGATGTAAGTTTAGGATTCAATTTACTCAAACAAGATTCTACTTTTTTAAATAGATACTTAACTTTGGATTTTGGCTATCATGTAAGTTCAAACAGCTATCTACGTTTTTTTACCAAGAGACAGTCCAGTGATGTGCTGAGTACAGAGTCCTACGAGAATGCTACTAATCTTCCTGATATAGCGGATTATCGCTGGAATCAATATGGTCTGGGGTGGAACTTGAATAAGTTGGATTCACCTTATTTCCCTAGAAGAGGTTTTTTGATTAGCAGTGAATTAGCAATTGGGAATAAGAGGATTCTAGAGAACACGGGGTTTCCTCCTGAAGTTTATGTGGGTTTGGATTTGAATAGTCCGCAGTACCTGGGAAAGGGAGAAATTGAAAAACATATTTTTATCAAACCTACATGGGGAATGTGGTTCAAAGGAAGTACTGGATTCACTCAAAATAAAAACCTCCTTCTGAATGATTTGTTTCGCTTGGGTGGCCTGAAAAGCATTCGTGGCTTTAATGAGAACTTCTTTTTTGCGAGATCATATGGTTACCTAAATATGGAGCAGCGACTTTTTTTTGGAGAAAACTCATTTCTCATGGTATTTGCTGACTTTGGGATTATGGAAAACCCGTACTTTGCACCCTCGATTGATAAACCCATCTCTTTTGGAGCAGGGATAAATCTGGATACGGGCTCAGGCGTCTTTCGATTTATTTATGGAGTCGGGAAGTCTAATTTGCAACCTTTACAATTCTCCTATTCTAGGATTCATTTTGGCTACTTAGCCAGATTTTGAGTATGAAAAAATTGATCAGCAAGTCAATACTTATATTCTCACTGCTTTTTGCAGTGGGACAACAGGCTTTTTCTCAAGTTTTGGAAGATTACAATCCAAAATGGGAAGAAGGAGAACGTGAGACTTGGTTCAGCTCAAATGACCGATTGCTGCTGGAGCTTGATCTAGAAACTTTCCCATTAGCCTATTTTTCTTTTGAATTCCCAGATCATTCTGTGGTTTTTGTAGGAGAGAAACTGTGGTTTTTTACGGAACAAGACACTGCTTTCACAGATCAAGTCAGGGACTTTAAAAAAGAATTTTCCGGAAAGCAGGTAAATCTTACTGTCTTTAAAAATGGAATATCTTCGGGACAGGCGAGTGTAAAGAAAATTTTGAGATTCGAAAGGCCAGATTCTAGTGTAAACGAGGAGGGACTACTTTCAGAAAAGAGGGGTTTTGATCGGCAAAGTATCCGTGATTTTTTTGTTTTAGGATTATTGATTTCCCTCTTGTTGATTGCGCTCTACAAGTTGGCTTACCCATTCATTTTCGCTATGATGATTAGGCCTATCTCCTTAGTGAACGCAGAAGATTTTTCGGAAAGTGGGAGTTTACAGAAGTTTTTCTCCATAGATATTCTGTTTTATGTTTTTATAGTAAATATGCTTTTGTCACTCGCTATGGTGACTAGTTTGGTTGTGTTTCTTCAAGAATGGCTAGAAGCACGAGTAGAACTGAGTTTTAATGCCTTAATTATACTTTGGATAGGTGGAGCTTTTTTTCTATTAATACTTACTATAATCAAGTTTTCTGCGATTAAAATTTTGTCTTATTTATTTGATTTGGGAAAGTTAGAATTCCCTCATTTTTTTTATTTACTCCGCTTAGTAGTAATAGCAACTATTGGTTTAATATTGATATGTGCATTTTTCTTATTTAATGAGTTTTCAGGTATCAAAAGAGCATTGGAGTTCTCATTTGTAGGTTTTTTCTGGATATATATCGTAGGTATTTTAGGATTGTTCCTAATTATGGTGAATAGATTGGGCTTTAAGAAATATCATTTATTTACTTACCTTTGCATCGCAGAATTAGTGCCCTTTTTAATCTTGGCCAAATTGGTGCTTGATTTGGGTAATTAATCTCGATAATCACCAAAAGGATAATAGAAGCATGAGCGCAGTTACCAAAGACAGGTTTAGACCAGTAAAAAGTATCCTAGTATCTCAACCAGCCCCAGCGGGGGCAAATTCTCCCTACGTGCAGTTGGCGGAGAAATATAATCTGAAGATAGATTTTCGACAGTTTATTAAGGTTGAGCCAGTTGTGCCAAAGGAATTCCGCAAGCAGAAGATTGATATTTTGAAGCATACAGCTGTTATTTTCACAAGTCGTAATGCTATAGATCACTTCTTTGCTATCTGCAAAGATTTCAAAATTGAGATGCCTGCAGATATGAAGTATTTTTGTATTTCAGACCAAACGGCTCATTACCTTCAGAAATATATAGTAATCCGAAAGCGGAAATTATTCGTAGGTCAAAAGACAGCACAGGATTTATTTGATTTTTTCAAAAAGCATAAATCAGAGAAGTATCTATTCCCGTGCTCGGATATTCGCAAAGAGGATATTCCGGAATACATGGAAAAGAATGGAATTGCATTTACTGAAGCTATTATTTACCACACGTTGGAGGCAGATTTATCTGACTTGGCAGATGTTAAATATGATATTCTTGCATTTTTCAGTCCATCTGGAATTAAATCGTTGAAAATCAATTTCCCGGATTTTAAACAGGGTAATACCAGAATAGCTGCATTTGGCCCAACGACGTCTCAGGCAGTGCGGGATTTGGATTTAATTTTAGATATTGAAGCGCCTATGCCAAATGCCCCAAGTATGACGGGTGCGTTGGAACTTTATATTAAAAAGGTGAATAATTTGTAAAACATAGAATCTAAATCTGTGGTTTTTCAGTTTAAATTCTTACAATAGTTCTTAAGTTGGACAAAACCGCAATAATATGATTCAAAGAGGCCATTTTATATACTTTTTGAGATATTCCATTCTCCTGCTATTCTTCTGTTTTTGTTTTGAGATTTCTTCGCTGATGGCCCAGCAGGATCCTCAATTTACGCAGTACATGTATAATGGTATGTATTATAATCCAGCTTTTGCGGGTAAGGAGGGCGGATTCAGGTTTTCGGCCTTACATAGATCTCAATGGCTAAATTATACAACCAATTCTGCGCAAGGCGGGGCTCCTGTAACCCAATTAGTTACTGCTCAAGGAAGGTTGGAAGGTAAAAACATTGGATATGGCCTCACGCTTGTCAATGATCAAATAGGTGCTACGGGTAATTTGGAAGTCAATCTTCAGGGCGCATATCACAAAAAGTTCAATAAATCTACGTTAAGTATTGGTGCTTATATTGGTATGTATTCTAGTTCGATAGATTATGGCGAGCTTATTGTAGTGAACCCAGAACCTAACCTGCCGAATTCAGGTAAGGAGAGTCAAGTGAATATGAATTTTGGAGCAGGCTTGCTACTGGACGGAAGAGATTATTATATAGGTTTAAGTAGTCGTCACATTAATGAGCCTAACTTTGATTTTGGTGATGGTTCTTACGCTAATCAGTTGAAAAACCATTCCTATTTATTGTTAGGATATAGATTTAGACCGGTAGGACAACTTGCTATTGAGCCTAGTTTTCTGCTAAAATCAGTTTCATTTAATAATTTTTCTTACGAAGTGAGCGTTATTGCTACGCATCAAAATAAGATAAGTGGAGGAGTAGCTTTCAGGGGAGAGGAATCTGTATCGTTTATTTTAGGATACAGTCTCTTAAAAGACAATTCATTGAAATTGGGTTATGCATTTGACTTAGTCATCGCAGGGGTTGAAGCTAAATCTCCTACGAGTCATGAATTGATGCTTCGTTATACTTTATCTGATATGAGTAGAGAAGTACAACGAGTTATTCAAAGAACACCACGGTTTAGATTTTAAAATAATAGTATAAAATTGTATAGTTTACACCAAGTTGACTTTTAAACATAAATAATCAATGACCTATATTTTGGCAGGTTATTTGCATTATTGAGCCAAATTCAGCTAAATTTCGAATCTTGAAGATACTTTACATAGCGTAATTATTTGATGAACGAAAAAACGTCATTTATGTATAAAAAAATCAATGTTCGCTTAATGCCCATTACCTTAGGGTTGGCAATAGCGATACTTTTGCCAGGTTGCGGCCTTTTTAATAAGAAAGGTTCAGCTAGCGAAAAGATGAATAGAAGGGGAGAAGTGACTGGTGTGCCGAAGAGAGCAAACTGGCAACAGAATCTTCCCTATGACATGGTACCAGTGAAAGCGGGAACTTTTTGGATGGGGCAATCTGATGAAGATATAGCCTATACGCAATCAGCCTTAAATAAGCAGATTACGATTTCTGAATTTTTCATGGACAAGTACGAAGTGTCTAACAATAAGTATCGTCAATTTTTAGAATCTGTTAAAAGCGGAACTCTAGAGACGGGCACATCTACTACATTGAAAGATCCACCTCAGTTGAATTATGATGAGTTAAGACCTGACACTACAGTTTGGTCAACTAGCTTTGCATACCATTATGGAGATCCATTAATGGAATTTTACTTTGATCATCCAGCTTTTGATAACTATCCAGTTGTAGGAGTTTCTTGGGATCAGGCTAAAAAATATTGTGAGTGGAGAACTTACCACATGAATGCCAATGATGAATCTGATTTTGATGCACCAAGCTTCCGTCTTCCTTCAGAGGCTGAATGGGAATACGCAGCAAAAGGTGGTAAAGATGTAGCTAAGTATCCATGGGGTGGGCCATATTTGAAGAATAAGAGAGGCTGTTTAATGGCTAACTTTAAACCAGGAAGAGGAAATTATATTGATGATGGATTTGCTTACACTGCTCCTGTCGATGTATTTGCCCCAAATGGTTTTGGATTATATAATATGTCTGGAAATGTTGCCGAATGGGTAATGGATGCTTATGCTACTACATCCAGCTCTATTACTTGGGATTTAGATCCAGTATATCTTGATCCTAATGAGCCTAGAAAAGTAGTAAGAGGTGGTAGCTGGAAAGATATCGCTCATTACCTTGAGACAAGTACAAGAACCTACGAGTACGAAGATGTTGCTCAAGCTCACATTGGATTTAGAACAACCATGACCTTTATCGGTAGATCTGGATCAATGGACGTGAAAACTTCAACAAGAAGAAGAAGATAAGTAAAAAATATACCCTCAAACGAAAATTACCTTAAAACATTAATTTAAACTTTACACATGGCTAGCAACAGCAATTCGTTCTCAGCAAAATTTTATTCCAGCATAATGCCAAAGATATATGGTATTGGTGCTGCAGTCGTTATTTTAGGTGCGATGTTCAAGATTTTGGATTGGACTGGCGCCAATTATATGATTGGTATTGGACTTACCACGGAAGCGCTAATATTTTTCTTTTCAGCATTTGAGCCAACCCATAAAGAGGTGGATTGGGCAAAAGTTTATCCTGAATTGGAAGGTGGTCCTAGTGCGCCAAAAGCGCAGAGAGTAGTAGGAGGAGGAGATCAAGTTTCTCAGAAACTTGACGAAATGTTGGCTAACGCTAAAGTAGGGCCGGAATTGATTGAAAGCCTTGGTAAAGGAATGCAGAATTTAGCTACATCAGCTCAGAAAATGGGTAACCTATCGGATGCAGCCGTAGCTACTAATGAATATGCTATTAATGTAAAATCTGCTGCCAAGACATTGGTGGATATGAACGCTTCTTATAGCAAAACTGCAGCAGCGCTTACTGAAATGTCTGCTGCATCTCAAGATGCAAAAGCTTACCATACTCAAGTGGTAACAGTGACGAAAAATCTTTCTGCTTTGAATTCTGTCTATGAGATGGAGCTTCAGGATGCAAATAGTCATGTGAAGACGTTGAATAAATTCTACGCAAACATGACTGCTGCTATGGAAGGCCTTACCGAAGCAGGTAAAGAAACCCAAGCATTTAAAACAGAATTATCAAAATTGAATCAGAACGTAAGTTCATTGAATAAGATCTATGGTGGAATGCTTTCCGCTATGAAAGGTTAATTTCTCTTCAATTCATTTTAAAATCCATTAAAACTTAAAAATGGCAGGAGCTAAAGAGACACCTAGACAGCGGATGATTGGTATGATGTACCTGGTTTTGACGGCCCTATTGGCCCTCCAGGTAAGTAATAAGATCCTCCAGAAATTCGTATTGATAAATGATGGGATGGAAAGAACATCCAAGAACTTTATTAATAAGAATGTTAAAACCGTAGAGTCTATCGCTTATACGGTAGAACAGCAGGGTAACAAGGAAGTAGATGTACCCAAGGTTGCAGCATCTCAGAAAATCAGAGAAGCGACTTCAGAAATCTATGATTACCTAGAAGCCGTAAAGCAAGACTTGATTGTACAGTCTAATGCAAAGAATGATGAAGGGAACTTCGTCAATGCAAACCTTAAGAATACAGAAATTACAGGTAATATGTTCGTCAATAAGGGCATAGGTGAAGAGATGAAGAATAAGTTAAATTCTTATCCTACTGAAATCGCTGAGATTTTGTCAGGTATTGGTCTTGGAGATTTAAGATTTGAACCTATTGCGAAGGATGCAAAAGACATTGAGTTATTTGCAAACGATCGGGAAGCTCAGAACTTGAGTTTTGAGAAGCTCAACTTTGTTAAATCTCCAGTGGGCGCAGTTATTGCATTGATTTCTCAGTACCAAAATGAAGTGTTGAATATTGAAGGTGAGTCATTGACTGCGGTGCAGAATACAATTGGCTCATTCTTTTTCAAGGCTGATGTGACGGAAGCTAGAATTGCAGCGTTATCAAATGTAGTGGCAGCAGGTACAAAGTTCGAAGCAGATATGTTTATCGCTTCAAGTTCTACTTCAGCGGCTCCTACTATGACTATTGACGGTCGTTCAGTAACAGTGGATCCAAAAGGATTTGGTAAGATTGAATTTACTGTGACTCCAGCTGGATCATATGATGAAAGAGGATTAGCAAAAAGAACTCTTAAAGGTGAGATTATAACCAATATTGGAGGAGAAGACAAGGTGCTCCCAGTTGACTATGATTATTTTGTAGCTCAGCCGGTTATTAAAGTTTCTTCTGAAGTAGTTAACCAGCTTTATGCTGATTGTGCAAACGAGTTGCTGATAGAAGTTCCTGCTTTGGGTAATACCTATTCTCCAGAATTTACGGTTAGTAATGGTAACTCTATTAAAGGAAGTAAGCCAGGGCAATTGACTATTATTCCTGGTGCATCTGGAAAAGTTAATATTGGAGTAAGCAGTGGAGGAAATAAAATTGGTACGGTTGATTATGATATTAAACCAGTTCCAGCCCCTACTCTTGTTCCTGTTACATCCAATGGTGCTGAAGTTGATTTGAGTCAAGCACAGGCAGTTAGCTCTATGATGGGCCTTAAATTACTTGCCAAAGCAGAGCCAACTTTCGCCAGAACCATGGCTAAAGATGCAATCTTTGAAGTGACTGGCGGAGAAATGAGATTGTTGAGAAATGAAGTACCAAGACAAACAGCTCAAATCTCTAGCGGAAGTAATTTAGCTATGCGTTCCTTGTTGGAAAGTGCAAAACCTGGTGATGTACTAGTTTTTGAAATCAGACAAGTGACCAGAACAAACTTCAGAGGAAATAAAATTGCTTCAGAATTAAGACAAGTTGTACCTATTCGTATTAAGTAATATGAATAGGGATTAAGATAAACGAATGATTATGAAAAAGTTTCTTCCAAAATTAATCTTGTCCGTGCTTTTAGCAGCAGGCATCGCTCCTCTTACTACTGAGGCGCAGATTCCGGCTACAAGCGTTAATCCTTCAGGATTTGGCGATCGTCAATTTGATATGGATACTATCTACTCTGCAAAGAGAATCCGCGAGGATGATAAGATGTATCAAGTTGGAGTGTGGAGAAGGATAGACCTTAGAGAAAAGTATAATCTTCCTTTATATGGGGCAGGAGATACTAAGGACAATGGAATAGTTAATCAGATCTATAAAGCAGTAGTAGAAGAGAATGCTCTGGAAGTTTTCGCTGATGAGGATTTTACTCAGCCACTTTCTATTGCAGAATTCCAGGATAATTTCTGGCTAAATGCAACAGGTGACAGTATTTTCTCTAAGCAGCTTTATTACCTAGACTTTAGAGAAGATTTTGTTTTTGACAAGCATCACTCTGATATGGTATTTGATATCAAATATCTTGAGCTAGTAATGCCTTCTGAGACTAATTCTAATGCTGGCCAAAAAACTATAGCTTTCATTCGCTACAAGGACTTCTATAATCACTTCAAAAATCATCCTGAAGCTAGATGGTTGAATTTCCAGAATATTTCCAAGAGCTTAACTTATGATCAGGCTTTCGAAACAAGGTTGTTTAGATCTGTAGTTAGAAGGTTTACTAATTCAGAAGAAGCTTTGATTGCGGATCTTGTTTCAGTGGATCATCCCAATCCTGAGATGCAAGCCTATGTAGATGCTCTTGCCTTTGAATACAAACTATTAGAATACGAGAACTCCCTCTGGGAGTGGTAATATAAAAAGGGGCTTTTTAAGCCCCTTTATTTTTTTCTTTCCATTCCACCAATATTTTTGCTCTATTAGTTCCTATCACCGCGGCTATTTCTGGCTCTGTTGCTTCACTTATTTTTTTTACAGATTTAAAATGACTCAATAAATTATCAGCTGTACTTTGTCCAATTCCAGGGATAGAAGTCAGCTGTGTACCAAATGCATTTTGACTTCTTAAGTTTCTATGGAATGTAATTGCAAATCGGTGAGCCTCATCACGGATTCGTTGCAATAGTCTAAGACTTTCAGATTTCTTATCAATGTGGATGGGATAGGAATCTCCCGGAAAGTAGATTTCTTCCAAACGCTTTGCAATGCCAATGATTGGCATCTGTCCATATACACCTAATTCTTTTAGCGCTTCTACCGCAGAAGAGAGCTGTCCTTTACCGCCATCAATTACTACTAGCTTTGGCATTGGCTTCCCCTCCTCTAATAATCGCTTATATCTCCTTCCTACGACCTCCTTCATACTAGCGAAGTCATCTGGTCCTACTACAGTTTTTATGTGGTAGTGCCGATATTCTTTCACAGCTGGTTTTCCATTTAGAAAACATACCATACTAGCCACAGGGTTTGTTCCTTGGGTATTTGAGTTGTCAAAGCATTCTATGTGATCCGGGATTTCCGGTAAGCTAAGGTCCTGTTGTAATTGACGAATTACTCGGTCTTTCTTATCTTGATTTAGGCCCAGTAGTAACGCTTTTTCCTTTTTATAATACAGTGCATTCTTCAATGATAGCTCTATAAGCTTTTTCTTATCTCCAATTTTCGGCATCACTACATTCAACCCTTCTATTGGTTCTGATAATTCTATGTTTAATAAGACCTCTTCAGCATCACTTTGAAATTGGTCTTGAAGCCTTATTAGCGCTGTCAATAGTAATTCCTCGTCAGATTCATCCAGTTTTTTCTTGAGCTCAACATTTTTAGATGTGATCAATGAACCATTTTTCACGCGCATGAAATTTACATAGGCACTTTTATCATCAGAGACAATAGTACAGACATCAATATTGTTGATTGAAGGACTTGCAACCAAGGATTTTGCTTGGTAATTCTCAAGGGATTCAAGTTTTTCCTTGAGGAGATGTGCCTTTTCAAATTCCAAGTTCTCAGCGTGATGCTGCATTTCCTGTTTGAAATAGGTCTTTGCGACGCCTAAATTTCCTTTCAAAATATGCTTTACATGCTCTAAGTCTCTTTGGTAGTCAACTTCTTTTTGTAAGCCAACACATGGTCCTTTACAGTTGCCAATATGATATTCTAAACAGACCTTGTAGTTGCCATCAGATATTTTGTAAGGAGATAAATCAAGCTTGCAGGTTCGGATAGTGAAAAGCTCGCGTATCAACTCAAGCACATTGTTCATTGCCTTTACACTTGCAAATGGCCCATAGTACGTGCCTTTTTTAGGGATTACTTTCCTTGTGGGGAATATTCTAGGGAAGTTTTCTTTGGTCAATAAGAGGTACGGGTATGTCTTATCATCTCGAAGTAGAATATTATACTTAGGATGAGATTTTTTTATTAGGTTATTCTCTAGAAGGAGCGCATCAAATTCGCTGTCTACTAAAGTGATTTCAATTCTACGGATCTCTTTGACCATTTTCCTGGTCTTGAGATTGACCCCAGTATTTTTATTAAAGTAACTGCTCACTCGCTTTTTGAGACTTTTGGCTTTGCCAACGTAGATTAACTCATCTTCCTCATTGAAATACTTATACACGCCTGGGTGATCAGGAAGCGTAAGATGATCTGTAGGTAAAAAGGAGGATGACTGCATGGTCTAAAATTAAAAAAACAGCCTTAATCCAAGGCTGTTTTTGAAAGAGGATTTATGTTTTTCTAGAAATCGTTTTTCTTAGCGTCGTAATCAAAATCAGCAAATCGCTGGCTTTCTTTTTCATAGACGTCACAATTTATCTCGATACTTAGCGGACGATCAGGTCTAGGGAAAGGCCCCTTGGTGTAACCGAGGCTTTTATCTGCGTATACTTTTATCATAAAATTCTGCCAGATAGGTCTGGCAGTTCTACCACCTTGACCTTCAGACCAGCTTCTGAAGTGAATAGCACGATCATCTCCACCTACCCAAGCCCCACTTACCAGGTCTTTGCTCATACCCATATACCATCCATCAGAAGCATTCTGAGTAGTGCCAGTCTTTCCACCTAATTCCAATCCTTGTCTCAAATCCCAATTGACACCTTGACTTGTTCCTCCTCTTTCTTCAAATCCTCCTCGAAGCATATAGGTCATCAAGTATGCATGCTCTTCACTCATTGCAGGTCTCTTTTTGGCGGTGAACTGCTGAATTACATTACCATTTTTGTCTTCAATCCGGTCTATATAGAATGGGGTAGTATGCTCGCCTTTGTTGACGAAAGTCCCAAATGCTCCAACCATTTCGAAAATAGATACATCATTTACCCCCAAAGCTAGTGCAGGAACCTCCTCCAGATCACTGGTAATACCTAATCTTCGGGCTGTCTCAACCACTATCTTTGGACTCAATTTTTTCATCATGTAGGCAGTGATGGAGTTAACTGATTCAGCCATCGCATGTCTGATTGTCATTTTCTCATAGGTGAATTTCCCGTCAGCATTCGATGGACTCCAAGCTGGTTGACCTGGTATGTATACTTCTACTGGCTGATCGATGACACTATAGCATGGGCTATATCCATTTTCAATTGCTGCTGCATATACAAATGGCTTGAATGTAGATCCAGGCTGTCTCTTTGCCCTTGATACATGGTCGTATTTAAAGTACTTATGATCCAAGCCACCTACCCAAGCTTTGATCTGCCCGGTGTGTGGGTCCATACTCATAAAACCTGTTTGAAGGAATTTTTTGTAATACCTCATGGAATCCATTGAGCTCATGAGTGTGTCTATTTCACCTTTTTCCCAAGAGAAAACCTTCATTTGCTTTTTCTCATTCAGTTTGAGATTAATAGAGTCGGTGTCATTTCCGTACCGGATTTTCAGTAATCTATAGGCTTCCGTTCTTTTTACTGCATCTTCGATGAAATTTGGGATAACACGATTACTTTCATCTATCCATGGGTCCTTATTGCCCATCTCTTTGTAGAATTTAGCCTGTAGTATTTTCATATGGTCTTCTACAGCTTCTTCGGCATAGCGCTGCATCCTGCTGTCAATGGTCGCATAGACTTTCAAGCCATCACCATACAAGTCGTATGCACTACCATCTGATTTCAAGTTTTCTTTAGTCCATTTCACTAAATCGGCTTTTACGATTTCGCGGAAGTAAGTAGCTAGACCTTTATTCTGGTTTGCCACACTATAGTTCAACTTTATAGGTTGGCTGGATAGTGAGTCAAATTCCTCTCTAGTGAGATAATCATTCCTCATCATTTGGGCCAGAACGGTATTTCTTCTTCGAAGAGAATTTTCCGGATTGTACACTGGGCTATAATAGGTAGGTGCCTTGAATAGACCTACAAGTACCGCCGCTTCTTCTGTAGCTAAAGTGGCAGGTGTTTTATTGAAGAAAGTCTCTGATGCGGTCTTTATACCAAAGGCATTTGAACCAAAGTCCGATGTATTTAGATAAAGAGTAAGAATCTCATTTTTGGTGTATGCTTTTTCCAGTTGTGTCGCCACAATCCATTCTTTTGTCTTAATGATAAGCATGCGAAGTCCAGGAATAGAGCTCAGTAAACCATTACTGGCATCAGTCCTTGTCTTGAAAAGGTTTTTGGCTGTTTGCTGACTCAAGGTAGAACCACCACCCGCATCTTGCCCTAAGAGAATGGATTTTACAAACACTCTCATCATCGCTTTCATGTCGATTCCCGAATGATCTTGGAATCGAACATCTTCGGTAGCTATCAATGCTTGCACGAGCTTAGGAGAAAGTTCGTCGTATGTCACTGGACTTCTGTTTTCACGAATATATCTACCGAGAAGCATTCCGTCGGAAGAATACAATTCAGAGGCTATCTGCGAGTCCGGATTTTCCAGCGCTTTGAAATCAGGAAGAGATCCGAAAAGCCCAAGGAAATTGATGCTGATCATCCAAACGAACAGAATGAACCCAAAAATCCCTGCTATAAAGGCGATCCAAAGATATTTTATGGTCTTAGATACCCAAGTGGTATCTTGGGGTTTTGCTTTGTTACTCATAGTTTACTTATAAGCGGACTTAAAGAAAGCCCTATATCCTTCTAATTCTTCTAATTTTTTGCTTTTACTCAATACCTGAAAGTTTTCTATTGATATCACAAATGAGTTTGCTTTTACCTCATCAGAAAGTCCTTCTGATTTGAAATCTTTTTGAAATTTACTGTAATAATCTTTTGCTTTCTCTGCATTTGAAAAAGGGCTAATGATAAAAATTGCATTCTCCCATTTATTCATATTTCCTGTTCTCAATCTTTCCTTAGCGAAACTTGTTGAGTGGAAACTATCCAAATCAGCTAATAGATTTTTTGCTTCTTCTGCCTGTCCTGCATCCATTGCAATCACAAATATGTGAGTTGCTGATGCATTGTATTCATAGGGTGAGTCAGATAAATCCTCATTTCCCCCATTTTCAGCTAATTCCGCACGCTCTACTTGGGTGGAGTCGGCTGCTTCTATTTCTTTTGGATTAAGCTCAGCTAACTCTGCTGAGGATAGTAAAGGTTTTAGCATATTCCTTGCCAATTCTACCAAAGCTTGATCTTGAGAATTCTGAATATAAATTTCCAGTCGTTCTCTATACCTAGCACGGCTCTCGGTTTTGCCTGTGTTCATGATATCCAAAAGCAAAAGTCTCTCAGTATTGCGAGTAAGTGGATAATCTTCTAATGTAGATCTAATAATATCCTTACTGGATTGATATTTCCCTTGATAATAAGCGTTATAGGCTTGTTCGTACCTTTTTGAAGATTCCACATAGGCCAGATTTCCAGAAGCAGCATCTGGGTTATTTACAGAAAAGGTGTATTGTGAATCAGGAAACTCACGGTTCAAGCGGCCTACATATTGTTGTGAATTCCCTGCCAAATCTTTTTGTGCTAAGTACAATAAATAATAAGCTTCTGGCTTTCTGGAAGAAGCTGGATATTCTTGTACTAAAGTCTCTAGGTTATCAATGCTTTGCTCTGTTTCCTTCAGATCGAAATAGAGTAGTTTGCCCAACTCAAAGTAAGATTCCTCGAGCTCGAGATTAAGGCTCTCAATTTGTTCTGGAGAATTAGGGATACCAGCCAATAGACCTTCCACAGTTGGCAATTGACTGACCAAGCTCTCTTTTTCTGTGGCTGTAGAGTCACCTTCTGTAGGCTCAGTGATTGTAGGGGCAGCATTTTGGAAACTTATAGCACTTCTTCTCCAATTATCTTGCAAAGCTCTGTTTCCCCAAGTTCTTCTAAAATCTATAGCTCCTTGCTGCATAGCTACCCCATTGTCAAAGTAAAACGAAGAGCCCGAACCCCTATCGCTAAATGCCAAAAGGTTGTCGAAAATGCTGGTTGCTTGTGGTTTTTGAAGGGCTTCCGCTTCTCTGATCAATCGTTCTTCTTCCGATTTGATGTAATTTTCAGCAACTAGTTTTTGCTCCTCGGGCGTTAATTGCGCCAAGGATAATAGGCTATCATTGTCTTGGATTCTCTCAAAATGGAATACATACAGATCAAGCGATTCTTTCTGACTTGTGATTTCGAGAGCGATTGGGTCACTTTCATTGATAAATGTGAGCGCAGAATCTAAGTAATATTTGGTTGCCCGATAATCTTTGAACTCGCCAAGATTTATCTCTGCCAGTTTTTGATAGATATACCCTTTCACTCTAGGATTACTTCCAGGTTCCTTTGCCGCCTGATGAAGGAGGTCAATGGTAAGTTCGGTGTCGCCCTGCTTTTCTTCAAAAAGAGCCCGTTCGTAGATCACTACATCTTTTAAATCCTTGTTTTTTGGATCCTCGTATAGGTCATCATAATATTTTCGGACTTTCTTGAGGTCTTTTGAAGCATTCAGCTCTGCCACCTGCTGTGCGTATAATTGTGCATAAAAACTGCGTTCATAAGGAGGGTTTCCTTCTAGCGCTTGGTTATAATAATCATATGCTAGGGCATCTAAGCCTTCTCTCTGGTAGCGTTGAGCAAGGATAAAGTTGATTCTGGATTTCTCTTTATTGTCCTGAGAATATTCGATAGCCTTATCCAGAGCTCCGATGACGCCACTTTTATCCCCTCTTTTCTCGTAATAATAAGCGAGGGTTCTATAGAGTTCGTAGCGGTTTTTCTCTGAAATCCCACTTTCCTTCGATAGGTAATCTATAGTGAAATTTGCGTTTTCAATTTCTCCCTGATCCACATAGAGACGGAGTAAGGTGATTAGGGTCTGATGCCTTAGGTCGGGACTTTTTGAGTTTACATTGATGTATTTGAATGTGTTCTGAGCATCATCAAAGTGTGATTGATAATAATCAAGCTTCCCGAGAATGTAGTAACTATCATCAACCCAATTACTGATTCTGTGCCATTCGATGGCTTTGGAAGCCAATTCACGTGATGATTGAAGTTTCTCGGCATTGGATTGAATCGTGGCAGAATCAAATGGGATAAAGACGGGAAGAATCTGCGTGTAGTCTTCTTTATAATTTTGAAAAACTTCAGTTTCTACCTCTGTTAATTTTACATCAGCAAGGTAATAGGCATTGAAGTGCGCAGTGACATTATGAAATGTCCTGTTAGTAAAGGTGTTGCGCTCAGAAGAACACGCTCCGCTAAAAAGTAAGATGACTATGGCTAGCCTGGAAAATATCCTCATGAGTTGTTTTGCCCAATTCAAGTAGCAAAATAGGTTTTTTGGTTTACTTAGTGAACGAATTCAATGGTCTATTATTTGTATCACTTAAAGTCAGCCTCATTTAACCAAGAATTTTAATAAAATTAATCATTTACAGCAGTCACTATGAACCAAGATCACAAAGATACAAAACCCAACAGTACTCCAGTTTATGTGAAATACATAGGGCTTTCTTTTCAGCTTTTTGGAATAATAGGGGCAGGGACATGGTTTGGTTGGTGGCTGCAAGGAAAAAGTGACATGAAGTTTCCGGTTTGGTTACTGCTCTTTTGTTTCCTTTCGATCATCATAGCTTTTTACCAACTATGGATGTCTATGAAGCAGGATAATAAGTGAGTTAAAAAAAATGGGCTAATTTTGTAGGCAAATGTCAAAAACTATGAGCTTGCCTAAAAATATGCACCTTCAATTTCTGCTTTTCTCAGCTGCGGTTGCGGGGTTGATCGGTTTATTTTGTGTTTTATTGCCTGATATTGTACACGAAAAGATCTGGAACATTTATTTTTTCATGGTAATTGTATCTTTTTTGATCAGCTTATTGAATGGGTTTCTCTTGAAATCATTTGCAGAAAATTTCTTCAATATCATGGTTTTAGCTATGATTCTTAGATTTATAGCCACTATCGTCTTTATAGGATTGGCTGTTTGGCCTGGAATGGAGAATATTATTCTGTTTATAGCGGATTTCTTCGTAGTTTTTTTGTTCTACTTAGTTTTTGATATCTACACCTTTCTGTCTAACTTGCGCCCGATTTCAAAGTAGCCCTCAAAAAAAAGAGTTAATGAAGCGTAAAATACTGGCCCTAAGTCTTTTAATTTCAGCATTTTTGCTAGTTTTTAATAGCAGCACTTTTGCCTCTGAGCAAGAAGAAGACAAGACTAGCTTCATCATGCATCACGTGAAGGACTCACATGAGTGGCACTTGGTGACTTTGGGTCATACTCATGTTACTCTTCCTCTTCCGGTTATAGTTTATTCTGGAGATAGGGGTTTAGAGTTTTTCAAGTCTTCTGATTTTCAAAATCACGAAACTCATGCATTTGGAGAAGAGTATGGACATGAAGGTTACTTTATCGATGAGCACGACCATTTAGGTAGAGCAGATGGAGCAGGCTTCGTAGAATTCTCTATCACCAAAAACGTGGTAATGCTATTTATAGTATTGATCGTAGTGGCTTGGCTTGCATTATCAGCGGCATCGTTCTATAAGAAAAATGGTGCTATTGCTCCAAGAGGTGCAGCAGCTATCATAGAGCCTATCGTGATTTTCGTAAGAGATGACATCGCTAAAGAGTCAATTGGCCCACAATACAAACGTTTTGTTCCTTATTTGATTACGCTGTTCCTTTTTGTGTGGTTTGGTAATTTGCTTGGGCTTATCCCAGGCGCTGCCAACATGACTGGAAATATTGCTGTCACTTTGGTGTTGGCGACATTGACTTTCATTATCACGAATGTGAATGGAAATAAGGATTACTGGAAGCACGTCTTTATGACGCCAGGTGTTCCGCCATTGATGTTGTTGATTATCGTTCCTGTTGAAATTATCGGTTTGTTTACTAAGCCTTTCGCTTTGATGGTTCGACTTTTTGTTGCGATCACCGCAGGGCACATTGTAATCCTAGGCTTCATAGCTTTGGCCTTTATCTTCGAATCGTACACTATCGGTATCGCAAGTACGCTGATGGTTACCTTTATAAATCTAATTGAGTTGTTGGTTGCCACTATTCAGGCATATGTATTCACGTTGTTCTCAGCGATGTACATTGGTTCTGCGGTAGCTGAGCACGCTCATGCGGATCATTAATTAATAATTTCTTTGTTCAATTTATAAATTCAAACTTATGTTAACTATTATCTTGTTGACTGCTGGTTACGCTCTAATGGGAGCTGGTATCGGTGCAGGTATTGTTGCGATTGGCGCAGGCCTAGGTATCGGTCGTATTGGTGGTCAGGCTATGGAAGCTATTGCTCGTCAGCCAGAAGCTGCTGGTAAAATCCAGGGTGCAATGTTGATTATTGCAGCCTTGATTGAGGTAGTATCTCTATTTGCGGCAGTTATCTGTTTGTTGATCGCGCTAAACATCGCGGAGATCGCATAATTTACTTTGAAAGGGGATTGGCGTTAGGCCTTTCCCTTTTCTTTCTTCTATTGAACAATCTGAGATAAAACATACCCCATGGATTTAATTACACCAGGTACCGGTCTTATTTTCTGGCAATTATTTGGCTTTTTAGGCCTACTTTTCATTCTGATCAAGTTTGCATGGAAGCCTATGCTAGCTGCATTGGACGAAAGAGAAAGCAGCATTAATAATGCATTGAAAGCTGCTGAAACTGCCAGAAATGAAATGGCTAACTTGAAGGCTGAGAATGAGAAGTTGCTTGCAGATGCTAGGCTGGAAAGAGATACTATTTTGAAGAAAGCACAAGATGTTTCTGTTAAAATGATCGATGATGCAAAGAACGAAGCTATAAAAGCTGGTGCTTTGATGATTGAGAATGCTAAAGCAGTCATCGAAACTGAGAAGAAAGCTGCCTTGGCAGATGTGAAAAATCAGGTTGCTGAACTTTCTTTGGATATTACTGAGAAATTATTGAGAAAAAATCTGTCTGATGACAAGTCTCAAAAGGATTTGGTAGATGGATTTATCAAAGAACTTAAGCTTAACTAATACACCTCCATGTCAAACCAGAGAGTAGCATCCCGCTATGCCAAGTCAATCATGGAACTTTCTTTGGAAAAAGGAAGACTAGAGGAGGTGCACAGAGATTTTCAAAGACTTACTGCTTTGGCAGAAAGTAATCATGAATTGAAGCTGGTTCTAAAGAACCCTGTGATCAATTCTGATAAAAAATTGAGTGTGCTGAAAGCACTTTTTGCTAAAGAGGTTGAGCCGCTTACGATGACATTCTTTGCTATCGTTTCCGGTAAAAACAGAGAAGAGATTCTTCTCGATGTAGCAAAAGAATTTGAAAACCAATACAATCTTCATATGTCTATTCAGGTAGCTGAATTGACTACTACTTTCTCTATTGATGATAACCTTCGCAAGGAGTTTTCTGATGTAGTGAAAGAAATATCTGGTAAGCAGACAGTACAATTGGTAGAGAAAATAAATCCAGACTTGATAGGCGGATATATTTTGAAAGTAAATGATCGTCAGCTTGACGAGTCATTGAGTAGCAAACTGAGACAGTTAAAAACTCAGTTTACCCAAAATCATTACGAAAGTAAAATCTAATCAAAAAGCATTAATCTTAATATATCATGGCAGAAGTAAGACCTGATGAAGTTTCGGCAATTTTAAGAGAGCAACTCTCTGGTGCAAGAACCGAAGCTGAACTCGAAGAAGTAGGTACAGTCCTTCAAGTGGGGGATGGTGTAGCTCGTATCTATGGACTTTCTAAGGCTCAAGCTGGTGAATTGCTAGAATTCGACAATGGTCTGAAAGCAATGGTACTGAACCTTGAAGAAGACAATGTTGGAGCTGTACTTTTCGGAGATTCCAGAGGAATCAAAGAAGGAGATACAGTAAAAAGAACTAAACGAATTGCTTCTCTTCAAGTAGGTGAAGGAATGCTTGGCCGTGTAGTAAATACCTTGGGTAATCCTATCGACGGTAAAGGTCCTATCACTGGCGAATTGTACGAGATGCCTTTGGAGCGTAAAGCACCAGGTGTAATCTATCGTCAGCCAGTAACTGAGCCTCTTCAGACGGGTATCAAAGCGATCGATGCGATGATTCCAATCGGTAGAGGACAAAGAGAATTGGTTATTGGTGACCGTCAGACTGGTAAGACAGCCGTAGTTATCGATGCTATTCTTAACCAAAAAGAATTTTACGAAAAAGGTGAGCCAGTTTTCTGTATCTACGTTGCAATCGGTCAGAAAGCATCTACCGTTGCCGGTGTAGTAGCTGCTTTGGAAAAAGGCGGCGCACTTCCTTATACAGTGATTGTAGCTGCTCCAGCATCTGAGCCAGCTCCAATGCAATTCTTTGCACCATTTACAGGTGCTTCGATCGGTGAATTCTTTAGAGACACAGGTCGTCCAGCATTGGTAGTTTATGATGATCTTTCTAAGCAAGCAGTAGCTTACCGCGAAGTTTCTCTTCTATTGAGAAGACCTCCGGGACGTGAAGCATATCCAGGTGACGTATTCTACCTTCACTCTAGATTGTTAGAAAGAGCTGCCAAAATCAATAAATCTGATAAGATCGCTCAGGAAATGAACGATTTGCCAGATTCTATCAGACACTTGGTAAAAGGTGGTGGGTCATTGACTGCACTTCCAATTATCGAAACTCAAGCTGGTGACGTTTCTGCCTATATCCCGACTAACGTGATTTCTATTACGGACGGTCAGATCTTCTTGGAGACTAACTTGTTCAACTCCGGTATCCGTCCTGCGATTAACGTAGGTATCTCGGTATCTAGAGTAGGTGGTAATGCACAGATCAAAGCGATGAAGAAAATTGCCGGTACCTTGAAATTGGATCAGGCAGCTTTCCGTGAATTGGAAGCATTCTCTAAGTTTGGTTCTGATCTAGATGCGACTACTAAGCGTACGATCGAAAGAGGTAGAAGAAACCAGGAGATCTTGAAGCAACCACAGTACTCTCCAGTACCTGTTGCGCATCAAGTTGCTATCATCTATGCTTCTACAAAAGGCTTGATGGATACAGTTCCGGTGGATAAAGCTAGAGCATTTGAGAAAGAATTCTATACCCTTTTGGATACTTCTTATCCAGAAGCACTTCAACTGATCCTGAAAGGTGATGTGGATGGAGCTGGAAAGATTCTTTCTAAGGCAGCTGCAGAATTAGCTCCTAAGTTCTCTAAATAATTGATTTGAATTCCGGGAGGCGAAAGTCTTCCGGTTATTTATACCCTAGCACAAAGCAAGCAAGATGGCTAATCTTAAGGAAGTAAAGGAACGGATAACCTCAGTAGTCTCCACTCAGCAGATTACTAAGGCCATGAAAATGGTTTCCGCCGCCAAACTTAGAAGAGCTCAGGACAAAATCATACAGATGCGTCCTTACTCTCAGAAGTTGACCCAAATCCTGAATAATGTATCAGCTGCTTCTGATGGAGCTGCAGATATTGTATTTGCTGAAAAACGAGAAGTGAAAAATGTTTTGATCATTCCCGTTACTTCAGACAAAGGACTTTGTGGTGCTTTCAATTCAAATATCATGAAAGCAGTAAATCTTGCTATAGCTAGACAATTTGCAGATAAGAATATCACTATTCTTCCTATTGGTAAGAAGTCATTTGAAGCGTTCAAAAAGCGTGATTTCAATATGGTTTCTGATTATTCTCAGCTATTCCTGGATCTTACTTTTGAGAAAGTGAGAAATGCAGCTGAATTTGCAATGAACGCTTTTATCGCTGGCGAATATGATCAGGTAGTATTGGTGTTCAACGAGTTCAAAAACGTAGCTACTCAAGAAGTAGTAGTAGAGCAATTCTTGCCAATGGCAAAGGATGATACTGCTGAGGAGAAAATGCCTGATACAGACTACATCTTGGAGCCATCCAGAAAATACATTATTGAAGAATTGGTACCCACTTCTTTGAAGATTCAGTTTTACAAAGCAGTCCTAGAAAGTAATGCTTCTGAGCATGGCGCTAGAATGACTGCAATGGATAAAGCAACAGACAATGCTGGTGAATTGCTGAAAGAGCTTAGATTGATGTACAACAGAACACGTCAGGCTGCAATTACCAATGAAATACTTGAAATCGTCTCCGGTGCAAATGCACTTGGCGGTAAGTAATAAACGATAGACCTACTTCCAAAACCACAACTCGCAAGGGTTGTGGTTTTTTTGTTTTAAGAACGGCGCTCAAATGTTAGTAGGATCAATTCCCCCTTTATTTTATTAGTTCTTTTGGAAAAGGAAATTCATTAAAGGGGGTAAGGGGGATTTTTAACACATCATTTTATTCGACTATTTTTTGGTTCTTTCGCCCTAAATTGATGATCAAATATCTATCCTCTTATGAAACAAATTCTTCAGCTATTTGCACTTGTCTTCACTCTTCAGATTTTTTCCTGCTCACCAAAAGGCCAAGAACAGGAAAGGCAGCCAAATATTATCGTAATTCTTGCAGATGACCTGGGCTACGGAGATATCCATGCATTCAACCCGGATAGTAAAATACCTACACCTAATATAGATGCATTGGCATCTGGAGGAATGAAATTCACAGATGCGCATACGCCTTCTGCGGTGTGCACGCCTACCAGGTATGGTTTTCTGACAGGTAGATATAACTGGAGAAGCCGGCTTAAATCTGGTGTGTTGACAGGGAAATCAAAGGCTCTGATTGAGGATGAAAGAACAACTATAGCTGATGTGATGAAAAATGCTGGTTACCATACCGCTTTCATAGGGAAGTGGCATCTGGGCTGGGATTGGGGGTTAAAAGGTGATGAAGAAAATGCAGGCGAAGGATGGAATCCCCAAGATTTCGATGCGATTGATTTTGCCAAAACTGTCACTCACACTCCAAATGATTTAGGCTTTGACTACGCCTACGGGCATTCAGGTTCTCTGGATATGGCGCCTTACGTTTATGTGGAAAATGGTCAAGTCACAGCAATTCCAGATACAATAACTGTAAATACGGGCAAATACTCTTGGTGGCGCGAGGGGCCAACTTCTCCGGATTTTGATCATGAAAAAGTTACTCCAAATTTCTTTGAGCGATCCATACAATACATAGAAGAGAAGTCTCAGGATGACAAGCCGTTTTTTCTATACCTAGCTCTGCCTTCTCCACATACGCCTATTTTACCTCCTTCAGAGTGGCAGGGGAAAAGTGGCCTTATGCCATTTGGAGACTTTATGATGATGATCGATGATTATGTAGGTCAGGTCAATGCAGCGATTAAGAAAGCTGGAATTGAAGAAAATACACTGGTTATTTTCACCAGTGACAATGGTGGATCTCCAGCAGCAGGATTAGAAGAAATGGCAGCTCTAGGGCATTTATCGAATTATACCTTCCGAGGGAATAAGGCCGACTTGTATGAAGGTGGGCACCGCGTGCCCTTTATCGCCAAATGGCCTGCTAAGATCAATCCTGGCTCCACCAGAAGTCAAACCATCTGCCTGACTGATATCATGGCGACAAGTGCTGAAATCACAGGCTATACTTTTAAGGATAATGAAGGTGAAGATAGCTACAGTCTAATGGAGCTATTTGATGCGGATAAGGAAGTTGATGAATTCCGTGAGGCGACAGTGCATCATTCCATCAATGGTTCTTTTGCAATCCGCCAAGGTGAATGGAAATTGTTGATGGCCAAAGGCTCTGGAGGCTGGAGCTTCCCTAAGCCAGGCGATCCAGCTGAAGCTGAACTTCCAGAAGTACAGTTATACAACTTGGCTTCCGATCCAGGCGAGACTACAAACCTTCAGGCCGAAAATCCTGAGAAAGTAGCTGCGCTAAAAAGTCTCCTGTCCAAATATATCAAAGAGGGTAGAAGTACTTCCGGTGCTCCTCAGCAAAATGATAAGGTTGAGGGCGAGTGGAAACAGATTGGGTTTGTGGAGTAGCATGAAAAAGCACAACCCTCCAAGTTTCTAAAAACCTGGAGGGTACACGAAGACTACACCCCACATCGGGCATCCGTCACCGGACTGCTTACAATCTAATTGCTCTCGCAATCACCTTCGCCATAATTCCCAAACCTTCCGTATTTGGATGCACGCCGTCAGGAAGTAGATCTTCGTGACCCATAAATGGTGTATAAAGATCAATCAATTCCGAACCGCTTTCGTCGGCAATATCTATCAGCATCAAGCGCTGCTCATTATTCATTACATCCGGCGTAATCCCAAAATTCACACGAGTCACCGGAACAGGCAAAATCACATAGACTTTGCCATCCACGGGCATAGTTTTCTTGAATTCATGGATCATATCCAAATAATCCTGTCTGAATTCTGAAGCGTACTGCCAGTTCTGAGGTTTGGAGTCATTCGTTCCCAGCATGATTATTAGAATATCAGCTTTGAAATCTTTCACTTGCTGAAACTGTGGTTCATTCCAAAACGGAAAATCTCCTTTTCTGAGTAGCGTTCTGCCAGAGACTCCGAAATTGCCCACCTCATAGGCATCGCCGAGTATGGTCTGCATCTGAAGTGGCCAGCTGTTAGGATTATCTCTTCCCGGGCCTTGGGTGATGCTGTTGCCTACGCAGGCGATTTTAATGGGTGCTTGCGCAAAAGAAACTGTGGTAAAAGCGATCAGCGCAACTAAAAGCAAATTGAATTTTTTCATTTGTTCAGGTTTATGGGGTTGAGAATTGAGATGTAAAATAAATAATATCCCTGAGCATCCGAGTACCAACTATGGACTTTTGCCTATTCATCTTATCTTTCGGCTGTGCAGTTTCTTTTTAAAATTTATCAGCGCATTACCTGGCTTTCTCTTGATGTAGTTCTTGGTGCTATGGCCGGAATGCTTTTTTTTGCTAGAGCACTGCGGGTTGAGCTGGCCTGGCAGGAATATATCTTATTGGGGATGGCTGTTTGGTGTATTTATACCGCCGATCATTTGATGGATGCCCGAAAGCTAGCTTCAGGTCACGGAGCGGATAGGCATCATTTCCACCTGATCTACCAAAAATCCTTACTGGTCGTGCTCGGTGTAGTTGGCTGTGTAGGTTTGTTTTGGGCAATAAAATTCTTTGGGTTTTCCAAGGAGTTATTTTTCGGTGCTGGTCTTGGGCTAGTGATTATGGGGATTCTGCTTGCCGTGAGGAAATTGGCTGCAAAACGAGTTCGACTAAAAGAACTTAGCTCTGCGATATTCTACGTGATCGGGATTTCTTGGCTTCCATGGTATGAGGCGCCCGAAATAGATTATACCTGGACGGCTTTTGGCCTGACCATTTTATATATGGGATTGGCCTATTTGAATCTAATCATGCTTTCCAGTTTGGATACCGAATCGGACAGCGAAGCAGGATTTTCGTCCATCGCCACAATAATACCTCAAGAAAGACTCTATCCTAGAATTCGCCAATTGGCAATCGCATTAGTTCTCGCTGCTTTTATGGGATTGCTACTGGTGAATTCACTGTATAGAATCTTTCCTAGTTTAGTACTGATTATGCTGCTGTTGCACTACCTGAGTTTTTTTAAATCAGGCTTAAAATCTGAGCAAATCAGGATGCGAATGGAAGTTGCCTTCCTGATTCCGGCGATTTTACTGGTGCTTTAGACAAATGCACTGTGCCCTGTAATGGCTCGACCTACGATCAGTGAATTGATTTCCTTAGTGCCTTCGTAGCTGTAGACTGCTTCCGCATCTGCCACAAATCTCGCGATGTCATGGCGTAGCAATATGCCATTTCCACCAAACAAAGCGCGGGAATTATCTACGATAGAGCGCATTCGCAGTGTACAGAATACTTTGGCTAAGGAAGCATGTTCATCTTTAAGAATATCTCCATCCTGCATCTCGGAAAGTCGGAAAACCATCGTCTGCATGGCTGTCAAATCACCAAGCATAGTTACCAACAAATCCTGAACGAGTTGGAAAGAGGCGATAGGTCTTCCGAATTGCTTGCGTTCATTCGTATATGCCAAAGCCAGTTCATAAGCTCCTCGTGCACATCCTACAGCTTGCCAAGCTACGCCAGCTCGCGTCATGCGAAGGACTTTTGCAGTGTCCCGGAATGAATTAGCTTCTTGTAGTCTATCCGTTTCAGGAACTTCACAATTCGTCAGCGTGATCAATGCATTTTGTACCGTTCTCAGCGCCATTTTATCTTCCAGCTTTTCAGCAACAAACCCTGGATTGCCTTTTCTCACGATAAATCCTTTGACCTGCTGGTCTTCCAAGTCACGAGCCCAGATAATGGTCATATCTGAGAAGGTGGCGTTTCCTATCCATTTTTTCTGGCCATTAATCACCCAAGTATCACCTTCTCTTTTACAGGTAGTCGTCAATCCGCCCGCTACGCCAGATCCCACTTCAGGTTCTGTCAAGCCAAAAGCCCCGATTTTCTCCAATTTCTGCATAGTAGGAAGCCATTCTTGCTTTTGTTCTTCTGATCCACAGAGATAGATTGACCCCATTGCGAGTCCACTTTGTACTCCAAAAAAAGTAGAAATAGAAGTGTCTATTCTTGCCATTTCCATTGCCACAAAACCTTCCAGCAGCGCCGAATGTCCTGGGCAGCCATAGCCTTGATAGGTCAGTCCTGCAATGTTCAGCTCAGCCATTTTAGGGATAATCTGCATGGGGAATTCACCACGGTTCCAATAGTCATTGGCGATGGGTTTGATCTCGCGCTCCATGAATTCCCGCACCTGAAGTTGGATTTCCCGCTCATGAGGCAGAAGGGTTTTACCAAGCTCATAGAAATCGCCATTGACAGGAGGGATGACTTTAGGTTTGCTACCGCCTTTCATCATGCCCATCATTTTTGATAGATCTTCCTCGCTCATCTGCGACACTAAGCCTACCATTTTGGAAATATCTACTTTCTCCGAAAGCTTGGAGATTTGATCCAGATCGACACTGGATAAAAGTTTGCGTAATCCACCGAGGGTTTTAAAAACATTTTTCATTTTAGGTTATTTTGGAGTTTATTTTAAATGTACATGCGGGAATATGTCAATTACCAAATTTTATGATACCTCACCTCGACTTCGCTCGGTGCCCGATTATTAATATTTTGGAGAAGAGGGGGATAAAATGCGGCTGCGCCGCATTTTATCCCCCTCTTCAGTGTTAATTTGATTTCCGGTGGCCGAGCGAAGTCGAGGTCATTTTGATTTACAGGCATAATTGCGGATAATTATTCCATTCCTTTAAACTAGTGAAAGATCATTACAGTTTCCTCGCTCCATTTTACAATCGCCTGACCAAACTGGTTTTTGGCGATCAATTGATGCTGGCAAAAACCAATTTTGCAGAAAATCTATCGAGAAAAAGAATCTTAATTATCGGTGGTGGGGATGGTCTTGACTACCAAGAATTCCAAGATTTGCTATCAGGGGAATACTGGGAAATCTCCCAAGCGATGCTCAGCAAGGCTAAAATAAATTTAGCAGAAAGTGACTTGACCTTTCATCTGGGCTTTTTTCAGGCTACAAATGAAAAAGAATTTGATGAAGTCTGGCTTCATTTTGTGCTGGACACGATGAAAGATAAAGAGATCTCCAGTCTTTTGGGAGAAATTAGAAAAAGCGTTAAGCCGGAAGGGACGATTTACCTAGCTGATTTTTTTGCTCCCAAAAACTTATATCAGCAGTTTTTGAACAGAAGCATGATCACCTTTTTTAGGATAGTTACGAATCATAAGCGGGCAAGTATTCCTGATTATGAGAGAATTTTCCTTGTCAATAATTGGAAGAGAAACTCGGAAAAGGAGTTTCTGAAAGGTTGGGTGAAAGCGCAGGTTTGGGAAAAACTAGGGAGTTGACTTCTTGATGATAGCCATCATCATCTCATCAAAGTATTTGCCGTTACCAGGCCCGTACCAATTCATTTCTCTCACTTCATGGAAGTTTTCGTCATAGAGTTCATCAGGCGTGATGTAGCCGATGTAGCCTCCGTTGAATGTCGTGATGATAAGATTCAATCCTTTGCTTTGCGCCAGCTTCTCCCACTTTTCATAGAATACTCCAGAGAGTTCTCCGCTTGAAGCAATCATTAGCGTATTGCCAATCTGAGTAATGTCCAGATGCGCATTTGTATCACCGAGCAGGTAATTGAACAGCCAAGGGCGAAGGCGAAGATTATCTGAAACTCTCAGATGCGGTTCTCGCAATGAAATCGGCAAGTAGCCAGTTCTGATCCGGTGATTTTTGACAGTAGCATAATAAGTCATTCTTAAATTCAATGTCGAATCCAATTGATGCGCATATAGCTCGACCATTTCAGGTGTATTTCCAGGTCTCAATGGTCTATGACTTCCTACAGTTCCTGCAGCGTACAAGGCAAAGTCGAAGCCATCAGCTTCCAGGTCCTTGGTCAGGTAAAAAGGATAATCACCGGACAAGCCCATAAACTTCGTGCTCATCGTAGTAGCATGTGCCGAATAGGTGAGGAAAGTGGCTTTTTTACCAGAGGTTTTGGTAAAAATAAGTTGACGGACAAAAGGATCTGTCGGCCCATCTTTCACAAATCTATTGGCGACGAGATCCCCTGCGTCTGACTTGCGATAGGTGATAGAAACGGTGTCTTGGGTAGCAATAGCATTTTGCAAAGCGGATAGGCTGCTCGAAACCATCAAATCCACAATGCTTTGATCGTATCCGCCAAAAGCAATTTCTCCCATCGGACCAGGCATGTAGCCACCCATTCCCGAATGTGTATGCGTAGCAGTGAAAATCACCTGATCTACTGGCAGTTTTGCTTCTTTGATAGCTGTCTGTAGTTGCTCCGCAAGAGAAGGGTGTACGATCAGCAATTCATAATTGAGCCAGGCAATCCGCGTTTTCCCATTCGAAAGAGCCAATGCTTTGACATAGCTACTGTCATGAACGAACTCATATTTTCCTCTAGGTGCATAGCCCACGAGATCCGCAGGTTCGGCTGGAGTCATATTGGAGCGTGACCAGCCTGCAATCCAGGTCTCGCCTTGGGAGTTTGAAAAAGTGCTTTGATCTAATCGCTCCAAAGTCCCTTTATAAAAGTCCTGATCCTGAATTGGTGAGCGATCTACTTTTGTCAATAGGATCAACCCAATAACCACCAAAACAACAAAAGTCCAGCTTAGGACTTTTGTTGTTTTAAGTAAGATGTTATTCCTTTTCATTGCCATTTAATATGGATATCCACAATTTTATCAGATAAAGACCAAAGTGACTTAATAAATGGTAAACACTAGTTTTGCAGGTACTTCGGTCACCCGTCATCGGTCTTCCCGCCAGATAAGCAAAGAAAATACTGTTACTGGCATTATTTCGGTTAATCAGATTATTTATTAATACTCGAAAACGCCGTGAGGGCTAGTAATCGTTACTTTCTTGCCTTGGTGCGGTTCTACTCTACCGATGATCTGTGCTTCTACGCCATAAGATTCTGCGATGTCGATGATCTCCTCCGCGTAGCGCTCGTCAAGGTAAACTTCCATTCTGTGCCCCATGTTGAAGACTTTGTACATCTCTTTCCAGTCCGTTCCACTTTCTTCCTGGATGATTTGAAAAAGGGGAGGAGTTTCAAAAAGATTGTCTTTGATCACATGCACATCGTCCACAAAGTGAAGCACCTTTGTCTGTGCTCCACCGCTGCAATGTACCAAACCATGGATTCTAGGTCTCATGTAGTTCAGTACATCCACCATGATAGGTGCATATGTTCTGGTCGGTGAAAGAACAAGCTTGCCAATATTAACTGGTGCGCCTGGAGCAGGGTCAGTAAGATTATATTTTCCTGAGTAAACCAGATCTTCTGGAACAGCCGAATCAAAGCTCTCAGGGTATTTTGTCTTTAACACTTTGTTGAAAACATCATGACGGGCAGAAGTAAGTCCATTGCTTCCCATACCGCCGTTGTAGGCTGTTTCGTATTTCGCCTGACCAAAAGAAGCCAAACCTACGATCACATCTCCGCCTTGAATCTGATCATTGGAGATCACTTCGTCACGTCGCATTCTACAAGTGACTGTACTATCCACGATGATCGTACGTACTAAGTCTCCCACATCGGCAGTTTCGCCGCCAGTGAGAACAGCGTTTACACCATTGTCACGAAGCATCTGAAGAACCTCTTCGGTGCCTTCGATGATCGCGGAGATTACTTCGCCAGGGATCAGATTTTTATTTCTTCCAATTGTAGAGGAAACGAGGATATTGTTGATAGCGCCCACACAAAGCAAATCATCGGTGTTCATGATGATCGCATCTTGGGCGATACCTTTCCACACGCTCACATCGCCAGTCTCTTTCCAGTAGGAATATGCCAAGGAAGATTTGGTTCCTGCCCCATCAGCATGCATGATATTGCAGAAGTCAGGATCGTTTCCAAGTGTGTCTTCCACGATCTTACAAAATGCCTTTGGGTAAAGGCCTTTGTCAAGTTTTGAAATGGCCTGATGCACATCTTCTTTGGAGGCGGAAACTCCGCGCTGCATGTATCGCTCGTTCATGGGGGCAAAGTTAATAGGTTCTCCGCAAAATGGATGAATAAGAAGGGTAAAGTTGGCGGTGGTGAAATCAATAACCACAAAGTTCGAAAAGTTCGCGCAAAGAGTACAGATTAAAAGTTTGGATGATTACTTAGAGCAAGCACACTTAACGTGGTTCAAATCCGCCTAGCGTCGGACAGCCCTCATCACTTAGTCCTAAATTATTGTAATCTTCATTAGGAATATGGTGAGAAACCTGATTTCCAATTTAGAGTTGGTTTGTCGGAAGAAAGATGTATGGTGTTTTTGTGAAATTGTAAAATGTGTATATTGTGTAAAACTATACACATCATGAGGACGAATATTGAAATTGATGAAAACCTAATGGAGGAAGCAATGAAAGCTTCTGGATTGACTACAAAGAAAGCTACAGTAGAGGAGGGTTTGAGATTGATTCTAACCTTGAAAAAACAAAAGCGGATTAAAGAATATCGAGGTAAATTAAAATGGGAAGGTGATTTGGAAAAAATGAGGACAGATTCATGATTCTGGTAGATTCTTCTGTTTGGATAGATTATTTTAATGGGAGGAAGAATTTGCAAACTGATTTTTTGCATGAAGCACTTGGTCAGGAAATAGTCTGCACAGGTGATTTGATAATGACTGAAGTTCTTCAAGGTTTTAATTCAGACAAGAGCTTTTCAGATGCTCTAAGTTTTTTCGAGGATTTACACTTTTTTAGCCTTGGTGGAAAAGAATTAGCAGTTGCATCAGCTCAGAATTTCAGGTTTTTAAGGAAAAAAGGAATCACGATCCGCAAAACAATTGATGTTGTTATAGCTACGTTTTGCATCAAAAATGAAGTGTTTCTTCTTCACAGTGATAAAGACTTTGATCCAATTGTGATTCATTTGGGGTTGAAGTCTGTGATTTAAATGAATTCCTGAAAGTGTCACAAAAAAAAGCCGAAGACTTTCCAGCCATCGACTTATTCTGTTTTTTAATTATAAAGTGGAAATGGATTTTCACGAACGGTCAAATTAAATCATCGCGAAATCAATGCTTTTACTGCAGTTAAAGCATTTCCTGAGTAGTAACTCCAGAATGTTCCAGCACCATCTCCTTCACACATTCTACCCAGGTGTTTTCTGAGTTCAGGCTTGGTACCAAGTCCCATTCTTCACCGCCCCCTTCGAGGAATTTGTCTCTGTATTCTCCGGCTACTTCCACGGTAGTTTCAAGGCAATCAGCCACAAAAGCCGGGGAGAATGCCAAGACTTTCTTCACTCCTTGCTTATTCAACTCATCAATTACATCATCCGTATAGGGCTTTACCCAAGGGTCTTTTCCTAATCTGGATTGAAAGCAATTCACAGTTTTTTCTTCTGGGATTCCTAGTTTCTCGGCTATCAAACGAGTCGTTTTGAAGCATTGAGCACGATAGCAATAATGGTTTTTTGCTCCATATTTATTACAGCAAGCACCAAGCTGGCAATAGCCATCTACGGAACCTTTGAGTATGTGTCGCTCCGGAAGTCCGTGGTAAGAGAAGAGAATCTTATCGTATTCTTTTCCTTCAAGCATAGCTCTTCCTCGCTCTGCCCAAGCCTCTAGAAATAGAGGTTGCTCTATGAAATTACTGATAAATGAAATGTCAGGAATAATCTGCCAGCCTCTGGCTATTTCCATCACTTTGTCCTGAACGGAGCCTGTTGATGCAGAAGCATACTGTGGAAAGAGTGGAAGGACGATGATTTTGGTCACATGTGCTTTCCGCAATTCCTCCAGTCCAGCTTCTATAGAAGGAGTTTGATAGCGCATGGCCATAGCTACTGTGTACTGCTTGGGATCAAGCTTTTCTTTCAGTTTATCTTTAAGATCCTGTGTGTGAAAAAGCAAGGGAGAGCCTCGATCAGTCCAAAGTTTTCTGTATTCATGAGCTGATTTTGGAGCGCGAAAAGGGGCAATAATCAGATTGATGAGCATCCATCTAAAAACAACTGGGATATCTATTACACGACCATCCATCAGGAATTCACGAAGGTATTTTCTTACGTCGCCGGTGGCGGTACTATCTGGAGTTCCCAGGTTCACCAGCAAAACGCCGATTTTTCCGGTTTTATTCATGTGTGCTCTAATTGAGAGGATTTCCGATTGAGAACCCAAAAATACGTCCTATTGTTAGATTTCGCCAATTGATCCTAATAATCGATGATTGAAAAAAACTCTTAGATCTTTAGATTCCTTGCCCAGCCTATTAGAGGTCCAGCACTCATGCTGGCGATTATTGCTAGAATAACCAGTCCGATAAAGAGTGGTTCGGTCACCAAACCATTTTCTAAAGCGATCAGTCCCAGGACTATATCCATGCTTCCTCTTGTACTCATACCAATGCCTGCGACGATGGATTCTTTCCGGGGAATACCTGCCAGTCTTCCTCCGAAATAGGCTCCATAATACTTGGTCACTAAGCCCACAATAATTACCACGCCGACGATTCCCGGATCAAAGCCCGTGATAAAGTTCACCTTTAGGCCAATCGATACGAAGAAGATAGGAGCAAAAATATTATTGATAAACTGGTGAAGAATTTCCTTGGCTTTTTCCGTCAAATACTCGGAATCACCAAGGGCTACGCCGATGATAAATGCACCGAAAATGGCATGTATTCCTATGAATTCGGTGAAAGATGCAGCTAAAAAGCATAGTGCTAAGGAAAGAGAAAGTAATCCGCCAGGCCAAGCCATTTTTTTATTAATCCACGGTAAGACTCGATTGATGAGTCCTTTTCCTATGGTCAGCATGCCTAAGGTGAATAGGAGCGTGAGACCAATTGTGGGCCATACTCCTAAGCCATCACTTCCAGACTCAGATAGCGATAAAATCACCGAGAAAATTAGCCAGCCGAGTACATCCACGATCATCGCCCCTGCTATGATCAGTAGGCCTGATGAAGTTTTGAACAGGTTCAAATCCATAAGAATCCTGGCGACTATGGCCAAACCTGTGATGGAAATAGCAAGTCCAAAGAAGGTGGATGCAACAATTCTATCGTTGATATTGACTCCTAGAAACTCAGGGAAGGCATAGGCGACGACAAACCCGGCTATGATCGGTAAGATCATAGAAGCTACGGCTATATAAAGTGCTTTTTTGCCCTGACTCCACACGATATGTAACTCTACTTCCAGACCAGCGATGAATAGCAAAAGCACCACTGAGATCTGGACGAAGCCATCGAAGGCTATATTGGTCATCTCATTGGATGCAAATAAATACTCATGTGCTCCGGGAAAGAAATTCCCGAGTATAGTCGGGCCAAGAATTATTCCGGCAAAAATTTCACCCACCACAGCAGGTTGTTTGAATTTTCTGGCTATTTCAGCAAAAACTCTTGCTAGAATAAGAATAGATGCGAGCTGGAGGAGTAAATTAATTACCTCCTTATGGCCTAAAGTTTCCATGGAGGTTTAATTTTTTACGATTAATAAATTACAAGGCAAGGTGCTCAATAGGTCTTCCAAATCATGTGGAAATATCCTGTCGAAGAAATTCAACTTATGATCATCACCTACCACGAGCAAATCAGCTTCAATTTTCTCGCAGAATCTGGCTAGTTCAACGGCCCATCTTCCACCAGTCACTTTTATATTAAGCTTCAAATCTCCCGGATCTATTTTTTTCATAATCTCCTCCACATACTCCATTTCATTCTGCACTAACTGTCGGCGAGTCTGAGAGGCTTCTTCTTCTGAGTCTTCGCTAGCAGTGCCCATTTGAAGGCCATACATTTTGATTTCATTCAAAATATGAACCTGCTCAGCATTTATTTTTTTGGAAAAATTAATCCCTACTTCGATCACGTGTGGAGTGATTTCTAATTGCGTTCCGTTCAGAACAATTTTCTCGAAAATGGTAGACCCTACTTTAGGTTCGATAAGTGTCAAAACTGAGCAAGGAGCTTTTCTGATGATTTTTCTGCCTACCGAACCCATGTAGTAGGTCAAGAACCCTTCACGTTTTAAGGCACCGGCAACCAGAAGATCTGCTTGCTCCTCCTTACATGCTTGGATGATCATTTTCACCGGCTTGCCTTCCTTCCAGATCAGTTTAGTTTTAACTTTGTCCAAACCTGTTTTCACAATTATTTCGTCAAGTTTGGTTTCCAGTTCATCGGTTTTTTTACCAATATGAATAAGGATCAGTTCAGAGCCGAAAAGCTCAACTAGACGTTTTGTTTCTGAAATAAGAGCTTCCATCCGTGGGGAAAAAGCTATGGCAAGGGCTACTTTTTGATACATTTTAAAAAAGCTAATGCCCTTAAATAAGCGAATTTTCATCATCTGTACAATAGATAGGGTTCAACTCCATTTATCCTGATCCATATCCATTCAAGAGCTATTTCTGCATTCAGAAAAAGGAAAGGGCATATTATCCCGAATTTTTAGTAAAATTCATATATCAATCTTTTTTAGGATTTGGTAAAACAGAAATATAAATCCAACCAAGATACCTTCCGTTAACTACGGGATGGTATTAAATGACAAACAAAAAATACATGAAAAAAACACTACTCAGTTGGTTGTTGATCGGAGGTATGGGGCTTTCAGGAGCTGCGGTTGCGCAGTCGGATTACCCTACAATCAGTCAACTTAATCAACGTTTGCAGCGCGTGGCTTCCAACGCCTCAGCTACGCTCACCTCACTTACCAAAACAGAAGGCGGAAAAGACATCTGGGTGCTGAAAATAGGCACAGGGCAACTAGACCAAAAACCCGCTATTGCTGTAGTCGGAGGAGTGGAAGGTTACGAGGTTTTGAGCGTTGAACTTGCAGTGCAATTTGCAGAAAAGCTAGTTGCTGATCATTCAGATGCACTTGAAGCGAGCACTTTTTACATTTTCCCAAATATGTCTCCAGATGCTTACGAGCAATACCATGCTTCTTTGAAATATGAGAGAAGGGGAAATGCAGTTTCGGTAGATCACGATAGAGATGGCATTCCAGGTGGAAGCGCTTATTCAGATCTAAATGGCGATGGAATGATCACCATGATGCGTGTAGAAGATCCAATGGGTGACTATATGATTTCAAAAGAGGATGAACGAGTGCTTGTAAAAGCAGATCGTTCTAAAGGGGAATCAGGCAAGTACTCCCTTTATAAGGAGTCAAAAGATGATGACAAAGACGGTGAATTTGCAGAGGACTTGAATGAAGGAATAGCCTTCAACAAGTCTTTGACATACAAATTCCCAGTATTTGAGCCATTGGCTGGTGATATGCCGGTGACACAAAAAGAGTCAAGAGCTATGCTTGATTACCTTTTCGAGCGATGGAATATTTTTGCTTTTGTGACTTTTTCTCCTGCTAACAACTTGACTTCACCCTTGAAATACAATGCGGGAAACGCAAAGAAAAGAGTAGTCACTTCCATTTTGGAGAAAGATCAGGCGCTTAATGTGTTGGTTTCTGACCTCTACAAAGAGACGGTGAAACAGAAAGGTTTCCAGCAAGACAACCAAGGAACTGATGGTGATTTCTTCCAATGGGCCTATTTCCACTTTGGTAGATTGAGTTTCAGTACTCCAGGTTACTGGGTTCCGGAATACAAGGACTCTACTGGTAAAGGCAAGTCAAATGCAGAAGCAAATTACTTGGCTTGGGCGGATTCGCTGGACATGAATGATGTTTTTGTGCCATGGACAGAAGTGAAGCATCCTGACTTTCCTGGTAAAAAGGTAGAAGTAGGCGGTGTGAAGCCTTTTGTGATGACAACTCCTTCATTTGAAAAAGTAAGTGAGATCGCAGATCAGCATACAGAATTCATTCTTAAGCTGGCGGAGATGCAGCCAAAGCTGGAAATCCATAACGTAAAAACGGAGTCACTTGGAAATGGATTGACTCGAGTGACGATGGATCTTTTCAATAACTCGTCGATGCCTACGCATTCAGAAATGGGTGAAAAATCCAGATGGCTTCGCAAAATCAGGGTCGATATAGATGCCGCTGCAGACAAAATCGTCTCTGGAAATAAGATTGAGCTTATGGAATCACTGGGTTCTTTTGAGAAAGCTAGTTTTAGCTGGATCATCAAAGGATCAGGAAATGTGACAGTAAAGGCCGGCGCTTCTCATGCTGGATTCACTACTTCAACTGTAAAACTCTAAGCCATGAAAAAGATGAAAACAACAAAAATGTTCATTGCCTTGGCTGTAGGTGCACTTAGCCTTGTAAGTTATAAAGCAGATGCGCAGGAGAAATTTTTCCGCGCTGTTGGAACCCCTCACAACCCAAAAGTAGATATCGCTTTTAATCGCTACAATACTTATGAAGGTTTGGTGGATAATATGAAGAAAATTGCGGCAGCGCATCCTGATATCGCTAAGCTCGAATCTATAGGCAAATCCTATGAAGGTCGCGATATGTGGACCTTGACTATTACCGATTTTTCTACTGGTAAGGACACAGAAAAGCCAGGTATGTGGATCGATGGGAATATTCACTCCAATGAAATTCAAGGTGGAGAATTCTCCTTGTATGGCGCTTGGTACCTGACAGAAATGTTTGCTGATAATGAATTTATTCAGCAGCTATTGAAGGATAAGGTCTTTTACATTACACCTACGATCAATCCTGATGCAAGAAATAATTTCTTCTTGGAGCCAAATACAGCGAATTCACCACGGTCCGGAATGATGATTCTGGATAACGACGGTGATGGAGTAGCAGGCGAGGATGGAATGGATGATCTGGATGGTGATGGGAATATTACCATGATGATCCGAAAGTCTCCAACTGGTCGATACATCAAAGACCCACAAGATCCGCGCAAGCTAATTATGGTAGGCGCAGATAAAATGGGTGAATACGAAATGCTTGGCCAAGAAGGTACAGATGGTGATGGCGATGGTCGTGTAAATGATGATGGAGTAGGGTATTATGATCCAAACCGTGATTGGGGTTGGAACTGGCAACCTGATTACATACAGCGTGGAGCACTGAAATACCCATTTACCTTACCTGAGAATCGCTCGATAATGGAGTTTGTGATGAAGCATCCGAATATCGCTGGAGCTCAGAGTTTCCACAATTCAGGTGGGATGATACTTCGAGGTCCAGGAGCAGAGGAAGATGTAAGCACTTATAATCGTAGTGACATCCAAATCTATGATGCGCTAGGGAAGAAGGGCGAAGAAATGATTCCTGGTTACCGTTACCTGACTGTTTACAAAGATTTGTATTCCGTGTTCGGAGGAGAATTAGATTGGTTTTATGGAGTCAGAGGAGTATTTACGTTCTCTAATGAGTTGATGGTTCCCTATCTATATTTTCACAAGCAGTCTGGAGGCCAAAATGAAATGTTCGAAGTGGATGAGATGTTGACTATGGGTGATGCTTTTGTCAACTGGCATGAGTTTGATCATCCGCAGTTTGGAACTGTGGAAATTGGAGGTTTTAAGAAAAACTTCGGACGTGCTCACCCAGGTTTCCTGCTTGAGCAAGATGCACATAGAAATATTGCGTTCACGATTTACCATGCTTATCACACTCCAAAGCTATCTGTAATGGATGTGAAGGAAGAAGATCTTGGTGGAGGATTGAAAGCTATCACAGCTACGATCTTCAACCAGCGCTTAATGCCGACTCATGCGAGTCAGGATCTCAAATACAAAATCGAACGACCGGATTATGTATCTATTTCCGGAGCCAAAGTTGTGGCAGGTTTTGTTGTGGAAGATGAAGACTTTAACAAGTTGACTGAGCAAAAAAATAATCCTGAGAAAATGCTGGTAGACAATGTCCCGGGAATGACTGGAGTAAAAGTGAAGTGGATAGTATCTTCAGGATCTAATTATTCCATTACGGTTGATTCTGCCAAAGGTGGAAAAGCTAGTTGGAAGAAAGAGAAATAGAGTCGCAGTGGTCAGTATTCATTGATCAGTTGGTTTAATAATGAAGAAAAGAATGCGGAGCAGTGATGCTTCGCATTTTTTTTTGAGCATGGATTACCGCAAAGATCTCGGAGGTTTGGGTATAGGTCGCAAGTTTGAGCTCGATTGAATCCAAGTCCCTTTAGGGACGACCTATGGGTAGAAAAGAAGGTTTTTGTACGATCTGCCGTGCCTTTAGGTACGGCTCTAATTTATTGTATAGATAAATCCTGCTACTGGAGAAGCAGGATAACATTAAATGAGAGTAGGTAACTCGGCGAAAAATCAAAGTACAAATCCCTATAAACAACAAAACCCCGCTCGATTGCTCAAGCGGGGTTGAAATATAGAAAGTTGGTTTAGCTTAAAGGCTAGTCACGTATCCTTCAAATCCTGATGCAGTTTTCACTTTGAAGTTGATACCTGCTCCACTAAGGTTGCTTAGTGTATAGATTTTATGAAGTCCCTGAGGATTATCGATTTTCTCTGTGTGGATCAATTTTTCACCATCGTAGATCATCACTTCTACATCTTTAGCTTGTAGGTTGCTTACAAGCAATCTGTATTGGTCGTCACCCATTGGAAATACTCTAGAGAATACAGAAGGAGCTTCTGTTACGAAGTTGTTGAAAGAAGCAGTTCTTAAAACACCTGATTCGTCCATAACTTCTACAGAGTAAGATCCTTGAGGAAGATCTTTAAGATCATATTTCTTAGCAAAAGCTTCTTCCTTGTTGATTCTGTCTCTCAAGATCAAACGATCTTCTGAATCTGTGATTTTCACGATCACAGTACCTTGTGGTGCTTCATTGAAGGACACTGCTACCTTAGTAGTTTCAGTTTTTCTAATTAGAACTGTTGTTCCTTCAGATTTTGCAAACGCTCCTGCAGCGATCCCCGCTACAAAAAGCAAAGTGAATAATTTTTTCATTTTAATAATTGGTTTGAGTAGGTTCTAAATTTTGTGTAACCGCCAGACGGCTGATCCGTCTTTAAGTGAGTATTTTGGGTTACAGATTCCATCGGGGTAACCGATTGGTTTGTTATTATGATTCAAAGGTACGACTGAAAAACACAATTGCAAATACTTCAATAAAAAAAGATCATTGTTAATGATTTCGTAATATAACATTGTAAAAAATGTGAATTTAATAAAATGCTCCCGCAATCGATAGCGGAACTCGTAGCATTTTGATTTTTGGGCTATTTGTGAAATAATTGTTTGTTATTTCGGTATAAACAAAATATAATTACCTCATGACAAAAGGATTTCTATAGATTTCCAATGGAAATTTTGTGAAAAAAAATTAAAAAATTTTAAACTGAGGTTTTAAATTGAAGTAAAATCCGACCGTAATTATAAATTCAACCTCAAAATGCCTGGTAATTATATCTATTATTACCCTATGATTCTAGATTGGACAAAAAAATAGGTTTAGAATCGATTTTCTAAACCTATATGTGAGATTATTACAAAAAAGAGAATGTTGCTGTTTTCTGTCTTTAAGGTAAAATCAGTTTTTGTTCTTATAATTTGCCGCTTTAGCTACCAATTCTTGGTCGAACTTGCCTTTCAATTCTACTACCATCAAGTCACCATCGTCACCTCCAACAAGGACTACTAAATCTGAAATGGTATTACCTCCTTTTGAATATACATTTACGCCACCCTTTCCTTCAGAAGCTTCCATCAACAGCTCATACCTTTCTCTCTCCAGTCCCTTCTGCAAAGCTTTGTATTCTTGGCGTGCATCATCCATATGATCAGGTAGCTTAAAGAAATTCAATTTCTCGATAGACTTTGCTACAGTAGCCATGTCGTTTTTATCGATATCGATTTTGAAGCCTTCGGCAAAGTTCATGAAATTGCCTCCCAGCTCCATGTGGAAGAAGTCATCTTCACCTTTGAATTTTTCATAAAGCGCTTTGACGCTTTTGCTTTGTGCCTGAACGGACATTACCGCTCCAATTATTGCTAGGGTTAGAATTAGCTTTTTCATATGCGTATTATATAGTGTGGTTTGTTTAATATTTTCCGAATTGTGAAACCTAGGCACTACCTTCTAGTTTCGCTTTACTTGATACTTGATACTTGATACTTGATACTTGATACTTTGACTATGCCTGATTTTGGTTGTCACTATTCCGTCTAGTGTCAGGTTAAAGTTTGTGTTTTGGTTTTCTTTCTTGGTTGTT
>Ga0123337_10000739_pt1 | contig 49974 bp, 36 predicted proteins | sample frozenSSSSmetaG_FD_89792 | JGI IMG/M metagenome (GOLD analysis project Ga0123337, IMG submission 89792) | Glacier valley bacterial and archeal communities from Borup Fiord, Nunavut, Canada, to study Microbial Dark Matter (Phase II) -... | ecosystem: Environmental > Aquatic > Freshwater > Ice >... | reverse complement strand
GAATGTTATCCTATTGCTAAAGTAGGGGGTCTGGGAGATGTGGTTGGGGCATTACCAAAATATCAAAATAAGATCGGACATATGGCCAAGGTGGTTATGCCCGCTTACGAAACCAAGTTTTTAAGAGAAAATGAGTTCGAAGTGGTATATGACGGCTGGGGAAAACTGGGTTTCCAAAATTTCCCTGTCAGAATATTTAGAGAGAAAACAAATAAACTGGGCTTTGATCTTTTTCTGGTGCACATTGCAGGCTTGATGGATCGACCTAACGTGTATGGTTACCCGGATGATACCGAGCGGTTCCTCGCTTTCCAAATCGCAGTTCTGGACTGGATTGCGCAATGGGAACACCGTCCGGATGTGATCCATTGTCATGATCACCATACTGGTTTGGTGCCTTTCATGACATCATATTGTAATCAATATCGCCACCTGCGACAAATTCTGACAGTTTTGACAATTCACAATGCACAATATCAGGGACAGTTTGGCTGGGATAAACTGAATTATCTCCCAGCCTTTGATGTGTGGAAAACGGCAATGTTGGATTGGAAAGGCTCAATCAATCCTTTGGCTTCGGCTATAAAATGTGCTTGGAGGGTAACTACCGTGTCACCTAGTTATTTAGATGAGATCAGCCATAAAGCAAATGGATTAGAGGCGCTTTTTGCGCGGGAACGCGGTAAATCAGTTGGAATTTTAAACGGGATCGACAACGAGGTTTGGGATCCTTCGGCTGATGCGATGCTGGAAAAACAATTTGATTTAAGAACGGTGGATAATGGAAAAAGAGCAAACAAAGAGGCCTTATGTCGTGTTTTTAATCTAGATGCGAGTAAACCATTGTTCACTTTTATAGGTAGACTTGTTGGAGAGAAGGGTGCTGATCTGTTACCTGAAATATTTTACAATGCGTTGCTGCAGTTTAAGGGCCGAATTAACGTGCTTGTTTTGGGGTCGGGAGATCCTAATGTGGAAAACTGGTTAAATGGGCTGAAGGAGGCATTCCCTGGGAACTATAATGCTTACATCGGTTATAATGAGAAGTTGTCCCATCAGATTTATGCTGGGGCGGATTTTCTCCTGATGCCAAGCAGGGTAGAGCCATGCGGATTGAACCAGATGTATGCGTTGAGATATGGAACAGTTCCGATTGTGAGACGAATTGGGGGATTGAAAGATACAGTGATTGATATAGGTGATGGTGGATTTGGCATTTGTCATGATCAAACCAATGTTTGGGATGTTGGACGCGCGATCAGTAGAGCTATGGAATTATACTCAGACAAGAAAAAAGTAAAAGAAATCCGTAAGTTTATGATGAACATCGATCATTCTTGGGATAAAGCGGCTCAAGAGTATATAAATCTATACCAAATATAAACAATAAATAAAGTATGACTGAAAAAGTATTAGGTGTAATTCTTGGCGGTGGTCAAGGTTCCAGGCTAGCTCCACTTACACAAACGAGATCAAAACCAGCAGTTCCAATTGCAGGGAAGTACCGGTTGGTTGATATTCCAATTTCTAACTGTTTAAACTCAGGCATACATCGTATGTTCGTTCTGACCCAGTTTAACTCGGCCTCATTAAATAAGCACATTAAAAATACCTATCATTTTAGTCATTTCAGTGATGCTTTTGTCGATATTCTTGCGGCGGAGCAGACTCCTGAAAACCCTACATGGTTTCAGGGAACGGCAGATGCGGTAAGGCAGACAATGCATCACCTGTTGAACCATGAATTCGAATATGTGTTGATCCTTTCAGGCGATCAATTGTATCAAATGGACTTCAAAGAGATGGTAAATGCACACATTGAAGCCGGGGTACAGGTGACGTTAGCGACAATTCCCGTAAATGCTAAAGATGCACCAGACTTCGGGATCCTTAAGGCCAATGAAGACAATATCATTACCTCGTTTATTGAAAAGCCTAAGACCAACTTAGAAGACTGGACATCAGATACCGGCCCGGAAATGCACGCTGAGGGTCGTGATTACCTTGCTTCAATGGGAATATACATTTTCAATAAGGATCTGTTGGTAAAAATCTTTGCGGAAAACGCGGACGAGAAGGATTTTGGTAAAGAGATTATCCCAAGAATGCTGACCGAATATGATGTTTTGAGCTTCCAATATGAAGGCTATTGGACAGATATAGGTAATATATCTTCGTTTTTTGAGGCCAATCTTGGCTTAACAGATGATATTCCAAAATTTAATTTATTTGACCATAACCATAGTATTTTTACGCGTGCCCGCATGTTACCTCCATCGAAGATTCTTGGAACAACGCTGGATAAGACTATTATTGCGGAAGGCTGTATTTTACAAGCTGAAAGTATTAAGCATGCTGTTATAGGAATTAGGTCGCGAATTGGAGTAGGAACCCATATTCAAAGTTGCTACATCATGGGTAGTGATAAATATCAGACTCTTGAGGAAATTCAGGAAGATAAAGACAATGGTAAACCAATGATTGGAATTGGGGATAATTGCACAATTATCAATGCTATTGTGGACAAAAACAGTCGTATTGGTAACGATGTTACTATTAAGGGTGGTAATCATTTAGAAGATGGTGACTTCGATCTGTATACAGTGAAGGACGGAATCGTTGTTGTTAAAAAAGGTGCGGTGATACCAGATGGTACGCAAGTATAGCCTTTACGGAAGCAACTTCTAAGCTTCCATGATGCATCTTTATAATGTTTCGGGTAATGGTTAAGCCAATATCCGAAACATTTTTTCTAGTTGCAAAAAATGCAACAGCAATAATTTCATTGCGAGCCTTCCCAGATATTTGTTGTGAATATCTAAATAACTTATATTTGGTAAATTAGTAAGCAAATGACTACCACTGCATTAAGCCGCATTGTTCCATTTTATATATATGCAGTAGTTTTTTCTTCCCTGAGTATTGTTATTGGGCTAATATGGGATATCTCCTGGCATACGAGTATTGGTCGAGATGGGTTGTTTTCTCCGCCGCACCTATTAATCTACCTTGGCGCCGTAACAGCAGGATTATTTTCAGGTTATCATGTCCTTCGCCTCACTTTTTCAGGGAGGGAAGCAGAAAGGGACGTTTCGATACGGTTTTGGGGCATATTTTACGGCTCTTTAGGAGCTTTGTTTTGCATCTGGGGCGCATTTACAATGATCACTTCAGCCCCGTTCGATGATTGGTGGCACAACACTTTTGGACTTGATGTTCAGATACTTTCGCCCCCTCACACCGTACTTTTGCTTGGTATGGTAACCGTTCAGTTTGGTGCCATGGTAAGTGTACTCGCCTATCAGAACCGACTTGCAACATCGTCATATGCGGTTATAAAGACATTAAAGTGGAGTTTTACTTTATCATCAGGTTTTATGCTCGTGATGATATACACCATCGCTTCTCAATATCTTGGTCGTCATGCAATGCATAGTTCATTTTTTTATATCGTTAGCGGACTGCTTTTTCCGCTACCGCTGGTTGCAGTTTCAGTAGCCTCACCCGGCCGTTGGGCAGCTACACAGACTGCTATTGTTTATATGATAGTGATGGCCTCACTTGTTTGGATTTTGCCACTGTTTGCCGCTGAACCGCGTTTAGGCCCAGTGCTAAACCACATCACGCACTATCAAAGCTTTGATTTTCCATTACTACTCATTTTCCCCGCAATAGCAATAGACTGGCTTAATGAGAGGATGCAACATAAAAAAGCTTTTTTCAAAGCACTTTTTCTAGGGCCCTTGCTTGTAATAGTTATGCTGGCGATACAGTGGTCAATGGGAAGCTTTCTAATGTCGCCTTACGCCCGCAACTGGGCTTTTGGCACTACATCCTGGTACTTCGGCTCTGACCCAAATTGGGAATACCGATATGCATTTGCTCCCTGGAATGAAGAACCTTTGCCAGTATTCATTAAAGGTATATTTGTCGCTTTTCTGATCGCATCAGCATCAGCATGGCTGGGATTGATCTGGGGTAAATGGATGAAATCTGTTAAACGCTAAATGATGAAAAGATTAATTACAATTTTAGCTTTTTTGATATTATCGGTCTGCAGTTATGCACATGTTGGTAGCCCTGGAGTGACCTTCGAGGGTAATGCCGGGCCTTATAAAATGCTTGTCAATATCACGCCACCAGACGTAATACCTGGCACGGCCTCCGTTTCCATCTATTTAGAAAATGCCACACAGGGTGTCCAGATCAATGCTAAACCAGTTTATTGGTTTACAGGGCTCGACGGAACACCTCGTGCTGATTTAGCTACGCCATCTTCAACAGAGCCGGGGAGGTTTGATCTAAACATTTGGCTGATGAGTTCCGGGGCTTCAAGCATTGATATTACTATAGATGGTCCTCTAGGAAAGGGAACTGTAGTGATCCCTGTTATGGCGCTTTCCACAGCTAAGCGCAGTATGCCCGCCGGTTTAGGATGGGGACTATTTATGATGGCTGTATTCTTGGTGGTGCTTATGGTTACGATCATTATGTCCAGTGTGAGCGATAGCCAGCTCAATCCGTCAGAAAAGTTATCACCCGAATTGCGTAGAAAAAGAACAATCGGTGGCTTTGTCACTTTTGCGATTTTAGTACTGATACTATGGGCCGGAAAGTCCTGGTGGAATGCAGCCGCTGATGACTATAATCGGTATTTATACCAGCCATTGCAGGCAACAACAAAAGTAAATGCACAAACAGGCCTGCTCACCCTGGTAATAGACTCAATGGCACTGAAGCGGCTTGAACAGCGTAACGGTAGGAACATTAGTCGGAAAATGAATTACTTGGTGCCCGATCATGGAAAGCTTATGCATATGTTTTTAATCAGAGCCGGTAGCCTCGATGCATTTGCTCACCTACATCCGCGCCGAATCGATTCTGTAACCTTTACAGCAGTTGCGCCAAAGTTACCATCCGGCACATATTGGGTCTATGCCGATATCACCCGATTAAGTGGATTTTCCGAAACCATCGTTGATACGCTAGAAATTCCGCAAGCTACAATCAGTATGGCAAATAACCCTGTAATAGCTCTTGCCCCAGACAAAGATGATACCTTCTTTACGACAAATCCTATTGCGGGAAAAAGTACAATCGGTAATCTAGTACCAACTGTGATGTGCGGTTTGCCTGGTTTAGCGTCAAAACTTTCAGATGGTTCTACCGCAATTTGGATACAAACTCCCGGGCTGAAACTTAAAGCAGGAGAATTGACCACGTTAAAGTTTGAAATACTTGATGCAAATGAAAAACCAGCTAAGCTAGAACCCTATTTAGGGATGCCTGCACATGCAGTCATTCTAAAGGATGACGGCAGCGTATACATCCATTTGCATCCTACGGGCAGCTTTTCCATGGGGTCACAAAAGGCACTGTTAGACAGGATTGCTTTTCGGCAGTCGCTGGAAAAATACTTACCACCGCCTATTGTTTTTGCCGATAGTGTGAACAGGTTGGTTGCGAGTTTGGAAGCAATGGACGAAAATGAACGAAATGTAATTTTAATGGCGGGGATGAAACACGACAGTATAGAATCTGGTACTCATCACATGGAGGAGATCAGCTTTCCCTATACTTTTCCGCAGCCTGGAAATTACCGTATATGGATTCAAATAAAGCGTAATAGTAAAATATTAAATTGTGCTTTTGATGCAGTAGTTAAGTAAAATATAAAAATTTCGCTGTCATTTTACGGTACTCCATGAAATTAATTATACTTAAAAACTAAAGAGAAGGTAGTTTTCTCAAAGGGTATGGAAGAAACTTCCAAACTGCCATAATGCATCTTCATGATATTTCTGGTAATCGTTAATCCAATACCCGAACCATTTTTTCTTGTTGTGAAGAACGGCACAAAGATCTTCTCAACAAGATCTGATGTTACGCCCTTACCATTATCAGTTACTTCTAGATACAGTTTATTGATTTCTAAACGATAAGCGATTTCTATCGTACCCTGCTGGACATCTTGTAAAGCATAAATGCTGTTGGTAACCAAGTTAATCAACGCCTGTTCAATAAGCTTCAAATCAATGTTAATGCTTATTTTTGATGAGGTCTGTTCAATCTTTAATGTGATGTTTTTTTCTTTTGCAAAGGGCTGCATTAGAATTTTAATGTGTTTAAGAATCTCGCCAATAGTGTGGTAAGCCAATACAGGTGTGGGAAGCTCGGCTATTAAACGGTAGTCTTTCACGAAATCTAATAATCCCTCAGACCGGCGCCTAATCGTTTGAATTGCGGGTTTTAGATCTTCGAGTTCTTCAGGAGTCAATACCGATTTATCCTGAATCATCGTGTTTACTGTGTCTGATAGCGAACTAATAGGCGTGATGGAATTTAAAATCTCATGGGAGATTACGCCGATCAACCTATTCCATGCTTCAGATTCTTTTTGCTCAATTTCATCTTTAATATTTTGGAAGGAAATGATGGTATAATTGTTTTGGTAGAGGTTTAAGGGAATTATTTCTGTCGAGAGTTGTATTAATTTGTGTTGAATTTTAATCTCTATAAATTTCTTACCTCCTGTTTTAATGCCTTCAATTTCATCGGAAAACTGAGGAAGGTGCTGAACCATCCGGTGCCAATATTTATATGCAGGGACATTTAGTAGGGAGACTGCAGCCTGATTGATCAGCACAATTTCTTTTTTTTCGGCTTCTTCGGTAGTTTCCTTAATCACAATTACGCCTACGGGTACCTGCTCCAGGATTGTTTTGAGCAGTAGAAACATAGAATCTTTTTCCAGTTGGATATTTTTATGAACTTGGATGATGTCATTGAATGATTCATATAGTTCCGGGAAGCTTCCGTTAGTTACTTTATTGCGAAAATTTAGTGAGCTGTCGCGGGTTTTCACTGCAAGAATAAATCTTTTAATGTCCTCTCTGATCTGATTGATGTAGTGATAAAGGCTAATTAAGGCTGCAAGTAAAATGATTGCAACACCAATGATTGTAAAAAATAGGTTGGTGCGTTCAATAAGGTTGTACAAGAGAATTGCCAGCAGATTGATAATCAGCAGACGAAATAATAGGCGATAGGTAAATCTTTGGTAGAACATTATAATTCGAATTTCTCTATTCTGCGGTAAAGCGCCGCACGTGTTAGACCAAGGTCTGCCGCTGCTCTTGAAATATTTCCTTTATGTTTATCAATTGCCTTCTGCACCATGAGCTTTTCCATTTCTTCCAACCCCAGGTTATTAGAAGAAATCACATTAGTGCCAAACTTTTTCGGACTGAGCTGAAGATCGTCAATTGTTATCTCAGTACCATCAGACATGATTACAGCACGTTCAATTACGTGTTGGAGTTCTCTTATATTTCCGGGCCAATGGTATGTTAGTAATGCAGCTTTAGCTTTTTCATTAATATTTAAAAAGCTTTTATGGTATTTGTTACTGAATGAATTTAAGAAATGAGTGGCTAGCAAAATGATATCCTCGCCACGGTTACACAGACTTGGAAGCATAAGTTCCACTGTATTGATCCTAAATAGTAAATCTTGCCGGAAAGTGCCCTTTGCTACCATTTCATTTAAAGGCATGTTGGTGGCAGTTATTAACCGGACATTTATCTTACGTTCTTTACTTTCCCCGAGTCTGTTGATTGTTCTGTTTTGGATCACACTCAGAAGTTTGGATTGAAGCGAAAGAGATAAGTTACCAATCTCATCTAAGAATATCGTGCCTCCTTCTGCCATTTCGAACCTGCCTGGCTTATCTTCTTTAGCATCTGTAAATGCGCCCTTCGCGTAACCAAATAACTCACTCTCGAAAAGATTCTCGTTAAGCGAGCCAAGATCAACATGCATAAATACCTGATTTCTGCGCGGAGAAAGTTTATGCAGCTCATAAGCGAAAACTTGTTTACCTGTGCCGTTTTCTCCAAGAATGAGCACATTTGCATCGGTCGGACCAACTTTAACCAGTATATTTTGGAGGTGCTTGATAGGCTTCGATGTTCCGATAATGTTTTCAAACTGACGGTTGAGATCCTTCTGCAGCGATGAATGGATCTTTTCCAGCTTATTGACTTTCTTGTTTGACTGACGAAGCCTTGAAGCGGAAGAAAGCGTAGCAAAAAGCTTATCATTTTCCCAGGGCTTAAGGATAAAATCCGTAGCGCCTTTCTTTATTGCCTGAACAGCAAGCTCAACATTTCCATAGGAAGTCATTAGAATTACCACGTAATCATTATCAATTGACAAGATGTGATCTAGCCAATAAAGTCCCTCCCTGCCATCACTGACACCTTTTTGGTAATTCATATCCAAAAGAATAATATCAATTTCATTACGACTAAGCAGTACATTAATTTCTTTTGGGGATTTACAAGTGATTACCTGAGAGAAATGTTGCTTTAGATAAAGCTTTGCACTTAAGAGAATATCTTCATCGTCGTCAATAACTAGAACTGTTGCACCTATCATGGTTGTATAGTGTGTGAGTGTAGTATTTTATTCTCTACGTTTTCAAAAATAGTAAAAGTGTTCGTTGATGCACATGAACTGTTCGTTTTTGAACAGCTAAACTTGAATAGCAATTGTATATGTTTGTTTTACAGTAGGTTACATCGGTAGTCTGCGTTGGCATACTGTTGGCTTATGCCGAATTGTATTTCAAAAGAGAAATGGATAAGAAAATTGAACGTAAGAGATTTAATAGAAAGGTGATATTAATCATTGTGGGTGTAATACTTTTTGTGGGTCTGGTTGGTTATGGATACAGCATATCTTTAAATAAGGTTTATAAAGCAGATGCGGATAAGGTGACTATAAATCCTGTTGTGTACGGAGATTTTGAGGATGTAGTATTATTAAATGCGAGTGTAGTGCCGCTGACTTCTGTGATCATAAGTTCACCTGAGGGCGGAACGGTTGCAGATATTTTTACAGAGAATGGAGCCAATGTAGTCAAAGGAACGCCGTTACTTAGAATTACTAATCCTAATGCTTTATCAAGCTATACCTCAAGCGAAACCGGTATTACTGAACAGATCAATCAGCTCAGAAAATTGAGATTAGACTTGGAGCAAAATCAACGGATAATGAGCCAGGACATGATGGAGGTTGAAAATAGCTTAAGAACTGCGAACAGAAAATACAAGGTAGATAGTACGCTATTCTCGAAAAAGGTGATTACTACCCAAGAATTTGCAGCTTCAAGTCAGGATTATGAGTATTACCAGGGTCGGAAAAAAATCTTGAAAGAGGCTATTAAGCAGGAGAACCAAAGCAGGATTATGCAGTTGAAGCAGATTGATATTTCAATTGGCAGGATGAATGAGAGCATGGAAACGATTAGGCAAAATATCGAAAACATGACAATTAAGGCCCCTGTTGCCGGTCGGTTGTCGTCATATGATCCCATTATTGGTAAGTCTTATAATGTAAACGAGATGTTGGGAAAGATTGACGTAATGCAAGGTTATAAGCTTCAAGCTGGTGTTGATGAATATTATATCAATAGGGTAAAAGAAGGCCAAAGTGCGAATTGTGAATTTAATGAGCACACCTACAAGCTTAGCGTGAAGAAGGTAATTCCGGAAGTTACTTCCGGTCAGTTTCAGATAGAGTTGACATTTGAAGGGCAATCGCCTGTGGAATTAAGAAGGGGTTTATCATTGCAGGTAAAATTGACTTTGTCTGACAACAGCAAATCATTATTAATTAGTCAGGGCCAGTTTTTCCAAAGCACTGGCGGATCCTGGGTATTTGTATTAAAGGATGGTAAGGCTAGCAGACGAAACGTCAAGATTGGTCGTAAGAATTACCTGTACTATGAGATTTTGGATGGACTACAAAAAGGAGAACAAGTGATTACCTCATCTTACGATCAGTTCAATCAGTATGATATTATTGAAATAAAAAACTAAATATAGCCATGATAAAGATAGAGAGTCTGGAAAAAGTTTACAAAACTGAAGAGATTGAAACCACTGCATTAAACGGTATTAATTTGCATGTTGCAGGCGGTGAATTTGTTTCGATAATGGGGCCTTCTGGCTGCGGGAAGTCGACGTTACTAAACGTGATGGGGCTTTTAGATAAGCCGGAGAGCGGTAGCTATAAGTTTTTGGAGACGGAACTTTTAAAGCTTAATGATCGGGAGCGGGCGAATTTTAGAAAGCAGAACATGGGTTTTGTATTTCAGAATTTTAATCTGATAGATGAGCTTACCGTATTTGAAAATATTGAACTGCCATTGATCTACAATAAAATACCATCTGCAGAAAGAAAGAGGTTAGTCAATGCAATTATTGAAAGGATGAACATTGTTAACAGGAGCGGGCATTTTCCTCAACAATTGTCGGGTGGTCAGCAGCAACGTGTTGCCGTAGCTCGTGCGTTGGTTACCAAGCCCAAGTTGGTTTTGGCGGATGAGCCAACAGGAAATCTGGACAGTTCTCATGGTAATGAAGTGATGGAATTGCTTTGCGAGCTGAATGAAACAGGCACGACGATCGTCATGGTGACACACTCCTCGCATGATGCAAGTTTTTCCAACCGGATCATCAACTTAAAGGACGGTCATGTGATTTCGGAAAAGATTAACAAAAGTCGTACTGAAGAACTTATTTAACCTTTTTAGCTAAAACTGATGTTCAGACTCAATTTAAAAATAGCCTTAAGAAATCTTTGGAAAAACAAGGGCATCACTGCGATCAACATTGGAGGCTTAGCAGTGGCATTGGCGGCCTTTATTTTGGTGATGATTTATGCGACTTACGAAACCACGTATGATAAGGAAAATCCCAATTATGAGAATATTTACATAGTTGGCAGAACCTTACCTGAATTCAGTACAAACTTTACGCCGCCACCCCTTGGAAAAGCTATTAAAGCTAATTTCCCTGAAGTGGAAGCAGTTGGGATGACCAAAAAAGGAGGATTTGAATTTCCGATCAACAACAAGCAGAACACTGCTTTTACTACCAACTATCTCATCATGGATTATGAGGCCGCGAAGCTTTTTAACCTTAAACCCGAAGGTGGTTTAGTGAAGCCTGAGGGTGACGAGAAGCATTTATTTTATGTTAACAAGGAAACTATGCAAACATTGTTTCCAGATAAAAAAGATGCAAAACCTGAACTCGTGACAATTGGTGGTAAAACCGTTGGCTTAACTGGCGAGGTTGGCGTGATCACAGGTAACCCACATTCGAATATTACATTTAACGCGCTCTCAGTGAGAAGGGAGCTGGGTAAAGGAGAGAATTATGGTTACAATAATTACAACACGTATATTCTAGTCAAAGCCGGAACAGATATTGATGCACTCGAACATAAAATAAACGACCTCTATAAAAGAGAGCAGATCAAAGATGGGGAAGATGTGCAATCAGCCCGTTTTAAAGGATCCAGTGTTTTTCTGGATCCGTTAAAGAACCTGCACTTGAAACCAAAAGCAGCCAATGACTCCAGTTATAAAGTCATTGTTGCACTCTCCATACTTGCTGTAATGATATTGGTGATCGCCTGCATCAATTTCACCAATCTAAGCATTGCGCAAGCTACAAAGCGGGCAAAAGAGGTAGGCATAAAAAAAGTTCTGGGCGTTTACAGGTATCAACTTACCATCCAGTTCCTCCTGGAGATTTTGCTACAATGTATAGTGGCCACTGTATTTGCGCTCGTAGTTGCCGAGCTATTGCTACCGAATTTTAATAACCTATTTAATGTTCCTTTGAAAATTTGGAATGGGGAAAGTAGGCTAGTTTTTCAACTTCCGCTAATTCTGCTTGCTATTACAATTATCGCGGGGGCTTATCCAGCCGTTGTTTTGTCAGGGTTCAAGCCTGCTATGGTATTAAAAGGCAATTTTCAAACTGGCAGGAGTACCTCTTGGCTTAGAAGTGCATTACTTGTAGTTCAATTCAGTGTTGCGGTTGTCTTTATTATCGGATTGCTGATCATCACCAGTCAGCTGAAATATATGCGTACGCAAGACATAGGTTTTAATCCTAATCAGGTGGTTTACATCAAGAATCTAACCTATTTCACAGACCCTAAGGTTTTTGAGCCGGTAAGGGAAAGAATCATGAAAGTTCCGGGTGTTCAATCTGTAACTGTAGCTAGTGGTATTCCTGACGGATCTGAGAATGGTACAATCGGCTATACCGCTAATGGCGTGGAAGCATCTATTGATTTCCTGGATGTGGATTTTGATTACTTTGAAACGCTAGATATTAAACTCGCTGAAGGAAGGTTTTTTGACAGCAAATTCAAAACAGATACGGCGAATTCTGTAGTCCTGAATGAATCTGCAGTAGCAAAATATGGTCTTAAGAACCCTGTTGGACAAACAATCAAGGGTTGCGATATGGACTACAAGATTGTTGGTGTTGTAAAGGATTTTAAAACACAGGGTTTCGAGGTACCTGTTCAACCAACCCTATATGCCATTAAAAATCCTTGTGGCAACATGAAACTAGAACTAATGGTTAAAATTGATAGGGCACATACGTCTGACGCTATTAAAGCCTTGAAAGCAAATTGGGCTGATATCAATACAAAGGACGGTGAGAATTTTAGATACTATTTTCTCAATGACTTGTATGGTAAGCTTTTTCAAAAACAGGAGCAGTTGCAATCAGTATTTTTTGCTGCGGCATTGCTAACTATTCTTATTGCTCTTTTGGGTCTTTTTGCTTTTGCAAAGTATATAACCAATACCCGAATGAAAGAGATTGCTTTACGTAAAATATTAGGAGCGAGTGATTTACAAGTGTTAAAGTTATTAAACACGTCATTCTTCAAGGTAGTGCTTATTGCTAATCTGGTGTCATGGCCGCTGGCATATGTAATTACCCAAAAATGGTTAGAGACCTTTGCTTACCGGGTTGATATGTCTGTACTTCCGTTTTTGCTTAGTGCGCTTGCAACAATTTTACTGACTATTATAACCGTGAGTGTGCAGGCAGCTGGCGCTGTAAAAGCAAATCCTGTAGATGCACTTAAATATGAATGACTAAGTTTAATTAGAAGAAAATGTTTAAACTGAACTTAAAAATCGCACTGCGTAACCTTTGGAAGTACAAAGGATATACGATAATTAATGTGCTTGGCCTTTCTGTAGGGTTGGCGGGCTGCTTGATGATTTTCATATTTATAAATTACCAGCTGGGTTTTGATAAAGGCTACGTGAATAGCGACAGGATATATAGAGCTGTTTCAAGCTTTCAATACCCAGATGGGGAGTTTTATACGAATGGAGTTCCCCGACCATTTGTTCCTGCTTTAAGACAAGATTTTAGTCAGTTTGAAAAGGTGGCCGGCGTAAGAGCGAGTGCTGGTATCATAAAATCGGTAGGTGATGGAACGAAGGCTGAAGTTAAAAAGAGTGAAAGGGTCTATTACGCGGAGCCAGCGCTATTTGAAATATTTAAAATTAAATGGCTTGCGGGAGTACCTGCAACTGCGCTAAAAGAACCTTATACAATAACGCTATCTAGAAAAACAGCTGAAACCTATTTTGGTAATTGGAAGCACGCAGTTGGTAAAAGCTTAATGTTTAACAATAAAGAAACGTTCAGGGTCACCGGAGTCTTTGAAGATTTTCCTGAAAATACAAGTTTTCCCTTTACGCTGGTGATGTCTTACCAAAGTGAGAAGGATCGGAGGAATGATGGATGGGGCTCGGTCTCATCCAGCCAGGAATGTTATATGTTACTGAAAAGAGGTGTCGACATTAAAAGCCTTGATGGTATAATGGCCTCCTTTGTTAAGAAATATTATACAAGTAAGGCTCCCGGTAAAGAAAATCACCTATTTCAGTCTTTGAAAGATGTGCACTACGATGAGCGTTTTAGCAATTTTGGGGGCAATGTTATACCAAGGTCTGAGCTTGTAGGACTCTTTGTTATTGGCTTATTTCTCTTAATTACTGCTTGTATTAATTTTATTAATCTAGCTACCGCACAGGCAGTAAACAGATCGAAAGAAGTAGGCGTTCGCAAAGTTATGGGTAGCATGCGTAAGCAATTGATCTGGCAGTTTCTAAGTGAAACCACGTTGATCACAATAATGGCACTTTTATTTGCCTGTGTAATTACCGAGCTGAGCTTACCTGGGATGGAATCATTGTTTGGCGAAGGTATAACATTCAGTCTATTCGGACATGCCGAAGTGTACATCTTCATGATTTTGCTAATCATCATCGTAAGTTTCCTTGCAGGATTTTACCCCGCTATGGTGATGTCTGGATTGAGTCCTGCATTGGCCATTAAAAATAAAATTAGCTCTACGACTGCTGGAGGTGTGGGCTTAAGAAAAATACTCGTTGTAGTTCAATTTGCAATCACTGCGATTCTCATTATCGGAACTTTGGTTGTGATGAACCAGATGAGCTTCTTAAGGAGCAAATCACTTGGCTTTGACAGTACCAGCATCGCTGTTTTACAGATGCCTTCTGATAGTCTTAGCCAAATGAAATTTAATACTCTAAAAGAAATCTTACTTAAAAATAATAGTATAAAAAGTGTTAGTTATTGTTTTACCCCACCATCATCATCAAACAATAACGAAACTAGTTTTTCCTATAACAGCAGTAAGGACGCAGATTTTCAAGTCAGCATCAAGGTTGCAGATGAAGATTTCTTCAAAACCTTTTCACTTGGATTGGTCGCCGGTAGGCAGCTTTCAACGAGTGATACTGTAAAGGAATTTGTAGTTAACGAGACATTGCTAAAGAAATTGAATGTGCTGCATCCGGAAGATGCTTTAGGCAAGATCCTTTCTTTGAATGGCCATTCTCTTCCTATTGTGGGCGTAGTTAGAGACTTCAATAATGTTTCGTTGCATGAACGAATCTCTCCAATTGCAATCTATTCACAGAAGGAAAGATACAGTCAATTAGCTATCAAAATCGAGTCAAATCAGATGTTGCCGACGATGAAAATGGTGGAACGTGAATGGAATAAGATGTTCCCTGATTATGTATATTCTTCCAATTTTATGGATGAGCAGATCAACAGTTATTATCAGTCAGAGCGGGTGATGGGAACCCTGTTTAAAGTATTCGCAGGGGTAGTAATTTTTATTTCTTTTATAGGGTTATTCGGGCTTATATCATTTGTAGCTACTCAACGAACGAAAGAGATTGCTATAAGAAAGGTTTTAGGTGCTAGTACTTTGGAACTTGTTAAAATGTTAAATAGCTCTTTCCTATGGATGGTACTTATCGCCAACTTAATCGCCTGGCCGATTACCTATATTTTTGTATCTAAATGGCTTGAAGGATTTGCCTACCGTGCACCTTTGAACATTTGGCCATTTGTATTGGCTACCTTCTTGTCTGTGATCATCACATTGATTACAGTGAGTTTAAGGTCGTACCTGGCAGCAAGCGGCAATACTATAAATGCATTAAAATACGAATAAGATCATGATAGATTTACAGAACATAGAAAAGTATTACTCAAACAAAGGCGTTAAGAGTTACATATTGCGCCATGTGACAACCAGCATCCAAGAGGGTGAATTTGTATCCATTATGGGGCCATCTGGTGCGGGTAAGTCAACGTTACTCAATATACTAGGTATGCTGGAAGAGCCAACTTACGGCGTATACAACTTCATGGCAGAAGATGTTACTTCATTAAACGAGCGGAAAAGAATTGAACTCTACCGCAACCATATCGGTTTTGTTTTTCAGGCCTATCATCTTATTGATGAGATGACAGTTGCGGAGAATATTGAAGCTCCTCTATTATATAAAAAAATAGGCAGTTCTGAGCGCAAAAGCAGGGTCGCAGATATGCTCGGCCGCTTTAATATGGTGGGCAAAAAGGACTTATTTCCTAATCAGTTATCGGGAGGACAACAGCAATTGGTAGGAATAGCGAGAGCTTTAGCTGCTCAACCATCCATTATATTGGCAGACGAGCCGACCGGTAACCTTCAATCAGCCCAAGCGTTGCAGATTATGGAACTATTTAAGAAACTCAATCAGGAAGAGGGTATAACAATTATCCAAGTGACCCACTCTGAGGTAAATGCACAATATGGAACACGAATTCTTCATTTGCTGGATGGTGTGATTAAAGAAGATATCAAAACTGCATCCTAGCATATGTTTAGGCTGAACTTTAAAATCGCTTTACGTAGCCTCATGAGATATAGATCGATCTCATTAATTAATGTCGTGGGATTAGCAATAGGCATTTCATCCTGCTTGTTGCTTTTATTATATATCTCGTATGAGAGTAGTTACGATAAGCAATTTAAAGATTCAGAAAAGCTATATCAAGGGATGATAAATCTGTATGACGTTGATGGTAGCATCTTAAGAACAATTGATCAAACTCAAAATGTACTTGCCGGCACATTAAAATCAGAGTTTCCAGAGGTAGTAGAGAGTGCCAGGCTTACAGATATTTATCCACGATTAATTCAAGCCGGAAATAATAGTCTGAAGCTAGAAAGCCGATATGCAGATCCAGAAGTCTTAAATATTTTTGATTACACTTTTCTAAGCGGCAATCCTGGTAAGGCGTTGGTTGATCCAAATTCAGTTGTGCTGACTGAAAGTGCTGCCAGAAAATTGTTCGGAAGCACACAGGTACTAAACAGGACGGTTCGGTTTGAAGACCAAGCCATTTTAAAGGTTAGCGGTGTGATAAAAGACCTTCCTGCCAACATCACTTATAATTTCCAGGCTTTAACCACTTGGAAATTATTTGAGAACCTTAATGAATGGCCGAAGGCACCAGCATGGGGTAACCATAATTATTACACGTTAGTCAAAGTAAAGGCAAACTCTAATATTGCCACACTCAATGACAAACTGAAAGGGTTGATACAGAGAAATCTCAAGGGAGCAAAAGAAGATATCTTTCTATACCCACTGACCGATATTCACTTGCATGGAAGCTTTGTTGGCGGACAGCCTAGCGGCGGCAGAATTCAACAAGTCCATTTGTTCATAGGTTTGTCCATTGGTATCTTGATGATTGCATGCATTAACTTCATAAACCTTTCAACAACGAATGCACAGAAAAGAGCTAAAGAAATTGGGGTAAAGAAAACCATTGGAGCATCCAGGTTTTCTTTGATATTACAGTTTGGCCTTGAATCATTGCTGCTAACCGCACTCAGTATTTTACTGAGTGTTGTCATAGTCGAATTTAGTCTACCTTGGTTCAATTCACTTTTAGGAATCCAAATAGTAATTGACTATGTGAATCCTACAACCTGGCTGCTTTTATTCGGAGTATTGATTTTTACTGGTGTTATTGCAGGAAGCTATCCTGCATTTTATCTTTCTGGACTTAGTACTATAAAGTCATTAAAAAGTGCACTCAATGCAAGGAAAGGATTGAGCTTAAGCCTTCGACAAGCGCTTGTAGTTGGGCAATTCGTGTTTGCGTTTGTCCTTATAATCGCCACTGCCACCATTTACAAGCAAATACAATATTTGAAAAACAAACCTCTGGGTTATGAGTCTTCCGGACTAATCGAAGTGCCACATGAAGGTCTTCTGTATTTAAAGTATGATCTGCTAAAGTCAAAACTACTAAAAAGTGGGGCTATTTTAAATATGACTCAATCGTCCAGCGGTATCACAGACAGGAAAAGCACTATTCGAGGTTTAGCATGGGAAGGGATGTCTGCCACTGATAAGAATATTGACTTTGATCAGATCTATACTTTGGATGGTTTTACAGAAACCATGGGTATCAAAATATTGGCTGGACGAGACTTTAGTCGCCAATTTGCTTCAGATAGTGTGGGTCTGTTGCTAAGTGAAAAAGCAGCACTGGTGATGAGATTAAAAGAACCGGTTGGTTCAAGAATTCTGTATCAAGGAAAACAGTGCACTGTAATCGGAGTATTTAAAAACATTGTATGGGGTAATCCCGGAGTGGTAGAAGCACCAATGGTAATAGCTTATGAAGATTATAGCGATGTGATCACGATGCGGCTGAACCCTAAAATGAGTTTGAGTGAAAGTGTCGTTATGGTTTCAAAGGTTCTAAAGGAGCTTAATCCGAATTTTCCTGCGCAAATCAAGTTTATAGATACATTGAACGAGCTTAAGTTGATGGATGAAACAATTTTAGGAATGCTGGCCAATCTATTTGGAGGCCTTTCTGTCTTTATTTCTTGCATGGGCTTATTTGCCTTATCCGCTTTCAGTGCTGAGCAAAGGAAAAAGGAAATAAGCATTAGAAAGGTCTTAGGAGCTACTATCTCTCAACTTATGTCGCTACTTTCCTCTGGTTTTTTAAAGTTAGTGCTTATAGGTATTGTGATTGCAGTACCAATTGCTTTTGTGGTTATGAACAAATGGTTGGAAAACTTCGACGTTAGAACACCACTTTCAATCTGGCTATTTTTACTTAGCGCGTTTTTAACTGTCTTTATTGCTTTGATTACAGTAAGCTGGCAAACTTACAAGGCGGCAGTTTCAAACCCGATTAACGCATTGAAGTATGAATAAGCTGTTTATCTTTGTAACATGCAGCGAACCTTTACCGATCAGCTTTCTCGCGAAGTCACTTTTGCCTATCCACCAAAGCGCATTGTCTCGCTGGTTCCGTCTCAAACTGAATTGTTGTTTGATCTTGGATTGGATGCTGAGGTAGTAGGACTTACTAAGTTTTGTATTCATCCCATAGATAAGTTTGCACGATGTATAAAAGTTGGTGGCACTAAAAAACTTAATATTGACCTGATTAAGGAACTTCAACCTGACTTAATCATCGGGAACAAAGAAGAAAACAGTCAAAGCGATATCGAAGAGCTGTGTGCGCTGTTTCCCGTTTGGATGAGCAATATCTACACATTAGAAGATGCTAAACGAACTATCTTTCAAATAGGTGCATTGGTAGATCGTGAACCTGAGGCCTCCTACCTTATGCACCTTATAACCACAGGTTTTTCAGATCTTCAGACACTGGCGCTGGAGCGGGGAATCAACAAGAAGGTGGCTTATTTAATCTGGAAAAACCCTTACCTGGTGGCCGGCATGGATACTTTTATCAGTGATATTCTTGCCCTGAATGGGATGACAAATGTGGTAAAATTGAGCCGGTACCCAGAATTAGACGTTAATGATCTAGTGTCCCTCAACCCTGATCTAGTATTCTTATCATCTGAACCTTATCCTTTTGTACGTAAGCATGTTCAGGAAATTCAAACATTCTTACCTAACTCGAAAGTCATGCTTGTTGATGGAGAAATGTTTTCCTGGTATGGTAGTAGATTGGTAAAAGCAGTTCAATATTTTTTCGAGTTTCAAAAGGAGATAGCGGCCAAATAAATTCAAAGGGATTTCACCGACGAATTTTCTGCATTTACCGAGTAAAAGCCGTCTGATACCAGTTGAGCATTGATGTGCATGTGTTTTTCTAATAATTTTGAAGAAAAGAAGTCATGGAAACTCTAAACAGAAAAAACAACCGCAACTTTAACATTGGTATTTTATTTATCATTATCGGAGGAATATTTATAGTTAGAAACCTAGGGATATTAGTTCCATTTTGGATCCTCAGCTGGAAATCTTTCTTACTAATTGTGGGTTTATTGATTGGATATAATAGAAACTTTAGGCCAGGTGGATGGATTGTAATGGTCATTATTGGTTCCATGTTGACCTTGAAAAGTATCGTGCTTTTTTCATTGGGCGATTTTGCACTCCCAATCATTCTAATTGGATTAGGCTTATACGTTATACTCAAACCAAAACACAACCCTGATTTCTGCACTGGTCACTTTAGAAAAGACAAGTTGAACTTTGACCAATCTTCGCCAGAGGCAAAATAATTCTTAATTTAGTGACTTATGGAAAATAAGGCCATCGCACGCACGCTTCGTTTGTTAGCTCAGTTAATGGAGCTTCATAATGAAAATCCCTTTAAGATTAAATCGGTAACGAACGCCGCGTTCAAGGTTGACAAGCTCCCTTTTGCAGTTAAGGACAAGACCCTTGAGGAGATTGGACAAATGGATGGACTAGGTAAAAGCATTTCTGGAAAGGTTTGGGAATTGCTACAGACAGGTACAATGGCTGACTTACAGGCAATCCTCGCCAACACTCCCGAAGGGATTGTAGAAATGCTAGGAATAAAAGGGATAGGGCCAAAGAAGATTGCTGTAATCTGGAAGGATCTTGCAATCGAAAACATAGGAGAACTTTACTATGCCTGTAATGAAAACAGGCTCATTGAAGCTAAAGGATTTGGTTTAAAGACTCAAGAAGAGATTCGTAAAATCATTGAATTTAAGATGGCTGCTGAGGGTAAATTCCTTTATGCGCAAGCGGAGCCACTTGTCAATAAACTATTTGAAGACCTCTCAGTCTGGCTTAATGATGTGGAAGGTGAAGCTTTACTTGGAGTGGCCGGAGCATACAGAAGATGTGTTGAAATCATTGAAGAAATAAAACTTGTTTTAGGTGCTGAAGACCTGGATGAGATCGCGTTTAAACTTCCCAGCTTTGAACCATTGCAGTTTGAAGCGATCAGCCCCATGCTACATGAAGCCAAAACACCATTCGGATTAAAAATATTACTGCATCTGGTACCTAAGAGTGGATTTTATCTCCGCTATTTTGAGTTAACGGGGAACCCAGGACATGTGGAACAAGTGATGTCGTTGGCTGGAGAAGGCCATTATGATACTGAACATGCTATTTACGAAAAAGCAGGTTTAGCCTTTATCGAACCTGAACTAAGGGAGTGTCTTGATGAGATTGTTTTAGCAAAGTCAAATACTTTACCAACTTTGATAGCATATGGCGATCTCAAGGGAAGCTTACATAACCACTCGACTTGGAGCGACGGAGTCAATACGCTAGAAGAGATGGCATTGTATTGCAAAGATCATTTACAGCTCGAATATCTCGGAATGTGCGATCATTCTAAATCAGCATTTTATGCAAATGGTTTGAATGAGCAAAGAATTTACGCCCAGCATATAGAAATTGATGCCTTAAACGAACGACTAGCACCTTTTAAGATTTTCAAGGGAATTGAGAGCGATATTTTGTATGATGGCTCACTGGATTATCCTGAAGATGTTTTAAAGACCTTTGATTTTGTGGTGGCTTCTGTGCACAGCATCCTTCGGATGGATGAGGAAAAGGCAACATCCAGACTGGTTACTGCAATCGAAAACCCTTATACAACTATATTAGGTCATCCTACCGGCAGACTATTATTAAGCCGCAAAGGTTACCCGATAGATTATAAAAAAGTAATTGATGCTTGTGCTGCGAATAATGTTGTGATTGAAATCAACGCGAATCCCTTGCGACTAGACTTAGATTGGCGCTGGCATCGGTATGCATTAGAAAGGGGCGTACTACTTTCTATAAATCCGGATGCGCACAGAACTGAGGGTTTCCACGATGTGAGATATGGTGTTCTAATAGGCAGAAAAGGTGGGTTACAAGCCACTCAGTGTCTGAATGCTTTCAGCCTACAACATATTACGCATTATTTCAACAATAAAAAATAGTATCCTTACCTTTGATTCATGATTAGTCAACTTTGCAATAAGATATTTCAAGAAGTCATAAATGACTATCATGTACAAAACGATATTGAGAACTTGGCGACTAATCCCTATGGGATCGGTACACTTGCGCATCTGCTGTATCTGAAATGCTGGATTGATACGGTACAATGGCATATGGAAGATGTGGTTAGAAATCCATCTATTGATCCTGTCGCTGGTCTTCAATGGAAGCGCCGTATTGATGCCTCTAATCAGGAACGCACAGATGTTGTGGAATATATTGATAGCTATTTTCTGAAGGAGTTCAAAGGTAGGCAGCCGAAGGCTGAGGCAAAAATTAACTCTGAAAGTCCGGCATGGGTGGTGGACAGGCTTTCCATTCTGGCGCTGAAAATATACCATATGAATGAAGAGACTCTTCGTTCTAATGCCTCTGAAGGACACAGAATAAGCTGTGGAGACAAATTGGCAATCTTGCTTAATCAAAGAATCGATCTGTCCTTAAGTCTGGATGAATTAATTCATGATATTGAAAACGGTGATAAGTACATGAAAGTCTACAAGCAAATGAAGATGTACAACGATCCCAATCTGAATCCTGTTCTTTACAATCCTAAGTAACTAATGGCTGAGCGGGCTAAGATACTGGTTATTCGTTTCTCCGCAATGGGAGATGTGGCAATGACAGTCCCGGTTATTAAGGAGTTTTCCGCAGCTTATCCATTGGAAGAACTTTTAGTAATAAGCAGGGCTACTTTTGAGCCCTTTTTCGATGGTATACCTAACTTGCAATTCCTTTCATTTGAACCGAAAGGAAAGCATAAAGGCTTCTTTGGCCTTATAAAGTTATTTTTTGAACTAAAAAAGTGCAAAGTCACTAAAGTTGCGGATTTGCACAACAATTTAAGGAGTAAAGTATTGTGTCTGTTTTTTTTCTTCGGCGGAATTAGCACGGTATCTGTAGATAAAGGAAGGTCAGAAAAAATGCGTCTAACCAGAAAGAGAAATAAAGAACTCAAACCATTAAAGCTTACAGTTTCCAGATATGCAGAGGTATTTGAGAAACTAAGCTATCCCTTGACATTAACAAATAACCTTAGCCCTGTAAACAATCAAAAGCCAGGTAACGAGCAGTGGATCGGAGTCAGTCCATTTGCCCAACACTTGCAAAAAGTTTATCCGGTTCACAAGATGGAAAGGGTTTTGCTAGAACTTGCGAAAAAAGGTTTTAAACTTTTCATCTTCGGTGGTTCTTCGGAGGAAGCATTAGTTGCTGTTGATTGGGAATCGAAACATCAGAATATAACGTCACTAGTTAAAAAGATGACATTGGGTGAAGAAATGGACTTTATTGCTAAACTTGATTTGATGCTAAGCATGGACTCTTCGGGAATGCATCTGGCATCGTTGAAAAATGTGCCGGTAGTCTCAGTATGGGGTGCAACACATCCTTATGTGGGTTTTTTGGGTTATGGCCAATCTATAAACGATGCTGTTCAGCTGGATTTATATTGCCGCCCTTGCTCAGTTTATGGTAACGTTCCATGCTATCGTGGAGATTTCGCTTGTATGAACAATTTGCCAGAGCAGAATGTTATTGATAAAGTAATTGATAAACTTCGTGATCATGAAACAGCTATTATTAGTTAGACATGGAAAATCTGAATGGGGCAATGCGCACCTTCAGGATTTTGACAGACCTCTAAACCCAAGGGGCCATAGGGATGCCCCTGAAATGGCACTTAGATTAGTTCAAAAGGATCTTGTGCCAGAGGTACTGATCAGTAGTCCGGCACTAAGAGCTTTTACAACTGCGAGCCATTTCGAACAGGCTTGGTATCGCCCTGTGGAAAAAATCAAACAAGACAGTTCAATTTATGAAGCTGAAACTCCCGCATTGTTGAAGGTTGTGAATAATATTGATAATAAATACAAAAGAGCTGCATTATTTGGTCACAACCCAGGTTTTACAGATTTCGCGAACTACTTGAGTAATGCGAATATCTATAATCTACCCACTTGCGGCGTTGTATTAATCGAGTTTCCAGTAAACGACTGGAAAGAAATCAGTCATGGATCAGGAACACTTATAGATATCGATTATCCAAAAAGTCCTGATGGTGATTAAAATTGCAGGTGTTTCACTGTGAGGCCGTTATTGATCAGTTGCTTCAACGAATCAATTCCAATCTTCAAATGCGTTTCTACATAAGTGGTGGTTACTGAGCTATCGCTTTCAGCTGTTTTTACACCTTCAGGAATCATAGGTTGGTCTGATACCAATAACAAAGCACCTGTTGGGATTTTGTTAGCAAAACCAGTGGTAAATATAGTTGCTGTTTCCATGTCCACAGCCATTGCCCTTAGAGTTTTTAAATACTTCTTGAAGTGTTTGTCGTGCTCCCAAACTCTGCGATTGGTGGTGTAACAGGTACCCGTCCAGTAATCTCTCGAGTGATCTCTGATTGTTGTTGATATTGCTTTTTGCAATGCAAAAGAGGGTAGGGCAGGCACTTCAGCAGGAAGGTAATCGTTGGACGTTCCCTCACCTCTAATCGCTGCGATCGGCAAGATTAAATCTCCTAGCTGATTCTTCTTTTTTAAACCTCCACATTTCCCAAGGAATAATACTGCTTTCGGACTAATTGCTGTCAGCAAATCCATCATGGTAGCCGCCAGAGGGCTACCCATTCCGAAGTTAATAATCGTGATTCCGTTGGCAGTAACACTTTGCATGGGCTTATCGAGACCCATTATTGGGGCATCATCGTTCCATTCAGAAAACATTTGAAGGTATTTACTGAAGTTGGTTAACAGAATGTAGTCACCAAACTGGTCGAGCGGTCTGCCTGTATAACGTGGCAACCAATTTTTTACGATGTCTGCTTTACTTTTCAAACCCGCTTTAATTGCAGAATTTACCTCTTTTACTTTTTTTGCCTTTGCTGGGATGTTTTCATTTTTTTTTACATCTTTTTCTTCGTTCATATATAATTGTTTTTGTTAGTATTCTATTGCTTGTGATCGTCATGTTGTTTTGAAAATAGTTCTGCTGAATTTATTTCAGCATCTCGGTCATGTTAGGTCTTTTCTACTCCGAGGTCCTGAAATAAATTCAGGAGAATGCGCATTTTATAATGACACGCCGTTAAAAAAGACTTTAGCGCCTAAACTTTAAAACATTACTTAAAAAAAATCCCCGGCGGAACCGGGGATCAAATATTTAAGCAGCTTTTAACTTTTTAAAGTCGGCTTTTTCAAATTTCTCCACCGCATAATCTAATGAGATGTGCAGCTCCTTGACATCTGGATCTGATGGGATATCAAACATCGCGTCAAGCATAATAGCTTCACAAATTGACCTGAGTCCCCTTGCGCCAAGCTTGTACTCCATTGCCTTATCAACGATAAAATCTATTACATCATCATCAAATGCCAATTCTACATTCTCATACTCAAATAACTTTACATATTGGCGGAACAACGAGTTCTTCGGTTCTGTAAGTATATTTCTCAATGCTTCTTTGTCTAAAGGATTTAAATGCGTCAGCACAGGAACCCTTCCGATCAACTCAGGAATTAAACCAAATGATTTTAAATCTTGAGGAGTGATATACTTGTAAAGGTTCTTCAAATCAAGATCAACATCGTCTTTTTTAACTTTGTAACCTACCGCTTGCGTGCGCAATCTGTTTGCAATCTTACGTTCAATGCCATCAAAAGCTCCGCCGCAAATAAACAAGATATTATTAGTGTTTACTGGAATCATCTTTTGATCAGGATGCTTCCGTCCACCCTGAGGAGGTACATTTACCACTGTTCCCTCAAGAATTTTTAATAATGCCTGCTGTACGCCTTCACCTGATACATCTCTTGTGATAGAAGGATTGTCGCTTTTTCGGGCTACTTTATCTACTTCATCAATATAAACGATGCCACGTTCCGCAGAAGCGACATCGTAGTCAGCGGCTTGCAGTAAACGTGTTAAAATACTTTCTACATCTTCACCAACGTATCCTGCTTCTGTTAATACGGTGGCATCACAGATACAGAATGGTACATGAAGGATCTTGGCGATTGTCTTGGCCAGCAAAGTCTTGCCTGTACCTGTTTCACCAACAAGCATGATGTTTGATTTTTCTATCTCTACTTCATCGCCTTTGTCAATTTTTTGGCTTAATCTTTTGTAATGGTTATATACCGCTACAGAAAGAACTTTTTTCGCATCGTCCTGACCAATAACGTATTGATCAATGTGTGCCTTGATCTCATGTGGTTTCAGTAAAGTAACCGAAGAGTCAAGACCCTTTGATTTTTTGCTTCCCAATTCCTGAACAAGCAGCTGGTTGGCCTGGGTAACGCACTTATCGCAGATAAATGCATCCAAACCTTCAATAAGCATTAATGTGTCTTGCTTACCTGATCCGCAAAAAGAGCAACGGGATTCTTTATTTTGTTTAGCCATTATTAATCTTTCTTACTCGCACTCAACACTTCATCAATCATTCCGAATTCTTTAGCCTCGTCAGCCTTCATCCAGTAATCCCTGTCAGAGGCCTTTTCTACCCATTCGTAACTCTTTCCTGAGTGATTGGAAATGATGTCGTATAATTCTTTCTTCAATTTAAGCATTTCTCGCAAGTTGATCTCCATGTCTGAAGCAACTCCTTGGGCACCACCTGAAGGTTGGTGAATCATTACGCGGGAATGAGGTAATGCAGCACGTTTTCCTTTAGCTCCTGCAACTAGAAGTACTGCACCCATAGATGCTGCCATACCAGTACAGATTGTAGCTACATCAGGTGCAATGTATTGCATGGTGTCATAGATTCCCAAGCCTGCATAAACAGAGCCACCTGGTGAGTTGATGTAAATCTGGATGTCTCTATTGTTATCTGTCGATTGTAAAAACAACAATTGTGCCTGTATGATGTTTGCGTTCCCATCATAAATCGCATCACCTAAGAAGATGATACGATCCATCATTAAACGGGAGAATACATCCATCTGCGCAACATTCAGCTGCCGTTCCTCAATAATATAAGGAGTCATGCTTTTTGGAGAATTGTTAGTAGCACCAATATAACGGTCAACATTTAGACCATTAATACGATGATGTTTAACTGCGTATTTTCTGAATTCGTCTTTATCTATATTCATAATAATAAAATTATCTATCTAGTATTTAACTGTGATCACCAAAATAGTTAAACTAAAGTGGTAATTTATTGTGGCATTGTAAAATTTGTTTATTTTATATAAGCAAGGCGGCCTTAATAAAGCCGCCTCATTCAAAAATCCATCAAATCGTATTGAAGATCAGCTTATTTCAATGCTATAAATTTGTTGTAAGGTATATCTTGTTGGTCTAAAGTAGCCACAGATTTGATGTATTCGAATACTTTTAGTGCTTTTACCTCATCAAATATGCGTGTTGCATTGTCTTTCTCTTTCAAGAAAGTCGCAGTATACTGTGCCAGTTGGTCTTCCGGCATAGGAGCAGGGCTGTACATTCTAAATTGAGCGTCCAAACGTTGCTTAGCAGTAGCAAAAACATCCTCATATTTAATCTCAATGTTGTTGTCTTGGATCAGTTTATTCTCAATTAATGTCCACTTCAAGTTTTTAGCAAAATCATCATATCCCTCAGCCAACTCTTCGACAGTCAATTTTTCGTTAGTAGCTTTTAACCACTTATGTAAAAACTCATCCGGAAGCTCAATTTGCACACTCTCGATCAGCTGCTTGTAGATGTCGTTCTGCAATTTGCGATCTGCATCCTGCTGGAACATTCCTTCCACTTCTTCAGTGATCTTAGTCGTAAATCCAGCTTCGTCAGTCACTGTACCTTCGCCAAATAATTTATCAAAGAACTCCTGGTTTAAATCAGACTCTTCTAAACGATTTACGTTTTTGATCACCATCGTAAACTTGGAATCGAGCGCTGCAGCATCCTCTTCGCTAATGTTTAACAATTTGGCAATCACCACTTCGTTTTTATCAAAAGCTTTTGAAACATCCAGCTCAACTACATCATCTTTTTTTAAACCGATTAAAGACTTTTCAATTTTTTTATCCATAACCTGATCTAAGCGAATAGAGCCGGTACTAATTATGCCATCTTCAAAAACTGAACCATCGGGCGAAAGTTGTGTTAATTCGGCATAAAGTACATCATCATCTGCCGAAACTTCAGGGTTTGTCATTTTGCCATAACTTCGGCGGATATTTTTGATGCGTGATGCAAGCGTTTCTTCGTCAGCTTTAACTTTATATTCAGTGAATTTATCTTTTGATGTGATGTTGACGTCTATAGCAGGAGCGAGACCTAATTCGTAATCAAATTCGAACTCGTCTGTATTGTCCCATTTGAATTTCTTTGTATCGTCCATTACTGGAAGCGGCTGACCAAGGATTTCTACTTTATTATCAGTTAAATATTTATTCAGCGTCTCGCTTAATAAATTATTGATCTCTTCAACAAGTATACTTTTGCCATACATTTTTTTGATGTGAGCCATGGGGACCATTCCTTTACGAAAACCAGGAAGGTTAGCTTTTTTAGCTTGCTCTTTTATAGATTTATCAACTTTTTCAGTGTAATCCTCAGGCGCTATTTTAATTTTTACAACTGCATTTAAGTCATTAATTTTTTCCTGTGTAATGTTCATTTTTCTGAATCAATGTTTTTATAATCGTCTATATATAAAAATTCCCCCGTTTTGCGGGGGAATTTTTGTGCGGATGAAGGGACTCGAACCCCCACGCCGTGAAGCGCCAGATCCTAAGTCTGGTGCGGCTACCAATTACGCCACATCCGCAGTTAGGATTGAATTAAGATTGCAAAGATAGAGATTGTTTTTAATTAGCAAAGCGCTAACAAAATTAATTTTAGAAGTTTCCTCTAACCTGCTGAAATACAGGTTAAGATTTTTTGCAATGCCTGAACTAATCCCCAAATTATTGAACCTTGATCTCGAAAGGCATTCTCGTCTGTACACCTGACTTCACAATAGCCGATTTTATTTGCTCATATAAATAAAAATGAGCGCCTAATTCCTGCTTTGCATAATACATCCTAATTTTATCAGAACTGTTATCGATAAACGATTGAAGAGGATCAAGGATCTCAGGATATTCGACCACCTTATAATCTTTAAGTTTTCCTTTTTTTGCAGCAGCAATGATCGCATCATTAAAACTTCCGGTTCTATCTGCCAAGCCTATTCTGACAGCATCGGTTCCTACCCAAACTCTACCACCTGCAATGCTATCTATGTATGCTTTCGATTTCTTTCTGCCATCAGCCACTCTGGTAATAAATCCATCATAAACCCTGTTGACATCGGTTTGAATGATCAATCGCTCACCAGGAGTTAGCGGACGATTAGTACTCATAATGTCTGCGTACTTACCAGTTTTAACTCCATCAAAGGTTATTCCTAGTTTTTCGTTATACAATTTTTGGAAGTTGGGGATCACGCCAAATACCCCAATAGAGCCTGTAATAGTATTAGGCTGGACAAAAATAGAGTCAGCCGCACAACCGATATAGTATCCGCCAGATGCTGCAACATCGCCAAAGGAAGCAATAACAGGTTTTACTTGTTTAGTTAACACAATTTCTCTCCAAATAACATCAGAAGCCAGTGCGCTACCACCAGGAGAGTTTACCCGCAACACGATTCCTTTTATCGTAGAATCCATCCTTGCTTTTCTGATGGTTCTCGAAATTCTTTCAGAACCAATTTGGGCATCTGACCCTTCGCCACCAATGATGTCGCCGTTTGCGTAGATAACTGCAATCCTATTTTTGCCGCCGTCGCTTTTCTTATTAGCAACATTTTTTGCGTAGTCGTTTATCGTTATTGAAGAAATATTGTTTTTCGATTTCTTGCCACTCAATGTCTTCAATTCTTCCAGAATTTGATCTTTATACCTTAAACCATCGACGAGCTTCCTATCGACCGCATCCTGCGGCTTTTGAATTTTATAATCGTCGGCTATGGCATGAAGTTCTGGTACACTGATTTTTCTGGTTACAGATATCCCTTGTAAAAAGGTTTGATATAATCCGCCCAGATAAGCGGTAACCTGCTCACGGTTTTTATCACTCATTTTATCCGTAAAGAAAGGCTCCACGGCACTCTTGTAATTTCCTACTCGGATGATTTGTGCCTCTATGCCCAGTTTGTCGAGTGCGCCTTTAAAGAACATCACTTGAGAATTTAGCCCCTTAAATTCCAGAGCACCTTCAGGGTTCAAGTACACTTTATCTGCTGCAGATGCCAGGTAGTAGGCGCCTTGAGTATACACTTCGCTGTAAGCGATGATCTTTTTACCACTCTTTCTAAAGTCTAGTAGCGCATCACGCACTTCAATCATGGTGGCATAACCAGCATTAGGCGAACTTACATTCAAATAAATACATTTAATGTCGTCATCTGTTTTAGCACTTTCCAGGGCTTTAATCAAATCGTTAAAACCGATGCTCTTTGCGCCACCGCCACCAACAAGCGGAAGGTTAGCAAAAGTGTCATCTGGAGTACGTTCCACAATAGCCTGATCCAGGTTCATAAATAACACAGAATTTTTCCTCACAGGAACCGTTTTATTGGTCTCCATGGAAGAGACTAAACCGACGATAAGCAAAATTGAAACGAAGATGATAAGGAACAAAGAAATAACGACGCCTACGACAGTTGCAAAAACGTACTTGAAAAATTCTCTCATTTGAAGGTTAAAGATTTAATTTGTAAATATAAATAAAATAGCCACGGGCTTTTATGGTATTGGATCACAATAAGGTTTATTTGTTACTTGGCAGCAATATGGGGGCCAGACTTCAACTAATTAACGAGGCTATCAAAAATATCAATTCTAAAATAGGTGAAATCGAAGAAAGGTCTTCTGTATATGAAACAGCTCCCTGGGGTAAAACGGATCAAGCAGGCTTCCTAAATATAGCTATAGCTATAAATACTTTATTTACACCTCTGGAGGTATTAAATAAAGCGCTGGAAATTGAAACACAGCTTGGGCGAATCCGCGAAGAAAAATGGGGAGCCAGACTCATTGATATCGACATCATTTTCTATGGTAACGATATTGTTAACATTCCTAATCAGCTAGAAATTCCCCATCATGAAATGCACAACAGGAAATTTGTCCTTGAACCATTGGTTGAGATTACGCCCGACCTTCAGCATCCGGTATTTAAAAAGTCAATTTCCGCCCTTTTAAATGAGCTCAACGATCAGCTGGACGTTACTAAAATATAAAGATTTACCAGATTGGATATAAAAACATTTTTATCTAAGTTTGTTGAACAATGATTAACGCAAACAAAAATAGTGAGCCTTTAGATCTTTCTTATCTCAAAGAGATGTCTGGTGATAGTCCAGAGTTTATTATTGAAATGATTGACCTTTTTAAATCCCAAACTCCAATCTATTTATCGGAGCTTCAAGATGCAATTGTCCAGAAAGATTGGGATAAAGTCGCAGCTACTGCTCATAAGATGAAGCCAACATTTACTTATGTTGGTAGAGAAGATGTGAAGGAACATCTACAGGAGATGGAGCAAGGGGCGCGTGATAAGTCAGATATGCATCAGTTGGCAAATGCCTTCGAGGAGGTACGCCTTTTCATTAGTACCCTGTACGCTCAATTGGATGAGGCTAAAGCCAATCTTCAAAACAACTTTAAGCTTTGATTTTCTTAAAATGTACTATTGAGAATCCTATGTACAATAGGATTATAAAGGGCACCGCAACAAATTTTAATACTATTGCCAGCGTTACTGAGGAGATCAGAAACAGGTATTTGTATTTATTATGACCCCAACTCAGGTTGCTTAGCTTCATGGAAAAAATTCGTATTTCACTAATCAATAACCAACTTAAGATTACCGTCAAAGCAATCAGAAATAGGGTTGATCCAATGATCTGAGGATAATCCTTTTGAATAAAGGGAAGCGATACAATCAATAAGGTATTCATTGGCGTGTTCAACCCGATGAAATTCTCCGTCTGCCGGGTATCCACATTAAACTTAGCTAATCTTAATGCTGAAAAAATAGTGATCACAAATCCTAAGTAGGGTAGCCATGGAGAGCTGAAATCACTAACCATCAAAAGCTTAAACATAACCACTCCAGGCAAAAACCCAAAGCTGACCATATCTGCCAATGAATCCAGTTCCTTGCCAATAGAAGATTTTACGTTTAGTGCACGAGCAACGAGACCGTCGAAGAAATCGAAAGTTCCTGAAAGCAAAACAAAGTAAGCAGCAACGTCTAGCGCTCCAGTAAAAGCGTAAACCACCCCAATGCAGCCTGAGAAAAGATTGGCGCAGGTAATTGCATTGGGAATGTGCTTTTTTATCATTGTATGAAAAAATAAAATTAGCTATTCATGGAAATAAGAAACTCCTCATTGGATTTTGTTCCTTTGATCTGAGCCTGAACAAATTCCATTGCTTCCTGAGCGTTCATATCTGCCAAGTGGTTACGTAATATCCAAACTCTTTGCAGCGTATCTCTGTCATGCAATAGGTCATCTCTTCTGGTACTTGAAGCAGTGATGTCAATTGCAGGGAAGATTCGTTTATTAGATAATTTACGATCTAACTGAAGTTCCATATTACCTGTACCCTTGAATTCTTCAAAGATCACCTCGTCCATTTTCGAACCTGTATCAGTTAAGGCAGTTGCAAGGATAGTTAATGAACCACCTTTTTCAATATTACGTGCCGCACCAAAGAAACGCTTTGGCTTATGCAAGGCATTTGCATCTACACCACCTGATAAAATCTTACCTGAAGCGGGAGCAGTGGTATTATAAGCTCTAGCTAGTCTTGTTATGGAATCCAATAGGATCACTACATCATGTCCGCATTCTACCAATCTCTTTGCTTTTTCCAATACGATGTTTGCGATTTTAACATGGCGCTCAGCAGGCTCGTCAAAAGTAGAAGCGATAACTTCCGCCCTAACGCTTCTGGCCATATCAGTCACCTCTTCCGGTCGTTCATCAATTAATAAGATGATCAGATATACTTCAGGATGATTTTTAGCAATCGCATTTGCTACCTCTTTCAGTAGGTTTGTCTTACCAGTTTTAGGTTGTGCAACTATCAAACCACGCTGACCTTTACCTATCGGAGTAAACAAGTCTATGATTCTGGTTGAATAATTATTGGTTTCTGTAAAAAGATTTAATCTTTCGGTAGGGAATAATGGAGTAAGGTAATCGAAGGGAACCCTATCTCTTACATCAGCAGGAAGGCGACCATTGATCGTTTCTACCCTTACCAATGGGAAGTATTTCTCGCCCTCTTTCGGTGGACGAATGCTTCCTTTAACTGTATCGCCTGTTTTTAAACCAAATAGTTTAATTTGTGACTGTGACACGTAAATATCATCTGGTGAAGACAAGTAATTGTAATCGGCAGATCTTAAAAAACCATATCCATCAGGCATGATCTCCAAAACACCTTCATTAGTGATGGTATTGTCGAAATCCAGATTGGAATAACTGTTCTCATTTTGTTTCTGTGAAGAAACATTACCAATGTTTTGACCTTTTTGTCTGTTATCCTCTCTTAAAGCTTTGTTTTTCTTTTCAAAGGCAGGAACAGTGATTGTAACATTTGGAGCAGCTATGTCTGTAGTTGGAGTTATATCAGGCGCTGCCTGGGTAGGTACCTCCGGGGAAACAGCCGATTCTTCTTTGTCTTCCAAGACAGCTACCTCCTCAGGTTTCCCTTCAGATATTCCAACGGGATCAAATAAAGAAGCTCTACTGAAAGGCTTTACTGCGTTTTTCTCTTCTTCCTCTTTAGGAATTCTGATTCTTTTTCTTGTACTTTTTTCTGCTGTAGGCTCTTTTACAGTTTTAACTTTCAGCGGTTTTGCAGCGGTAACGGCAACAACTTGAGTTTTAGTATTTGCGGTGACCTCAATAGGTCCGTCCTGGTCTGTAATCTGAGCTATGATTTCAACAAGTTCAGCTTTGCGTAACTCGTCTGCATTTAAGATACCTTGTGATTTTGCTAGCTCACGCAATTCTGCTGTAAGCTTTTCATTTAATTCTGTTTTATTAAACATTATATGATATTCGGTGTTGAGAATTTTTTATAAAATATTTATCAGTCAAAGCAAGAAATTCGGCTATAATTAACAATGGGAAACAAAATTTTGCGAATATTTTCTGGAATGGTCAGATAAACTTTAAGGAATTATCTTGCAATTGTATGTAATTGTAAACAAAAATACAAGAAATATTTAAAATTGTTTGAAAGATTTTATTCTAAAACTAAACGTGCCGAACAGAAACTAAGGTTAAAATTAACATCTTTGTGCTCACATTTCGCACTATAATGAATAAGAAGCAGTTATTTAATCATATTAAAACCAAAAAATCTTTTTTGTGTATAGGTCTTGATCCAGTTTTAAAAAGCATTCCCAAACACCTATCAAAATTCGATAATCCTGTTCTTGAGTTCAACAAACAAATTATAGATGCCACAAAAGACTTATGTGTAGCCTACAAACCCAACACCGCTTTCTATGAAGCTATGGGTTTAAAAGGTTGGGAAACATTAATCGAAACCTGGAAATACATACCTGCCAACATTTTTACAATTGCAGATGCTAAGAGAGGTGATATTGGGAACACTTCAGCAATGTATGCAAATGCTTTTTTTAATGAATCGCAGTCCGGAATGGGCTTTGATGCCATCACCGTAGCCCCATATATGGGCAAAGATTCCGTGGGGCCTTTTTTAAATCACAAAGACAAATGGGTGATCCTACTGGCACTTACTTCTAATCTAGGCCATAATGATTTCCAGCTTTCTGGAAGTCAGAATGGCAAACTCTACGAACAAGTTATCCGTACCTCCTCGAAATGGGCAGACAGTGAGCAACTCATGTATGTGGTAGGCGCTACAAAAGCTGAAGAGTTTCAAAACATTCGGACGTTGGCCCCTGATAATTTCTTATTGGTACCGGGAGTGGGTGCACAGGGTGGAAGTTTAGCTGATGTTTGTCAGTTTGGTTTAAATAAAGAATGTGGTTTATTAGTCAACTCGTCAAGAGGAATTATATATGCCTCGAATGGTGAGGACTTTGCTGAAAAAGCAAGGGAAGAAGCTTTAAAGTTGCAGCATGAAATGGAGCAGATCCTATCAGCTGCCAACATCATATGAAAGGAAAAGCAGATCTTCGTTTAATCCTGGCCTTGGTAGGTGTAGCTCTGATTTGGGGTACTACTTATCTGGGTATCCGGGTAGCTGTTGAAACCATACCACCCTGGTTCGTTACCACGATGAGGCAAGGCGTAGCCTCTTTGATTTTATTTATCATACTGTGGCGTAAAAAGGAATTTAAATGGCATAGCTGGCCTTATCTCCGCAGACAGGTCCTCGTTTCTATGCTTATGATTGTAATCGGGAATGGTATGACCACTGTAGCCGAACAAAGTATTCCAAGCGGACTTACCTCTCTTTTAAATGCATTGAGCCCATTGCTGGTATTTATTGGAAGTGTAATAATTGGCCTGCAAAAACCAAGTTTAAAAGGTGTCGTCGGCGTAATTATAGGCTTCCTTGGGGTGGCTTTTATCTTTAGAGATGGTATCTCTGATTTGATGGATCCTAATTATCGCTTTGGTATAATTTGCATATGCACAGCCTTAACTGGCTGGTCCGTGGGAACGATATACACCAAAAAAAATTCTTATAAAACGAGCAATATTTTTCTGGATCTTTTCTATCAATTCTCGTTCTCCGCCGTTGTGCAACTCGTATTGGCCCTGATCATACATCGTAATGCTGATCCTTCTACTTGGACCCTGCAAAGCCTTTCCGCTGTCGTTTACCTAGCGATATTTGGTTCCGTCGTAGCTTTTTTCTGTTATCATTATGCTTTAAAGCGTGTGACGGCTACGGAAGTATCAGTGTTATCTTATTTCAATACGGTCATCGCGCTTTTCTTAGGTTGGCTTATTTTAAACGAAAAAATCACTTTTGATATTTTAATTGCAACGTTGTTGATCATCCTGGGTGTCTTTATCACCAACTATAAAAAGGAACCTAAGGCAGCGAACCTGGTATAATTTCGATAAATAATTAGAGGTTGGTCAGATGGAAATATCTGAGAACTTCCTATTTTTTATCTGGCGATACCGGCTGCTCAACAGCGCGCATCAAGTTTGCGTAGGCGGAGAAGTGCTGGAGATTATTCAGCCAGGCATTTTAAATACGCATGCCGGACCGGATTTCACTGAAGCTAAGCTGTTAATTGATGGAAGAAAGTGGGCAGGGAATGTAGAGATACACAATAAATCATCCGATTGGCAATTGCACAAACATCAGAATGACGAGGCCTACGAATCGGTTATATTACATGTTGTATATGAGAATGATGTTGCGATCACAAACAAAAGCGGGCAACGTATTCCGACTTTAATCATCAAAGGTGTATTCTCAGAATTGCTATTCGATAACTATGTAAAAATGCTTGACTGCAAAGAAAGTTTTCCATGCAGACCACAAATGAAAGAAATTGAGCCAATCGTACTGAATACTTTTCTTTCCAGGGTAATTGTTGAGCGCTTAGAACAAAAAATAACTGAAGTCCTTGCAAAAGTAAAAGATCTCAAAGGCAACTGGTACGATACCTTTTATTTTTACCTTGCCCGAAACTTTGGATTCAAAGTAAATGCTTTACCATTTGAACTGCTCGCCAATGCCTTGCCCCTACAGCTACTCAATAGACATTGGGACAATCCCATTCAAGTTGAAGCTTTGATATTCGGGCAGGCGGGCTTCCTCGAACATACCAAACTTGATGGTGAATACGCCCATTTGCTAAAAGCCGAATACAAATTCTTAAAGCTTAAATATAATCTAAACTCAATAGACGTTTCGGTCTGGAGGTTTTTACGGATGAGACCGGCTAGTTTTCCAACGGTTAGGCTCGCACAATTCTCTGCACTTCATGCCCAGTCAAATCAACTTTTCGCAAAGATACTTAAGGCTCCTGATCTAAAGGCTATCTCAGCCTTATTTATCAACCTCAATGTCAGTCCCTATTGGCAGACACACTACCATTTTAAGAAACCAGTCGCAGAGATGCAGGTGCAGTTAGGAAAGAAGTCAATAGAAAACATTTTAATCAATACTGTGTGTGTTTTTCTTTTCGCTTATGGAAAATACACCGCTCAGCAACATTTCATAGACAGGGCATTGGATTTCCTGGAGAAGATTCCCGCAGAGCATAATACAATTGTAAATCAATATCTTGACGCTGGACTAAAAATTGATAGTGCATTGATGTCGCAATCCCTGCTTCAATTAAATAAATATTACTGTACTCAGAAAAAATGTTTAAATTGTGGTATCGGAATTAAAATATTAAGAAAATAACATGTTCCAGAAGATCGTTACCTATTTTGAAAAACAGAGTTTTGGGGTTTGTACGCAGCTCGCGGAACGAATGAATATGTCGATCAGTAAGATTAGACTCTTCTTTATTTACTCCTCATTTTTAGCCGTCGGATTTCCAATTATCTTCTATGTTTTGGCAGCCCTAGTGCTTGATGTTCGGCGCTACGTCAAAAAAAATCGTGTCCGCATCTGGGACGTTTAGTGCATATCTGACAACAGTTTTTAGTTGAAATGGAGTTTCCTCAGCTTTGTCTCGGCTGAGTGTCTGCTACCTGAAAGGACGTAGGAAACACACTTCAAACGCCTAATTGAGACGTTTCTAAAACTCTTCAGGGTTAACCCCATATCAACCAGATCTCCGTTTCACTTAGCGATCAAATCAATCGATTTTACGTTATATTCGAATAAGCATCTCTTCCTGCTGAAATAATTTACAGTCGCGATAAATGCTTCCACACTTTTATTTAAGTTTGTTGATTCAATAATATTAGTAACGAAAATGTCGGTAAGGGGAAATCAGTTCAAGTCCAATTCTTTTAAAAATGAGTCATCAGACAAGGCTAATCCCCGTTCTTTTACTGCCAGGCCAGCGAAAGAAAAGTTGGACTTTATGCCCCGTCTGGATTTCCAGAATGGGAGAGCTATTAAGATCATCGGCCTGGGTTTTATCGTTTTCGCACTTTATTTTCTAATCGCTTTCACCTCCTACTTGTTCACCTGGCAAGAAGATTATAGCTACGTAATCAAAGCGAACGGTGGATGGGGTAACCTCTTTAAATCTTTTGAGGAGTTGCAGCAGGTCAACATCCCACCGGTAGTACAGAACTGGCTTGGGAAATTTGGTGCGCTTCTTTCCCATCAATTTATCTACGAATGGTTTGGTATTGCATCGTTTCTTTTCATATTCATATTCTTTGTGATCGGTTACCGTTTATTGTTCAAGGTAAAAATCGTTTCTATTGAAAAGGCACTGGGTTATAGTCTGTTTTTTCTGTTGTTTATTTCATTTGCGTTGGGTTTTGGACATTCATTCTTAGGTGATACCCCACATTTTTTAGAGGGCGAGTTCGGATATTGGAGTAATAAGCTTTTAGTGGCGCAAATTGGAAGGGCTGGAGTAGGTGGTTTAATTACTTTTCTTGCGCTAACGATTCTAATCATCGCTTACAACATTGATTTTAAATTTGCCGAACGTCAAAAAGACAATGCTACAGTACCTGATGTCCCTGAGAATATCGAACTTATGTCTGAAACACGATCTGAGCCAGTTGAATTTACAGTAAATGACAAGTTGGGGAGAGTAAGAAAGCAGGAGCAGAATGTGGTGATCACCCCTTCAAGATTTGAAGAAAAGATAGAAGATGAAGTCATAATTCCAACTTTCACTCCCGCGGTTAACGTGATGCACACGCCGATTGTCTTAATGCCCAAAATTGATAACCCGTCAACAAAGCCTGAACCTGAGCTGACGATTGAAAAGTCGCATGAACTTACCATTGAGAAAACTGAAGAAGATAAGAAATCTGAGGAGCTGGTTGAACAATATGGAGCTTATGATCCAACACTGGATTTGGCTAGCTATAAATATCCCCACCTCGACCTTTTGGAAAACTATGGATCGAACAAGATCTCTGTTGATGCAGACGAGTTGGAGGCAAATAAGAATAAGATTGTAGAGACCTTAAATCACTACAACATTGAGATTGATAAGATTAAGGCTACGATCGGTCCAACAGTCACCCTTTATGAGATTATACCAGCACCGGGCGTTAGAATCTCTAAGATAAAGAATTTGGAAGACGACATCGCCTTAAGTTTAGCTGCTTTAGGCATCCGGATCATTGCACCAATGCCTGGAAAGGGAACTATTGGTATTGAGGTACCTAACCTGCATCCGGAGATGGTTTCTATGCGCAGCATTTTAGCGACAGAAAAGTTTCAAAGTACTACAATGGATCTGCCGATTGCTTTAGGAAAGACAATTTCTAATGAAGTTTACATCGCAGATTTAGCTAAGATGCCCCACTTGTTGGTAGCAGGAGCAACCGGACAAGGTAAATCTGTAGGTATAAACGCAATTCTTGTTTCCTTACTTTATAAAAAGCACCCCGCGCAACTGAAATTTGTGTTGGTAGATCCAAAGAAGGTGGAGTTGACGCTATTCAATAAGATTGAGCGTCACTTTCTGGCCAAACTACCAGGTGAAGCCGATGCAATTATTACAGACACTAAAAAAGTTATCAATACACTAAACTCTTTATGTATCGAAATGGATCAGCGTTACGATCTATTGAAAGATGCACAAGTAAGAAATCTGAAAGAATACAATGATAAGTTCATCAGAAGAAAGCTTAATCCAAACAATTCCCATAGGTTCCTGCCATACATCGTATTGATTGTGGATGAGTTTGCAGATTTGATGATGACAGCTGGTAAAGAGGTGGAAGCACCAATTGCAAGGCTGGCACAACTGGCAAGGGCAGTAGGGATTCACCTGGTTCTGGCAACACAAAGACCATCAGTAAACATCATTACGGGAACGATCAAAGCTAACTTCCCAGCAAGACTTGCCTTTAGAGTACTCTCGAAGATTGACTCCAGAACGATTTTAGATAGCGGTGGTGCCGACCAATTGATTGGACGGGGTGATATGCTACTCTCAACCGGAAATGACCTGATCAGGTTACAATGCGCTTTTGTCGATACGCCGGAGGTAGATCGGATCTCAGAATTTATTGGTACTCAAAGAGGATATCCAGAAGCTTACCAATTGCCGGAATATATTGACGAAGCGGCAGAGTCTGCGAAACTTGACTTTGATCCAAATGATAGAGATTCAATGTTTGAAGATGCTGCGCGTTTGATCGTAATGCATCAGCAGGGATCTACTTCTTTGATCCAAAGAAAGCTGAAGTTAGGATACAATAGAGCGGGCAGGATAATTGATCAATTAGAGTCTGCCGGCGTAGTGGGTCCATTTGAAGGAAGTAAGGCAAGGGAAGTTCTAATTCCTGATGATTATGCTTTGGAACAGTTCTTGAATAAGCTGAACAACAAATCATCATAACAACACACAATATGAGAAAGATTACGGCACTTTTGCTACTTACCATAGGTATGGGATTAGGTTTACATGCGCAGACGGATGCAAAAGCGAAAGCCATTCTTGCTGAAGTTAGCAAGAAATATAGGTCATACAACATCATTAAAACAGATTTTAGCTTTACATTAGAAAATCCTCAAGCGAAGATTAAGGAAACCCAACAGGGAAGTCTGATCGCTAAATCTGATGCGAATAAATATAAAGTGACCATGACGGATCAGGAGTTGTATAGCGATGGGAAAAGTCAGTGGACATATTTGAAAGAGAATAAAGAAGTTCAGATCACAGATGTAGACAATAATGCGGATGGTGTGAATCCGGCTAAAATCTTTACGGTCTATGAAAAAGGCTATAAATACCTATTCATAGGTGAAAAGAAAGTCGGTGCAAAGACGCTACAAACTATTGACTTGAGTCCACTAGATATTAAGAAATCAATTTTTAAGATTCGCCTGACTATAGATAAAGTTGCCAAACAGATCACTAATGTAGTGATCTTCGACAAAAGCGGAAATAAGTATACCTACGCAATTAGAACCTTTACACCGAATGTTAAGATTGCCGAGAGCGCTTTCGTCTTTAACGCCAAGAAATATCCTGGTGTTGAGGTTGTGGATTTAAGGTAACATAGTTACATTTGGGTTTTAACGAATTCAGTTTGAAAATAACTTTTTTAGGTACCGGTACTTCCCAGGGCATCCCTGTTATTACGTGTAACTGCGAAGTTTGCCAGTCGGACGATCATAGAAACAACAGGCTTCGCGTTTCCGTATTAATTGAAACGGGAGATAAGACCATTGTTGTCGACAGTGGACCTGATTTCAGGTACCAGATGCTACAGGCGAAAGTTAAGGACCTTGATGCGATTTTATTTACCCACGAGCATAAGGATCATGTTGCTGGACTTGATGACATTCGCCCCTTCAATTATTTGTTGCACAAGAACATTGATATTTATGCAACGGATCGGGTGCAAGATGCTTTGAAAAGAGAGTTTTCCTACATCTTCTCTGATGTAAAATACCCTGGATTGCCTCAAATCGAACTTCATACCATAGATCAGGAACCTTTTTTTATTGGGGAGACTGAAATCATCCCATTAGCGATCATGCATTATAAGCTGCCGATATTGGGATTCAGGATTGGTAATTTTACTTATATTACTGATGCAAAGACAATTTCGGAAGAGACTATTGCGAAAGTTCGGGGTACAAAGATCCTAGTGGTGAACGCTTTACAGAGGCAGACGCACATCTCACATTTCACATTAGAGGAGGCAGTTGAGTTTGGAAAGAAGATAGGCGCAGAGCAAACTTACTTCACACACATCAGCCATAATCTCGGTTTACATCAGGAGGTGGAAAAAGAATTGCCTGAAGGCATGAAATTAGCCTATGATGGCTTAACATTATTCTCTGAATAAATATATATTTGCAACTCTTTATACCCGGGTGGCGAAATTGGTAGACGCGCCAGCTTGAGGGGCTGGTGCTGGCAACGGCGTGGCAGTTCGAATCTGCTCTCGGGTACCGAATGTTAAAAATAAGAATGCAATTATCTGATAAACAGATAATTGCATTCTTATTTTTATGAAATTCTATCTTTAAACACGAAAGTAGACTATTTCTAATTTCCTGATAATCAATTGTTTATTTATTTTTTAGTACCCCCGATTAGTGTTTATAAATTATTGATGTTAAGTGTTTTATATGTAACTACTTGATATTCAGTTGTTAAAACAGCGTCTGCTTGTCCCTACTAAAACACATTTTTATTTCGACTTGCTGACGGACGATTTTTAGTCTTTATAATTTGATCGTCTTCGATATCAAGCACGTCTTTAAAGAAGACTTCCACGGCAAGTCGGGCGACAAGATTTAAGAAAGGCTTCTCGTCCTCATGAACAATCTTATCCTCATTTCCTGGGTGATTTGGGATTCTCTTGGCTCTTCTTTTTGGAGGATTCATTGACTAGAGATTCTTAGACAAATGAATTTATGAAGGCTATATTACTTAAATGTTTATTTACAATTAATCATCATAACTGTCCACTTAAAACAAGCTGATTGACAGTTGGTTACAATTCAGTTCTTTGACATCTTTGTAGTCTATATTTTTAAGTAGCTCATTTACAGTGGTTTTATCCAGTATCGAGATGCCGATCACCTGTAATATTTCGTAGGTTGAGCGGTCTGATTTGAGTTCTTTGGCAACTATTGCTACCAGACAGTATGTGATAATTGCCGAATACACCTGGATACGAACCGCATTTTCAGAAGTACCCCAAAAGGACTTTATCTTCAAATGCTGTTTGATCCATTTGAAGAAGAGCTCAATCTGCCAGCGGTTTTTATAAAGAAGCGATACCTGGGATGCTGTTATTTCCATATTGTTGGTCAGGAAAACAAATGTTCTCTCGCTTTCCTGGTCGTAGTACTTTACCCTTCTCAGTTTTTCCGGATAATCTTTGAGGGTATAAAACCCTGTCAGCAGACCACTCTGATCACACAATACCCCTGTCGACTTATCCACTTTTCGGGAATATATCCTGCGATATTTCAAGCTTGACTTAGCTCGTATGACGAAGAAAGCTTTCCTTTGGGTGATAGTATAAAGCCTGGAAAAATCCACATATCCCCGGTCGAAAACATAGTAGGCAGCTTCTTCATAAATGAGATGGTCCATGGCGTTCATGTCGTTTACGGCCGCTGGTGTGATATGTATAAAAGCAGGAATTTGTGTGGTAATATCAAAAAGGGTATGGAGTTTTATTCCACCCTTAGTTTTACGAAACTTTGCCCACCAGAAAACATTCAGACAGAGATCTATGGTAGAGGAATCAAATGCATACACCTTGCCTTTTATCTCAAAATCTTCATTGGCCCGCTTATTCCGGGCGATACTGATCAGGTGATAAGCGAACTCTTCGAATATCTTGCTGTTGCGGCCCTGATTAGCTTTGGCCAGATTGCTCCGGGTTACGCTTTTGCCGAGTCCCAAATGGTATGATTTCTTACTATGGGCTTCCAAAGCAATGATCAGATCCCGTAAACTATCCCGGTTGGTAAGCTGACCGAATAACATGCAAAGTAATTGGTTCCAATAGGAAAAATGCCTCACATATTTATCACCGTCATACTTTTTTACAATTCCATCGAATACACGCTGTGGAAGAAACTCCGCCAGTTGTGCGAAAACATATTTGCCCTGATTCATGATAAGCCTATTATTCCGCCTAACGTAATCAATCCAAATCGTCACGCATTAATTCAGCACATAACTAATAGACTATCAATGATTTCAAAGAACAATTTTTATCTTTTAATGGACACTAATGATTAATAATAGTAAATAAAAAATGGATTATTATTCTTTGATACCTTAGGACTGATGGAACTACTCAACACTCGAGAACTGGCCTATACGATTTTGATAAGTACTGGGCTATTCGTTGGCCTTTTAATAAAAGACTTAAGAAAAGATCTACTGTCGATTTTGAGTGCACTGGTCAGCAAGAGCTTTTTGAAGCTGTACGGCTTGTTTTTGAGCTATAACTTCCTAGTTGTGCTTTTGCTGAAAAGGATTGGCGTATGGGAGATTTCGCTACTGAAGGATACCTTGGTCTGGATGATATTTGCTGGACTTCCGTTAGTGTATAAGGCGGGGCGTGCCAAGGAAATCAAAGTCTATTTTATTGAATTACTGAAATCTCTGTTTGCCTTCACTGTCTTGCTGGAGTTCTTAATAGGGCTCCATACCTTTTCCTTGCTTGTCGAACTGCTATTGGCTTTTATCATGGTTTTTCTGATCCTGCTCATTGCCTTTGCAAAAGCCAGAGAAGGGAATGAAAAGGTAGTGGGCGTGCTGGAATGGACGATTCTAGTAGTGTCGATGGCTGTACTGTTAGGAGAGTTTAATTATGTGGTAAGCCACACCTCTGAATTTTTAAAATGGAACTATTTTTGGCAGTTCTGGCTATCAGCGGAGCTTGCGGTATTTTTGATTCCTTTTCTGTATGCAGTAGTCACCTATCTGCGCTTTGAGGAGACCTATTCGATGGTGGCAAAGCCCCGTTTCTCTGGACCAGTCAGCCGTTATTGCAGATTAGTACTTCCCTTTTATTTTTACAATGATTTGGATGGATTAAGGAGGTGGAGAATAGCTGCTTTTCGCTCCAAACCGAAATCCAGATTTGAAGTGATTGAATTAATCAAGCTGGTTAAGGAGCTTATAAAGGAGGAAAAGAACCCCCAATTTGTTGATCCTAGCGAGGGCTGGTCTCCATATGTGGCAAAAGCTTTTTTAATGCGATTGGGGCTGATAGGTGGGAACTATGTCTTTTACTATGACAGCGAGTGGGGTGCTGTATCCAACCGAAAGCACCTGAGCGATCTCGATTGGATGGCCAATTCGATAGATTATTCGGTTGAGGGCAACCGTCATGTCGTTACGCAACTAAAGCTTCGGTTAGAGGTATTCAATAAGAGTAAGGTTGGCGACAGTCATGCGGTTTTCCTGCAATATGTAAGCTTCTTGTTTGCGATCATTTCATCCGAAGAGCTCCCTATGAGGGTTGTCGATTCCATTTTATTTGGTAAAAAAGCTTCTGCATCTGTTGACGGCTTTAACTTGATAATCGAGCGGAGCCTGTACGATAACGTCTATGGTGGCTATGATTTGAAATTTGTGATTCAGCACAGGAAACATTGTTCAAAATGATATTATTATTGGATGAAAATTTCGGTTAATTTAGCATCACTAGCTCAAGCGTAAAATGCTATTTACTACTGCACATTATTGATTAAAGAAAGCTCATAAACTACTGGGAACTACTAATCTATTGGCTAAGGAAATGGAAGGTGTTTTTAACCAATGGTCAAAGATTAAAATTACCGATAAACAGGTTAAAAAGCTGGTGCAGATGGCGATGGCTCCAAACAAGGAAACGCTACAGAATTTGCAAATGGGAAAGCAGGATGAATTTTCCAGTGTTAGGTTTTAGAGTATTTAGCCACAAGCCCGCCCCAACAGATGGAAACCAAAAAGGTACATTATTTAGGACTTATAATGCGGTTACAGGTTGTTTTCAGAATGTGAAAAGCTAAAGACAGGATGTTCTACAAGAACAAAAGGTAATCTTGTTTTAAAAACACCTACAGGATTTCAATGCGTCAGAAAACAGTGCCCTGCTGACTAAGGTTAGTGATAAATTCGAGGAAATAAATGAACATTCCAAAACGCCATTCATACCAAAAAAAAATGAAATGAACCGCTCAATTTTAGAAAAGCTTCAGGACTTAGGAATTATACGGATTTTCCTAGAAAACCGAAACCATTATCGGGTATTTCATTAGTGATTGTTATATCTCCATACCATCAAGCCACTGTTTACGGTCTGCGGGGACAATGATTTCAATCGTTTCAAACGCTATTTTGAGAATTTTCTGTAGCCCTAATGAATCTGATCCGTCTACTGCATATATTTCTGATTCGATTTTTGAAAGCTCATCCTGTGATCCTACATAATAAGATTTAATGATGTCCAGAACCTGAGCCCTGACAAATGGAACCAGAGCATATTCTACAACGCCTTTTGCAGTAATTAAATATTTTCTCAGAGCCGGAACAACATTAATTAGCTGACCTAACCTTTCGGTATTAAGTTTGGTGAGATAGATCACACCTATTATGCACATTGTTTGCAGATTTCTCCGTCCCTGATGACCAAAGGTATTGGCTCTGTCTGTCAACATTTTAATCGAAATAGATTGACCGAGTATTTTTTTAGAGATTTCTAGCAGCAGGCTGAACAATACCTTATCAGATGCGTTTGGCATATAAGCTGTTATCATAGAATAATAGCTCTCACTCAATTGATTTTTATTTAGTCTGTTGTCCATTTGGGCAGTCAAGACCATGATAAATAATGGTACAATGGCGAAAGATGTTGCGGTGTCCTCAGCGTCGCTCCATTCCTGACTAGGTTTTTCGCTGAAAATCTTGGTCGCGTCCGAGGTCTTTAGCACTTCATGTTTCTGCTGCGGAGTACCGTTTAGGTGACTGGAGACTGCGGAACTGTAAAGATAGGCCTCAAATGCTTCATCAGGTTTGAAGTTGATCAAAGCAAAATGCGCGGAAACGCTACTTACCGTGAAGAGCATTGCTTGTGATCCGTTCTTTCGGGCCATATCAAATGCTTTTAGCGACCAATGATAAGCTTTATCCGGATTTTTTATTGCAGCTGATATATATGCCATCTGAGTTAGGATGTAGCTATCATTTTCAGCCTTGTAATGACCAGAAAAATCATTGAAATTAAACATCAGAAGGCCTTGATAAGGAGCAAAATAGTCACTTCCGCTGGTTTGTGGTGGTTTACCATCATTTAACATCCCAGCGAAATAGCCAGTTATATGTCCTGTCAATGAAAATAGCCTAATCCAGTTCCCTCCAAAATTCTCTTTTCTTCCGTTAACAAGACGTGCTATTAAATCTTCTAGCTTCGGAAACATATGCAAGTAATCGCCGTTCAACCAATGCGCGATAACAAGTTCGGCTAAAAGCACAATATAGCTCAGCTCGGGATAATCAGTGATAGTATCCGCTAATAACACAGCCTGCTCACAATACTCTACCGCCTCCTGTCGATCCACATTAGAAACTGCACAAGCTGCAAAAATTAATATATCTATATAATCGACTTGCTGCTGCACAGAATAACTAATAGCACAACGAAACCATTCTATTTCCTTCTCATTGTTATTAAGATCCCTATAAATCTTTCCCAAATTTGCACTAAGCAGAAATTTCGCATCTTCAGTTGTGAAAATAGTAAGATAGTGCTTGGTCACATTTTGCGAATTTTCCGTATCATGGAACCACAGTGACTCAATCTTGACTAATTCACGAACTATTAATGCGGCGTAGTATTCATTTTTCATCTCTAGAAAGAACTCAAGCAATAGGTTGAGCTTCTCTATTTCCTGGTCCCGTCGTGTGGAATTCGTGCCATTTTTTTCCTGATCCAGTATTTCCTGACAAAAAAATGGAATAGTGTTAATCCCAACATCGCCGTCGAAGATATCAATCCCAACTGCTAAAGCTTGCCGTGCGTGGGTTATCCAAGTTGCTATATCTTGCTTAGATTTTAATTTGACCACGGGTATCCAAACCAAATTTTCAAACCCATTATTTTGTAGATCAAAATTAAATTTTTGTCCAATTTCTTTTGAGTTTTCCAGTACATAACGGAGGTTGGTAAAATAGTCATCTAGGGAGATCTCCATAAAATGCATAGTCATCACCATCATTCTGATAACAACGCCTTCAGAAACCCCTCCATCAGGATGATCAAATAAATTCTTAGTTTTTTCAAGAAGCACAGATGTATCCTTGTCAATTAGCTTGTAAAGCCTAAGCTGCTCGTTTCTTATCAGTACTTGCAATCCAAGATTCATTTCCCGTGGAAAATCTGTATCGGTCCAATAAAACATGTAACCCCATCCATATAGTATTGTGGTATGCTCTTTCGACTGGGTTGCTTGGTACATCTTTAACAGCACCATCCCAGCACTATTGAAGTCTTTCCCATTGACAAAAGCGAGTATTGCTCTTATCGCGGTGATTTGATCAACCGTATTTGCAATTATACTTTCTCCAATTGCAACCTGTACTTTTTTAACGACATCGCTGGTCAGATTCTGGATACCAATATCAACAATCAAAGGAGAGATTTCGAATTTTTGGTTTCCTTGTGCTTGTATCCACAAATGCAGTAATGTCTGGAATTTTTCATTAGGGTGATTGACCACCTTTGCGGCTTCGCTAACAGCCTTTATCTGATCAGGACCAAATATCCAGCTAATCAAACTTAATCTGTATAATAATTCCCTTGCTTCTTCATCAACAATATACTGCTTAATAGATTGCTGTACATCTTCAAGAATTCCCGCTGCAAATTCCTTATTCATCACAACTTCTATAAGCTGGTCTGTTCCAACTCCCCAGTTTATAGATTTTAAATGACTTATCATCGCTGTTATCATAAGAGGATTCCGATGCGCTCGTGCTGCGATGAAAGGGGCCATTTTCATGAAGGATGGTTCAGCGCCACTATTTGCTAAGTATTCGCTAATCTCTTCGTCATCAAACTCAATGTCAATATAACTCGCTATACAATTGGCGAGGCTGGCCTGAGTGATTGACAGGGGGAGATTGTGATTTGATGTAGTTATCAGTTTAACTTTGCCCTTATGAATTGTGTTGGCTAAAAAACAGATCAGTTCATTCATTCTAGGTACTGACCCATCAAGTTTGGGTAAATCATTAAATACGATTAGAGTATGCTCCTGAAAGCCAGAAATGATTTGATCGATCCAGGATTTTCTATCGGGTTGCATGGTCATTCCCGAAATGTCACCTAAGAACAATTCCATCACCAATGAGGCCGTCTTTAGATCATCATGATATTCACGTAAATCAAGCCAGAAAACATTTGGAAACCGGCGGGCCACCAAAGAGGCAAGTTGCGATTTGCCACTACCATTAATTCCCTTCAAGGAGACCCAGGAACACGTTCTGAACAAGTCAATAATGCCATCTACTTTTTTCGCTCGGAGAGAACCGTTAGTGATTAGTTCTGGAGGTACAATTGATAAATTCTTGAGCCTGAAACTGACAACGGTATCTTTCTTCATCATCTCGATGTCACTAAAGATATTGGTGATCGCGACCGCATGTTCCTCGGTCTTGTCCTCAAGATACAATAGTCGGTCGTCTACCTGCTGAAGTATTGACCTAAGCAATTCAAGAAGCGCCTGATCTTGATGAGAAACGGATTTGAGTTCACACTGCTGTTTCCTAGTGGGCACATCCAGTTGTTTAACCCCATGGGTACTCAAAAGCTTGAATACGAACAGAAAAAGACGTTCATAGATGCTGTTTGAATCTTGTTCGCCATATCCCTCAGAAATCTTTAGTAGAACTGCTTTAGCAATACTGGACTTATCCTCTTTTTGTTCGGCCCATTCAAAAGTCTGTATGAAATCGTAAAGATTGTTTTGATCTTCAAGATAGTTTGAAAAAGCGTGCCAGGTATCGTTTGACGTTTGCTGTGCCACCGTCAATTTACCATCATCCTGAATAAGATATTCTTCTATTTTTTTCTGAATATGCTTTTTGAGTTCGATCGCTGTATCATCATTCGCCTCGATGTATTCAGCTTGCTGAAGTGCTGACCAACGGTCAATACCCTTATCACCATTGGTGAAAATTGCAGGTCGCTCATGCCCATATTCTGCATTGGTTAGAAATCTGAAACGGAGGTGGTGTCCTGGATTATTTATTTTATGCGTATAAAAGTTCCACAAAAGCTCAAGGACTAGATCCGTATTCAACGTGATTGAGGATTCACGATACTTAACCTGTTCTAAATCCCGAGCCACTTCTTGGTTCAGCAAATTATGTTGAATTACATCAATGTCCTCGCCTCTTTCCAACTCCAGCAAGTCATTTGTTTGTAGCTCAAACCAACGTAATATGGTGTAGTCTACCTGGTAAACGAAACCCCGGATTGAACTCCAGGCATCACGATTTTTAATTTCTTTGAAATTTGAGGGCGGCATCATTTGAGTTACGTTAGTTTAGATTCTACTGGTTTATCCAAAGATAATTAATCATTTGATAATACAATTTACCTCATGAAGCTGATTGCTGACCTCAGTGTTAAAAATCAAAAAACGTTTCGTGTCTTAACAATTTACTTTCATATTCGCCAACTTTTTTGTTCTAATATAATCTTCTCAAGGTGTGCTTCATGAGATTTGAATGTATCCGTCCCACTAAGTAGGCGGTCGATCTGGGAAAAGCTGTAGTTAGCTTTGTTGGAAAACAAACCAAGATGGAATATAATAAAAAGTACAGCCAGCAGGAAAGAACCAACCATGTTG